>Ga0233425_10005934_pt1 | contig 18663 bp, 9 predicted proteins | sample Watercolumn_Towu_2_FD_181712 | JGI IMG/M metagenome (GOLD analysis project Ga0233425, IMG submission 181712) | Freshwater microbial communities from Lake Towuti, South Sulawesi, Indonesia - Watercolumn_Towuti2014_140_MG | ecosystem: Environmental > Aquatic > Freshwater > Lake | place: Indonesia... | reverse complement strand
GCCCGGTGTGTTTCAGGCTTCACCTTCTCCTAGCAGGCTCGCCGCCGTTACCCCGCCGAATCGAGTTCGTCTCCTGCGGACCGCCAGTTCGCCTCCGGTTGATCCCCACCCCGCCTCACGGCGACGCAGTTACCTTCGGCTACGGGGTCTTGGCTTGCCCCGACACGGACTTGCACCGTGCTATGTGTGCGCCTTCGCGAGCGCACTAGGGGCGAATTTATTCGCCAAATCCCGCCGCGTGGGCGAATAAATTCGCCCCTACAAGCTGTCTTGTCCAGGTTCAGGGAAGTTATTTCCGGCCAGTTCCTAAGGAACTGTCGATATATTCGATTTCGATCATGACTCGACAGACTCTCCACCAGCGAAATCAGCATGTTGCTCTCCATCCAAGGGCTGCCGATGGATTTGATCAGCGCTTCCCTATAAAGGCCCGTTCGGTGAGAGGCCCCCTTCCGTCAATTCTGTTGAAACAAGGAACCCTCTCCCCGCGGGCCAAAGAGCCCAATGTTTCAATGCGTTCATCGCAAGCACGCAACGCCCAGGCCCTCAGCCCAACCGGCTTCACCCCCCTCGCTTCACTCTCCCCATAGGGAAGGGTCGCGATTGAAGCGACCATTTGCGATTGGAAAGGGGCTTGTCAACACCATTGCCCCCTTCCATGGCATCTGGACCCCGGCAATCCCTGCCGGGGCGAGGCCTTTCCCTTAGACGGCATTGCCCCCAGCGCCGCAAGACCGTCTCCCGGGCGACCGCAAAGCCCGGTGTCCGGCCGGCCGCTGCCATACAACTGTAACAATCGCCCCTTATCCTCCGCGCTCGATATCAACCTCATCCAGCCTCGCTGCTGTGCCCCCGGTATGGAGACGACAGCTCCGCAGGGTTCGCCGCCATTGGCCGACTGTCAAAACCGTCGAACGCGCGACCCTGCAACGTGCTCCGGATCGGATCAGCGGTTGCGCGACGGCTTTCTGGGAGAGCCTGTTTCTTCCCGATGGGAAAAAGCCGACGACAGTCACGCAGCCCTTTGCGATACCTACGCCCCCCTCAAGAACCAAGTTTTTCTTTCCACGAGACAGCTGCCATGAAACTTAAAGCTTTACTAGCCGGTTTGCTGCTTACGGCAACCGGAATGACCCAGGCCGCCAAGATCGCCGACGGCGTTTCCACCGTCAGCGGCGGCGGGCCGGCCGGCACCGGCGCGACCGCCAACATCACCGAAGGCGGCGATCTGTTCCTGATCGTCCACGATGACGTCCTGGACACCACTTACGTTCAGAACCTGGAGACGGAATTCGTCGCTTTCAAGAACGGCGGCGCCGCGAGCGCCAAGTCCTTCCCCCTGGACCAGGCCGGCAAGGATTTCCTTTCCACCGCCGGCAGCACCTTCCAATGGGCGGTGTTCGCCGGCAACAACATCCGCGGCAACTTGGGCAGCCCCCGCGGCGGCATCACCAGCTACGGCAACGTGGCGGACTGGGGTTTGCTCACCACCGGCGGCGTAACCGGTACGGCCACCGGTTTTAATCCTGGCGTCAACGAACTGAGTTCGGTCGTCAACACCAACCTGTCCCAAACCACCATCGGTGCCGTCAACACCGTCCTCGACGACACCACCAATTCGGCGGTGTTCCCGGCCAACGACCCGGCCAACTTTGGTCCCAAGGGCACCACTCTGGGAGGGGCTGCCGTTTACAACGGCAACGGCAGCAACGCCTTCCTGGGTGAATCCAACACGTTCTGGTTTCTTACCAACGACTACCTGCACACCGTCGGAGGTGTTCCGTCGGTCCAGCGGCTGGGCACTTTCACCCTGAGCACCACCAGCCTGGAATACACCCCGGCCAGTGGCGGCGGTACGCCCGATCCGGTGCTGGGCACCATCACGCCCTTCGGCGACCAGGCGGTCGGCACCACCAGCACCGCCAAGACCGTCACCCTGACCAACAACGGAACCGCGGCTTATGGGATCACCAACATCGGCACCAACGGCGGCGCCAGTGAGTTCGCCGTCTCCCACAACTGCGGCGCCAGTCTGGCCGCCGGCCTCAGCTGCAACATCGACGTCACCTTCACGCCGTCCGATGTAGGCGCCCGCACCGGCACCCTGACCGTCACCCCCACCAGCGGCACCCCGCTGACCCTGGCGCTGTCAGGCACCGGCGTGGCCGCCGGCACGGCCAACCCGGCCCTGGGCACCATCACCCCCTTCGGGGACCAGACCGTCGGTACCCCCAGCACCGCCAAGACCGTCACCCTGAGCAACAGCGGCACCGCGGCCTACGCCATCCAGAGCATCGCCGCCGACGGCGATTTCGCCGCCACCAATGACTGCAACGGCAGCGTCGCCGCCACCAATGGCAGCTGCAACATCCAGGTGACCTTTACTCCCACCCAGGCCGGCGCCCGCACCGGCACCCTCACCGTCACCCCCGCCACCGGCACCCCGCTGACCCTGGATCTGTCCGGCACCGGAATAGCGGCCACGGTGGACGTGGTGTTCGGCAGCTTCGATCCCTTCGCCAGCCAGGTGGTGGGCACCACCAGCGCCGCCAAGACCGTGACCCTCACCAACAACGGCGCCGCGGCTTATGGCATCACCAGCATCGGCACGGGTACCGGCAGCGAATTCGCCGTGCCCACCCACACCTGCGGCACCAGCCTGGCCGCCGGCGCCAGCTGCAACATCGACATCACCTTCGCCCCGACCGCCGCAGGCGCCCGCACCGGCACCCTGACGGTCACCCCGACCAGCGGCGCGGAGCTAACCCTGGCACTGTCCGGTACCGGAGCCGCGGCGGGCGAGGTGGTGCTCGGCACCATCGACGCCTTCGGCAGCCAGAGCGTGGGCATCGCCAGCGCCGCCAAGTCGGTGAGCCTGACCAACAATACCGCGGCGGCTTACGCCATCCAGTCCATCGCGGCCTCCGGCGACTTCTCCGTCACCCATGACTGCGGAACCAGCTTGGCGGCCGGCGCCAACTGTGCCATCCAGGTGACCTTCACCCCGGTGTTGGCCGGCGCCCGCAGCGGCACGCTGACCGTGACCCCGGCCACGGGCGATGCGCTGACCCTGGACTTGAGCGGTACCGGCGTGATTCCGGCCAATCTGGCGGTATCCCCGACCCAGCTGGACTTCGGTTCGGTCGGGAACGGCAAGAAGGCCCAGCTGGCCGTGACGCTGCGCAACACCGGCAGCAGCAACCTGACGGTCGGCAGCGTGACCAGCCCCGATGCGCCCTTCGCCAAGCTGAAGGACGGCTGCTCCAGCAAGGTACTCAAGCCAGGCAAGAGCTGCACGGTGGGCTACAAGTTCGCGCCCACCGGCGATGACACCTTCAGCGGCACCTCCATCATTTCCGCCGACGGCGTCGATCCGGTGGTGGTCACCCTGTCCGGCACCACCGGCGCGCCCGGCCAGCTGGCGGTCGATCCCGGCCCGTCCCAGGACATCGGCTTCGGTGGCCAGTTCAGCCTCACCGGCCAGGAGTTCACCAGCGTGCGCGGCAAGGTGCTGGTCAAGGGCAAGCCGGCCAAGATCCTGGTGTGGACCGACACCCTGATCATCGCCAAGGCGCCCAAGCTGAGAGCGGGAACCTACGAGGTGGAAGTGGTCCGCAAGGGCAAGAAGCCCTCCGGAACCGGCCAGGCATCGGTGACGGTAAATGCGCCGCAGCTCACCTCGCTGGCCCCCACCAGCGGGGCACGCGGTTCCGAGCTGACCCTGACCGGCCTGTACTTCGGCGGCAGCAAGCCTGCAGTGTTCTTCCAGCGCGCCACGGGAGGCCGCAAGATCACCGCCTCGGTAGGTGCCAACACCGACACCGGACTGCAGGTGACTGTACCGAAGCGCTTGCCGGTCGGCGATTACCAGGTGACGGTCAGCAACCCCGCCGGGACGAGCGAACCGTCGGCCTTCGCGGTGACCGCCAACTAGGGATCCGGCAAGGCCTTGCGGGAGGATGCGGCTGAAGCCGCACCTACACCGGTTGTGTTCCGGATGGTTTCGAACCATCCGGGTACAACCTTTCCCAATAGGCAATCTACCCAAGGGGGCGGTAACGCCCCCTTTTCTTTTGCCGTTACCGAAAAACGTGCGGACCCGAGGGTCCGTGCCTTTCTCCGTACCGACCACCCCAATGCCGTTGAGAGGGACCCCTCTCCCTCTGGAGGGCGTCGTAAAAGCGAAAATGTAGGTTGGGTTAGCGCAGCGTAACCCAACGAAATCCAAATGTTGGGCTTCATTGCATTCAGCCCCACCTACCTTTTGCGACGCGCTCCTCTGGGAGAGGGCAGGGTGAGGGCTGAAGCGGCCAAAGTTCTAATGAGTTCGTCGCAAGCGCAAGGCGCTCAGGCCCTCACCCCAACCCCTCTCCACAGGGAGAGGGGCTACATTCAACAACATTGACCCCCACCCCTCTCTTGCGGGAGAGGGGCTTAAGACCAACCACCGCCCGCTTCGGCGGCAAGAGAGCTTTCCATGCACCCGCAAACGCCCAAACGCCTGTTGATCGCGAGCCTCGCCCTGTCCCTGACCGCCTGCGGCGGTGCCGAAAGCCGCAAGGCCGAGCATCTCAAGGCCGGCATCAAGCACCTGGAGGAAAACAAGCCGGACAAGGCCGCGGTGGACTTCAAGAACGTGCTGCAGATCGATCCGAAAGCGGCCAAGCCCTATTACTATCTGGGCCGGATCGAGGAATCCCGCAACAACTGGCAGCAGGCCTTCGGGTTCTACCAGAAAGCCGCCGAACTCGACCCCAAGGACCTGGAACCGAAGCCCCGGCTCGCGCGCATTTATCTGATGGGCGGCGACAAGGACAAGGCACGGCAGCTGACCCGCGAGGTATTGGCCGCAGAGCCTGCCAATACCGATGCCCGCATCCTCAACTCCTCGCTGGCCAATCTCGACGGCGACAGCGACGCCGCATTGCGCGAACTCGTCGAAGTCGGGCGTGAGCAACCCCACCGCACCGAGGTTTATCTGGCCCGCGCGCTCATCCACGATCAACGCAAGGAATACGATGCCGCCGATGCCGACCTGCGCGAAGGCATCGCCCAAAACCCCGAAGACACCGGGCTGCAGCTGGCCTTGGGCCGGCATCAGCTGGCGGCCAATCACCCCGAGGAGGCGGAACGGATTTTCCGGTCGCTGGTGGACAAGCAGCCCGCCAACATGGAGCTGCGCCAGCAGCTGGTCGCCCTGTACATCCGGCAGAAGCGCCTCGACGTCGCCGAGGCGCAACTGCGCGAGGCCATCGCGGCCAAACCGGAGGACAGCCGCGGCTATGCCTTGCTGGCCGATTTCCTGGCCAAGACCGGTCATGCCGACCAGGCCATCGGCGAACTGCAACGGGCCACCGCCGCTTATCCCGCCAATGCCGTGATCCGCCTGGACCTGGCCACCCTGCTGGAAAAGACCGGCCGCGCCGACGATGCCGCGGCCGCTTACACCGCGCTGATCGAGCAGACCGATTCCATGCCCGACCGGCTGACCGCCCAGACCCGGCTGGCCTTGCTGCGATTCGGGGAAGGCAAGGCAGATGAGGCGCAACACCTGGTCGACCAAGTGCTGAAGGACAACCCGGCGGACAACCAGGCGCTGCTGCTGCAAGGCAAGATTGCCTTGAAGCGGCGCGATCCGCAAAAAGCCATTGCGTCGTTCCGCTCCATCCTCAAGGACCAGCCGGCGTCGGTGGAAGTGCTGACCCTGCTGGCCGGCGCCCATCTGCTGGACGGCAAGCCGGCGTTGGCACGGGAAGGCTTGGAGAACGCCGCCGCGGTGCGGCCCGACGACTTCGCCGCCAGCAAGCTGCTGGTGGAGTTTCTGATCCGACAGAAGGAACCGGACACCGCCCTGGCGAAGCTGGAGGATTTCCTCAAGCACAACCCGGAGCAGATCGACGCCATGAACCTCAAGGCCGACCTGCTGCTGGATGCCAACCGCCCGGAGGCGGCGGAAGCGGCCTTCAAGGCCCTCAAAGCCGCCCACCCGGAGCACCCCATCGGCGCCTTCCGGCTCGCCCGCTTCCACGAGTCCCGCAACAATCCCAGAGCCGCGCTGGCCGAATATGAGGAAGCTCTCGCCAAGTCGGACAACGATTACGAAGCCCTCAAGGGCATCGTCTCCGCCCAGCTGGCGCTGAAGCAGCCCAACGCCGCCCTGCAGCGCCTCAATCAGGTTCTCGCCGCCAATCCCAAGCACCCCACGGCTTATCTGCTGCTGGGCATGTTCCACCTGGACCGCAAGCAGGAAGCCCAGGCCATCGACGCCCTGCACAAGGCCATCGCCAACAGCCCGCACTGGCCCCTGCCCTACGCCAGCCTGGCCGGACTGCTGGAAAGAGGCGGCCGTCTCGATGACGCGGTCGCCGTCTACCGCGACGCACTCACGGCCATGCCGGACGACCCGGCCGTCCTGGCGGAACTGGCCCACCATTATGAACGGCAAAAGGACTACCCCAACGCCATCGCCCAGTACGACCGCATCCTCGCCAAGTCCTCCGACAACCTGCCGGCCATCAATAACCTGGCCAATCTGTTGAGCCTGGACACGGCTAACGCGGCCAACCTGCAGCGCGCCAAGAGCCTGGCACGGCGTCTGGTCGGCCAGAAGGATCCGGCGTTTCTCGACACCATCGGCTGGGTGGATTACCAGGCCGGCGACTACGGCAAGGCCCGTGAGACTCTGCAGCAGGCGGTGGCCGCCAACGACCGCGAACCGGTCTTCCTGTTCCACCTGGGCATGGCGGCGCTGAAGACCGGAGACCGGGACCAGGCCAGGGAACTGATCGGCAAGGCGGTGGCGTCGGAACGGCAATTTGCCGAACTCGACCAGGCCCGCGAGGTGCTCCGGGGGCTGTGAATGCGGTCAAGCGCAAGGCAAGAAGCTGGATGCCGCCAAGGCACCGACCAACGCCGACAGCTGGGCCTATTTCTGCGTCGATTTGGCGGGCGTCCTTCCCAGCGCCCAAAAAGATCAGGTGCTGGCCACGACGCCTTGAGTGCGTCGGCACACGGTCCCATCAGATTCCGAGGATACCGCCATGAGTCGAGAAGGTCATGATCCAATCGAACCGGTCGTTGCCGGTAATGTCCGCTACGAGGCCATACATCGGGGCAAGGCAATCGGCCTGGAGCAGAACGGCGGCTATGTCGCGGCTATTGACCCGAAAACCGGCTGGGAGCTGTGGCTGGTGCGGGTGTATGCCATCGATCACGGCGCCGACAAGGAGCCGGACCGGCTGGATGTGTTCATCACCACCATGACCTTGGCCGCCGATGGCCGGCATATCCTGGTCGCGGACGAGAACGGCAGGAGCTTCAGCATCGACCTGGCGACCCGTGCGGTGAACCCGGTCACTGCTCCGGCCTATCGTTGAATCGGTAGCCGGGTCCGCATGAATCGACGCCTGACACCCCGATGAGGCTTGTCGAGTAAACCAGCCCGGATTTCCGGGCAGGCTCCTCGGTTATCGACATTCGCAAGGAGACGGCGGCTTGCCAGGGCGGGGGTTCCGGCAGTTGCAGGCTCTCCAGCTGGGGGATCGCCGCACGCCAGGGTCAAGTGTCGCTGCGATCTTCGCCCAGCCTTCACCCACAGGCGGATCAGCTCCATACGGAACCGATACAGCGCCGGACGATTGCCGTGATCCCGTGAGCCCTAGGACCCTCGCAGCTTTCGACTCAGGCCCGCGTATTGCTCTTTCACTCGTAGCGGTGCCCTCGGCACCACAACCTACTCAAGGCCTTCCGCAACCGATCCTTGGCGGTCTTGCGCCTAATCACCCAGCGCCCGCGCTGCGAGCGTCCCCAGTAACTCGCCCCCGCAATGTTGTTGAAATAGGGAACCCTCTCCCTCTGGGAGAGAGCAGGGTGAGGGCTGTAGCGCCTGATGTTTCAATGCGTTCGTCGCCAGCACAGGACGCCCCGGCCCTCACCCCAACCGGCTTCGCCCCCCTCGCTTCGCTCTCCCCGCAGGGAGAGGGGCTTAATTCAACAGCATTGCGCCCCCCCTCGCCAAGCGCCCCTGTGCGCAATCGGCTCGAGCGGCTTTCACGATCACTGCGACGCCTCCACGTCACAACCGACTTTTCCTGAAACCGCAGCTTCTCGTAAACCGGCAATGGCTCTGCACCGGCCGTCGGCGGCGATCACCAGCCTTTCCATCGGACTCCAACCACTCCGCCACGTAAAACCCGCTTTACAGTTTCACCCCCCCTCATTCCGAAAGCCCGCACGATGAATGGCCAAGCAAGACCTGCATCAATACTGATAAGCCAATATGTATCCGATATGGTACATAATAATAGCCGGATATACCGTCTCATCCCTTCCTCACCATCCTGTTCCGGACACTTTCTGTGGCGCAGAAGAAGCGAGACGGGGAATTCGTATGCGTAACACAACAATTACACAATACTGTCAAAAATCCTGACACAGCACCACAAGACAACTAATTAACTAATTGTTTTTAATTGCTTTAATGGATTGTTCCGTGCACCAAGTAAGCGATTGCCTGTCACCATTCTCAGTCCGCAACGCCCGCCGAAAAAGCACAAAAAATTCTTCGTTGATATTGAACCTATCCATCCACGAACCGAATTCATAGGCGAACGAAAAATACTGAGCGGGAAAGCCAAGTGGCTTCAGAACAAGCTTTAAGACCTGGGAATCAGGGAAAACGAGCCCTACGGAATACTCATTATTCCCCGATGATAAACCAGATCTTATAAGCCTTCGAATAGTCACCAGAAGGGGCCACAAGAGTCCCACAAACCCTGATCTAAATCGTATAGAGAGAGAAGACCGCCATGCCTACGAATTCAACCCGGAAGGTATCGAAATGCCACACCGACACTTGCGGTCCCTTGGTTTTCCTTGACCGTCCGGTGATGGCGACCGACGCACTGGCCGTCGAATTCGGAGCGGGAAGGGTGTTTCCCCGCGCAAATGGATCCGCGCAATCCGCTGAGGGAACCGCAGGTTCCGGGAGGTCCACCTTTGGATGCTGCAGCGTTTGAGCCGACAGCAGAACCACCGATTATCGAAGCCGCAAGCCAGACAGAGCGAGACATCCCGATGAAACAGCCCGATCAAAACCCGACAGACGTCCTGGCGCTACGGACGAATCTGACGTTCGACGAACTCAGCGAACTTCGCAACCTCGCCCAGCAGGATGGTTGGATGCTGGAAGACTACACGACGGAAGTCTTGCGAGGACATTTGTACGTGACCCGGTATTTGGCGGAAGGCGTCCGCCATTAACAGCGGGAACCCGGCCATAGCAAGGGCGTTAAGACCCAGAGAGATCCCCGACATGACCAAGCATTTCACCCCCGGATCGCCACAGCAGGACGCGCCGCCGGGTTTAGCACGGAAGACGGTCAACCGCCCTCCCGGCACGACCGAAGACAGTAACGCCGAACGGCACGCCACTGAAGGCGGCACCAAGGCGAATATCATTTAACAACCAATAAGTTAAGTTTCAGGCATGAGGACTGCAGGTGGCTCATAGAGCCGCCACAGGGGAAGTTTTGCCCAAACTCAGCGGGCAATTCGTCGATCACGCAGCACCGGGATGCCGACAGTAGGGCACTGACTAGCCCGCATCCATCAGAGCAAATCGAGGTAACGTCATGAAATTCGATATCAGCAATTCCGGCCGCGTTTCGCTGCGCCGTTCCATCCAGATCGCCCTGGCCGGCTCGCTACTGGCTTCCGGCGCGGCCCACGCCGACCTAGAGGCCCACGGCCCCATCGGTAACCATGGCTACCCGACCTGGTACCAGGACAAGACCGGCCTGGTTCTTGATTTCTGCGACAACCGGACCCAAGCGGAACTCGAGGGAAGCTGGTGCTTGATCCTGCCCACCGACCTTCCTGGCGGCGCGCCGGAAGTCTTCCCCGGCAACTTCTTCGACGAGCACTTCTACTGGAACGCCGGCTCCGGCTCGCCGCGCGTGCTGCTGAACCCGCTCACCGGCACCGAAATGCGCAATCAGCTGGTGCTGGGACTGGAAGGCGCCTTTGCCACCGGCCCGGTCAAGGCAGGCGACCAGATGGTGTTCTCACGAGTCCGCGTGGTCGTCAACCCGATTCCCTTTGATGGCGACTACCGTGTCTACACCCCCTACGGCGTGTTCGATTTCCCCAACCAAAAAGTCGGCGACAAATTGTTCAATACCGTGGACGTGGGTCTGACCCCGGGTGATTTCGAGCAGGCCCTGCACGGCAACGTGGGCCCAGGGTTCCTGCTACCTTCCGCCACGCCGGGCGGTGCTGAAGTGCCGCCGATTCCGGACATTGACGCCAATCCGTTAGTCGATCCCTTCTACCTGACCCTGATCAACACCAATGCCAAGACACCCTACCCCAACAACGGCAGAAAATACATCGCCGACCCGGCGCGCTTGGGTTATGTGACGGGCGCCGTGTGCGACACCAACAGTCCGGAGGCTGTCTCCCATTGCCGCCTGGCCACCGCCGCAGAAGCAGCCGCTTCCGCCGCCGCTGTTGCGCTGGGTGCCGATCCGCTGACCCTGGTCTACGAGGGTAAGCCTGCGTACATCGTCAGCAATGGAGATGGCACCATCTCCCTGCGCAATCCGAACATCTTCCGCATCGAAGGCCCCAACGGCCAACTGATCTATGAGGATGGCCTGTTCACCGTGATGGGCCGCGTCAACGAAGATCCCATCGCGGGGCACCTGGTGACCGACCGGGCCAGCTACACGGCCAACAACGCCAGCCCGGCCTTCGACCTCTCGGCTTTCGTCACCGCCAAGAATGCAACCCAGGGCCGCATCCCGGCGGGCACGCCCCCGACTTCCGTGCCGCCCCAGTTGACGCTGTTCCCGGCCCCCTGCGCCGTGGACCTCAACGGCAACCCGGCCCAACCGGCGGTCGCAGGTGTGCAGATGCTGAGCAAGGATAACCTCCAGTTCAGCAAGCAGATCGGCGTGAACAACCCGGTTCCGGACAGCATTTGTATCGAGCAGATCGGTATCAATGCGGCGAGCCAGACCGTGACGTCCTTCAGCAGTCACAACCTCACCGACCAGGTCCATATCATCGACGCACTCTACACGCCGGGAACGGCTCGGTTGGTGGTTCACGCCGAGTCCAGCGACAAGACCAAGCCGATCACGCTCACGCTGGACGGCTTTACCTCCGCCCTGCAGCCGGCCGACGCCAACGCCCCGGTCACGCTGACGGCCACCACCCTGGCGCCGCCCGCCACCATCTTCGTGCGTTCCACCGAAGGCGGCGTGACTTCGATGCAGGTCGACACCGGCACGCTGGATGGCACGCCTCCGGTCCCCGTCGCCGTCAACGATACCTTCCCCACCGCAACGGTGGTCCCCACGGAAGATCAGCCCATCGACCTGCCCGTTCTCGGCAACGATACCGGGGTGGCAGGCGGCTTGATCACCATCACCTCGCAGCCTGGCGGCGGCACGGCCACGGCGAACAATCTGGTTGATCCGCCCGTCATCCGTTACGTCCCGAGGGCCAACTTCAACGGCGCCGACAGCTTCACCTATTCGGTGAGCGTGGGCGGCAACGTCTCCAATCCGGCCACGGTGCGGCTGACTGTCGCTTCGGTGAATGACCTGCCGGTCGCCGTCAGCGATAACTTCGGCGCGGTCGTCAATCTGCCGGTGACCCTGAAAATGCTGGCCAACGACACCGACCCGGATGGGGCCGCTGATCTTGACGGCGGACTATACGTCACCGGCAACGCGACTCTCGGCATCGTCGCCGGAACGAGCTTCACGGGAAGCCCGGTGGTCACGCCAACCGCGGTCGGAGCGCAGTCATTCAGCTACCGGACCCGGGACAAGGCGGGCGATCTCTCCCTTAACACCGCCAACGTCAATGTGAACGTCTCGGCCACCGATTCCCCGTTGTTGACCCGCGTTCAGTTCACCCAAAAGACCTTCCGCTGGGTGATCGACGGTACCACGTCGGTTTCCACCGGTCAGACCATAACACTGAAGTACACCAACGGCGTCCACAAGCCCGACGGAGACACCCGCAGATGCTCGGACGTTCCCGTCGCAGAGCGCATTAGCGCCGTTGGCCACGTAGTCGGTACGGCGACAGTCACCGCGGCCAATGCTTTCACTTTCGACCAGATTCTCAGCCCCACCACGGGAGAAAAGAATCCGACCATCAGCGGCAATGGCTCGACGGCCTATTGGTGCACCACGCCCACCGGCGTCCAGGGAACCTCGTCGCTGACCAATGCGGTGACTCCGACTCTGGCCATCAGCCTGAAATAAAGTCCGGACCAATTCACCGGCCACCCTGTGGCCGGTTACTTCCGGAAAGTAAGGGGCCCCTGCGTCTTCATCGCGAAGCGCCGGGGTCCCGTCATAAGGGGGAACGGAAATTCCGTAAGCTCTTTGTGGATTAAGGCAAGTATTTACGGGACGGGATACAGACGTTCCGATGTCGACGCGGATGCGCCGCCCAGGATCAATAGAGACGGAACTCCTAGGGCAGATGAAAGTCCGCCATGAATTTTCGAGTTTTCGATTTCTGAATTTGGAGAAGATCATGCACAAACTGAGGCACTTATTGCTGCTGCCACTCTGCGCTGCCGCTAGTTTTTCGGCACAGGCCGCTCCGGTCATGGTGCCGGCAATGAAGACGGGCGCGCAAAGTTACGCTTTTTTCTATACCAATACGACCGCTCTGCTAAAGAAGAATATAAACCCAGATACTTTCAAGCAGAGTGTCAACTCCCAACTTCCGCCGGGCGTCCGCGCTTGCTGGACCAGCGCCGACCTCAATGCCACGGATATCCGTTGTGGCGAAGTCACCACAGGGCAAATGCAACTGGGATACACGGAACTGTACACCTACTTGAACGAAATCCTTTTGCCGAAAGATCCCATCGTCATCGGGAAAGATGCAAACATCAAGCAGGTGTTTATCTCCAACTCAATTTCGCCCGGTGGCGGCCTTGTCGCGGACACTGTCGGACGAGTCTCCCACGTGCATTTCACCGTACGGGCGGCGCAATTCGGGATGCTGGTTGATCCAAACTCGGCGACCAGCATTCAGTTCATCGTGAACGGGCAAGCTTTGCCACCTCAGCCATTGACAGCAGGCGTGCCGCTTTATGTGGCGGTGGAAGATCCGCACGGCTTTAACGATGTGACCATCATCGCGGGTGGTTTCCTCGGACAAGCCTGGGTGGCCGATCGAATGGGCTTCCTGCCGCTCGCACAGTATTGAGGAATTTCTTATGGCAACACATAACATGACTAAACGAAGCGCGCTTGCCACAGCCGTGGCGGCACTGCTTCCTTGCGCCGCTTTTGCCGCAGTAGAGTTTACTGTCTCGGATCTCGGCGTGATCGGTGCAGGGCGTTACACAAATGGGCTCGGCATCAACGACAGCGGCGAGGCCACCGGCATCGCGCTGACCACCGACAACCGATTTCACACAGCATTCCTGGGCCAGGCCAATTCCGTGCCTGTGGCGCTCGACACGCTGCTCGGTGGCAGTTTCAGCCAGGGTCAGGACATCAACAACCTGCATCAGGTCACCGGCCTAGCTTACCGCCAGGGCGACAACAACTATCACGCCTTCGTCTGGCAAGCCGGTTCCGCGGTACACGACCTGGGCACGCTAGAAGTCTCCGCTTCCGTGGGCGAAAGCCAAGGGCTGAGCATCAATGAGCGGGGCCAAGTGGCAGGCGTGTCCTCCGTGGCAAACGGGACAGCCGAACATGCCGCCGTATGGACCCTGGTAAACGGCGTCTGGGTCGCGGAAGACCTGGGCACACTGGCAATAGATGGCAGTGGCGACAGCCGCGCCAACACCATCAACAGCCTGGGCGACGCCGCCGGTTCCTCGACCATACCTGGCAGCCGAACTTCTCACGCCACGGTCTGGACCAAGTCTGCCGGCAAGTGGTCCGTCAAGGAGTTGGGTACACTTCAAGGCTCCTACAGCAGCATTTCCGGAATCAACGACAGTGGTCTTGCTACCGGCACCGCCAGCACATTGAACGACCTTCAGATTCATGCCTTTGTCGCCGACAGCAATGCGACACCGTCCGTGCTGACCGATCTAAAGACACTGGGCGGCTCCTACAGTGAAGCCCGAGCCATCAATGTCTCCGGCGAGGTTGTCGGATTTTCGTCCGGCCCCGGTGAACTAACCCGCCTTGCTTTCATTTGGAAAAATGCCAGCACCGGCATGCAGGATCTAAACAGCCTGATCGATACAGCGACCGGCTGGCAGTTGCAGGAAGCGAACGCAATCAGCGATTCAGGTTTCATAACTGGCGTCGGGATGCTGAATGGCGAGAAGCACGCCTTCCTGCTCACCCGGATTACTGACACCACCCCGCCGGTGGTCCGTGCAATCCTGAACCCGACGGCACCCGGTGCCAGGGGCTGGTATCTCACTGCCCCAAGTCTCGCCTGGAGCGTTACCGACGCGGAATCGGCCATCAGCAGCAGAGTGGGCTGCACCAACCTCGCCGCCATCGGCGAGACGGTCGGCCAGACCTTCAACTGCACCGCGACCAGCGCAGGCGGAACCACGGGTCCTGTCTCGACGCCGCTCATCAAAGTCGACACCACCGCTCCGACGATAACCCCGCCCGCTAACGCCAACGCGACGCTGAAGGGTTCCACCAGCACTGCGGTCAGTTTTACCGCGCCAAGCGCCGCCGATGCGATTTCGGGTGTCAACCTAACCAGTTCGAGTTGTTCGCCGGCTTCCGGGAGCCTCTTTACCCGGGGCATCACGCCAGTCACCTGCAACGTGTCCGATAATGCAGGAAACCTAGCCACCGCCGCATTCACCGTCACGGTTACCGACCCCACTGCTCCGGCAGTGACTCCGGTCATTACCGGCCCGGCCGGCAACAACGGCTGGTATCGGGGCCCCGTCACCCTCAGCTGGACGGTGGCCGAACCGGAATCGCCGGAGACCCTGGTCACGACCGGTTGTGCTGGACTGACCCAGGCGACCGACAGCGCCGGCGTTAGCGACAGCTGCGCCGCCACCAGCGCCGGTGGAAGCACTCCCGCCGTGAGCCGAACCATTCGGATCGACGCCACGGCGCCCGTGGTCACGGCGCCGGCCGCCATGGTCGCAGAAGCTATTGGCTCCACCGGCGCCACCGTCGGCTGGACCGCTCCCGTCGTCAGCGAAGCCCTTTCGGGAATGACGGCCGCCGGCGTGAGCTGTGCCCCGGCATCGGGTTCCGCCTTCGCGCTCGGAAGCCATACGGTCAGCTGTTCCGCCACCGACAATGCCGGCAACACCGGCAGCGCCACGTTCGCCCTGACGGTGCGTGATACGACGCCACCGACCTTGAGCCTGCCGGCAGCCGCATCGGCATCGACCGCCGATGCTGCCGGCACGGTCGTCACGTTCGCGGCCTCCGCCACCGACACGGTATCCGGCAGTCTGGCTCCCAGCTGTCTTCCCGCTTCCGGATCGATCTTTCCGGTAGGCGTGACGACGGTCGGCTGCAGCGCCACCGACGGCGCCGGCAACACGGTCAGCGGAAGCTTCGACGTCACGGTGACGCAGACCGCACCTCCCCCTGCCGATATCACGCCGCCGACCCTGAGCCTGCCCGCCGACATCTCCGTCACGGCGCCGGACGGCGTCGGCATCGCGGTCAGCTACAGCGCCACGGCGCTGGACAATGTGGACGGTGCCGTCAGCCCGATCTGTAATCCGGCATCCGCCAGCCGGTTCCTGGTCGGCACCACGACCGTCGGCTGCACCGCCACCGACGCGGCAGGTAACAGCGCCAGCGGCAGCTTCAGGGTCACGGTCACGGCGCCGGTTCCGCCCCCCCCGAGCGAAACCGTCGGCGTCTCCCTAGCCCAGTGCAAGGTGATCAGCGCCACCGCCGGCGAATGGCTGGTACAGGGCAGCAGTTCCATCGTGACCAACAACGCCATTCAGTTGTACGCCACGGCCACCGTGCCGGCCGATCTGGCGGCCGGCAAGCTGGGACCGGCGGCCACGGTGAACGCGAAAGGCCAATGGCAATTTCTGGCCAAGCCGGGACCGGCCTGTACCTCGCCCATAAGCCTGCGCACGTCGGCCAGCGGGACGACCCGAGGGAACATTTCGGTCGCCAGAAAGTAGTCGCCGAGCCCCCCGGCGGGCGCCCGCCTGCCGGGCGCCATGGAAGGCGCCGGCCGCAGGCCGGCGTGACCTGCACCCGGCCCACCAAAAACGGGGAAGGCACAGCTCGAAAAGCCGGAAGGAGTTTCCACCCATGATCCCGCCTCGGCAGGACCATGGGTAAGGATTCCTCGGTCAGGGTCGACCCGCAATCCAACCCACAACAGTCGACCCGGCCATGAACACCAAACCCGACGCCAAGACTCTACCCCGCGCGCTGGCCTTGCTGCTGCTCACCGGGAATTCACACGCGGTTCCCCAATACCTGGTGACCGACCTGGGCACTCTGGGCGGCAGCTACGGCCAGGGCAACCGGGTAAACGACGCAGGACAGGTGGCTGGCCACGCGGCCTTGGGCAGCAATGTCTCGGTCCGTCCGGCCCTGGGCAGCGCCGGCAGCATGCTGGCGGAAAGCGCCACCCTGGGGGGCAGCTACGGCAGCGCCGCCGATATCAATGGTTCCGGCCAGATCGCCGGCACCTCGGCCACACCCGGCGACACCGCGCTGCACGCATACCTGGAAACCGGCGGCACCGCCGTCGACCTGACCGGCAGCCAGTTCGGCGACAGCCGCGCGCTCGGCATCAACGATCTGGGCGAGGTCACCGGCTCCGTCACGATCCCCGCCAGCGGCACTGAACACGCCTTCATCTACCGCAACGGAACCCTGCAAGACCTGGGCACATTGGGCGGCAGCGACAGCCAGGGCAACAGCATCAACGCCGCCGGGGACGTCGCGGGCTGGTCGGATACCCCCGGAAACACGGGTTTCCACGCGTTCGTCTGGCGCTCCGGGGTGTTCACCGACCTGCCGACCCTCGGCGGCCGTTACGCCGAAGGACTTGCCATCAGCGGCAGGGGAGCGGTTGCAGGCTATGCCACCTTAGTTGGCGACCTGCTGCAACATGCAACGATCTGGCAGCCAGGACAGCCCATCAAGGACCTCGGCACCCTGGGCGGCATATACAGTGTGGCCTACGGCATCAATAGCGCCGGCCAGGCGGTAGGCACCAGCACCACAGCCGGCGAACTGACCCGCCGCGCCTTCCGCTGGAACGGCGCCGCCATGGAGGATCTGAACAGCCTGATTGCGCCGGGAACCGGGCTGATCCTGACGGAAGCCCACGGCATCAGCGAGAATGGCAACATCACCGGTATTGCCCAGGTGGGCACGGAACGTCACGCGGTCCTGCTGACTGCGGACCGTGCCGCTCCCGCCATCACATGCCCGGTGGACGTAACCACGACCGGCGGACAGCCTGCCTCCATCGGCCAGGCTACCGCGACCGACAGCATGGACCCGGCACCGGCGATCACCAATAATCGTCCGGCCATCTTCCCCTTGGGCGAATCCCTGGTGACCTGGACCGCGACGGACGCCTCCGGCAACGTAGCCAGCTGTGTTCAGAAGGTCCGGCTGCCGGCCCTGCGGATCAACGACATCGTCAAGGCCGAGGGCAACGCCGGCACCACCGCCTACACCTTCACGGTGAGCCTGTCGCCGGCCGCCGCCGGCACGGTGACGGTCAACTGGGCCACCGCCAATTCCAGCGCCCTCGCCGGCTCCGATTACAGCGCCGCCAGCGGCAGCTTGAGCTTCGCGCCCGGCCAGACCAGCAAGACCGTCACCGTCAACGTGACCGGCGATACCCTGCTGGAACCCAACGAAGCCTTCGTGGTGAACCTGAGTGGAGCGACCGGGGCGGCCATCGCCGATGCCCAGGGAATCGGCACCCTGCTCAACGACGAGGGGCCTCTGTTGCGCATCAACGACGTGGTCAAGGCCGAAGGCAACAGCGGCATCAACGCCTATGTGTTCACGGTAAGCCTGTCGCCTGCAGCTACCGTACCGGTGACGGTCAACTGGGCCACCGCCAATTCCAGCGCCCTCGCCGGTTCCGATTACAGCGCCGCCAGCGGCAGCTTGAGCTTCGCGCCTGGTCAGAGCAGCAAGACCGTCACCGTCAACGCGAGCGGCGACACGGTGCTGGAGCCCAATGAAGCCTTCGTGGTGAACCTGAGCGCGGCGATCGGTGCCACGATCTTCGATAGCCAGGGTGTCGGCACCCTGCTCAACGACGAGGGACCGCTGCTGCGCATCAACGACGTGGCCAAGGCCGAAGGCAACAGCGGCATCAACGCCTATGTGTTCACGGTAAGCCTGTCGCCTGCAGCTACCGTACCGGTGACGGTCAAATGGGCCACCGCCAATTCCAGTGCCGTGGCCGGTTCCGACTACACCGCCGCCAGCGGCAGCTTGAGCTTCGCGCCCGGCCAGACCAGCAAGACCGTCACCGTCAACGCGACCGGCGACACGGTGCTGGAGCCCAATGAAGCCTTCGTGGTGAACCTGAGCGCGGCGACTGGTGCCACGATCTTCGATAGTCAGGGTGTGGGCACCCTGCTCAACGACGAAGGGCCGCTGCTGCGCATCAACGACGTGGCCAAGGCCGAAGGCAACAGCGGCATCAACGCCTATGTGTTCACGGTAA
>Ga0233425_10005933_pt1 | contig 18666 bp, 21 predicted proteins | sample Watercolumn_Towu_2_FD_181712 | JGI IMG/M metagenome (GOLD analysis project Ga0233425, IMG submission 181712) | Freshwater microbial communities from Lake Towuti, South Sulawesi, Indonesia - Watercolumn_Towuti2014_140_MG | ecosystem: Environmental > Aquatic > Freshwater > Lake | place... | reverse complement strand
CAAGGTCTACCCGTGGGCGACCCTGTTCCTCTCGCAGCGGCGCGTCGAGATGATGCTCGAGGCGGCCGTCGGCTTCGGTCTGAACGCGGTCCAGGGCGCGGCCAAGGGCAAGACCCTGTCGGCCAGTGTGGCGGTGCCGGTGATCGCCAAGGGCACGCAGTACATCATCGACACGGCCCCGCCCGCGGTCATCAAGGCGGCCGGCGGTCCGGACGGCATCGCAGCCGGCATGTTCCGCAAGCTCGATCTCGACGACTATGCCAGCGAGCAGAACGTGCTGATCCCTGCGCTCGACCGGATCGGCGGCTTTGCCCCGCCGTCTGCCGACGAGTTGCGGCAAGCGGACGAGATGGTTCAGCGCTGAGCATGCCCCACACCGCACGGACGGGACGGATCGGAAAGGGCAAGCGGATGCTGGTCTATGACCCGATCCCGCCATCAACGAGCGGATCCGCCGTGCGCTCCGCTACGAACAGTCCCGCTGGGCTGAAATCTGGCTCTCGCTGATCGCCGTCGGCCTCGTGCTGGCTGCGCCGACCAACACCTTCGGCAACGAGAGCTTCCGTGTCATCGCCTCGCTCATCAGCGAGTGGAAGGCGCGGCGCGCTGTGCCTGTTCTTCGGCTCCGTCCGTCTCCTAGCGCTCTGGATGAACGGGCGGCGCGGGCGCGAAACCTCGCTCATCCGCACCCTGGGCTGCCTCGGCGGCTTCGTGTTCTGGCTCGCGATCGCCCTCGGCTTCCTGCTCACAGCGCCGCCCATCACGACGGACGTCGCCGTCTACACCATCCTCGCCTTCGCCCAGCTGCACGCCTCAGGACGCGCGGCCAGCGACATGGCGGCGGAAGACACGTTCGGGTTCAGAGCACGCAGGAGGCAGAACGGTGGCGGCAGCTCCTGATCCTCTTCCGCAGCTTGATACCTGGCCCGCGATCATCGTCGCGGTCAGCGCCGCAGCCGCCGCCCTCCTCGTCCCGCTGACCGGCTTCCTGATGACCTTCTTCGACTACCGCATCGAGACGCAGAAGGCGGAGGCGCTGAAGCCAGAGGTAGCGCGGGACGTGGCGCAGGTGGCTGGCACAGCGCTGTCCGACAGCATGGCGGTGGTCGACCTCACCGCGGCGATCAAGGATCTGACCGTGGCGATCCGGGCGGACACGACCTCGGAGGAGGCGCAGCACGCTAGCCAGTTCGCGCAGGTGCTCCAGCGGCTCACTGACGTACTGAACCACCACGACGACACGCACGAAAATCCGCCGCGAGGTGGGCGACGATGACGCCCTGCTTCATTGCGGTCACCCTAGTCGGCATGCTTGCGAGCGGGAAGCCGGCCAAGGACGCTCGAGCTTACCTGTTCATTGGGCCGTGCAAGCGCATCAGCCCGGTCATCAGCGCGCTGGGCGAGCGGCTGCACGCCCGGTCCGAGATCACCATTGGGCCGATTGTGACATTCGCCCGGAAGACACCGGAGGAGGTGGTGCGGGCGCTGTGCGTGGAGCGGCAGACACCGCTTGGCGGATCTTTCAGATCTTACGAGCTTTTTGCTGAAACGGTACGAGCAACGCTGCGGACGATCGCTAGAACCTTGCGGCGCAGCTGATCGTCCTCGATCGTGGCGAAGGCGCGCAGCAGATCGACAGCTCCGTGGACCCGCAGAAAGTCGACTACCTCTGTCTGCTTCTGGGCAGTGGCGCCATCGGCCTCTTCGAAGAAGGCGGAAACCGGCACTTCGAGGAGATGGGCGATCTCGCTCAGGCGCCCGGCGCCGACGCGGTTCAGGCCCTTCTCGTACTTCTGGACCTGCTGGAACGTCACGCCCACGGCGGTCCCAAGGGCAGTCTGGCTCAGGCCTCGCGCCTTGCGCAGCGTGGTGATCCTGAGCCCTACGATGCGATCAGCCTCAGTGGTGTGCCTAGGCTTCGGAACGGATGTGCTCATGTTTCGGAGTCCGCCCGGTTGGAGTCTTGCGATGGGAGGCCAATTGGGGACAAGGGTTGTAGCCAACAAAACGCAAAACTACAAGTCAACAAACGTTGGGTTGCATCGCCCGCTGAGTATGCATGGTCAGGGATCAAGCGCGCTTGCCTGGAGCGTGGACTGGAAGCGCTCTGGCGAACGTTATAGCGGCAGGCCCGCGCCGACCTGACGCCGTGTTATCAGCCCCGCCCGGTCCGCCGGCGCAGGGTCTTTTTGTTCAAGCGGCACCCCAAACGCCACCTCTAGAACGTAGAGCCCGACGGCAGACAGCGCGATGCCAAGGAGGATGAGCATGACGATTTCGAGGAGGATCGCGAGCTTCTGCATGCCGGCCTATTGCCGGGATAGCGCTCGACAGGGATAGCCTTCTCCACACAGGCTGCTCACGGGTCGAATGATCTCGGTGCATGGTCGGTTGGGGATGAAACCGTCTCCCCGGTCCGTCTGCCTCATGCCCGCCCTTCAGCGGGTTTTGACTTACATGGCAGACTGATCCCGCCCGGCTCAGCCGCGGCGGGGTTTTTCGTTTCAAGCTCCCCGCGCCGCCGTGAGCATCCGCTTCCGCACCTTGGCCATGCAGTCATCATCGCTGGCGCCTGTCGCCATGCCTCTGTCCTCGCTGCAGGATCCGCCTGTCCTTCGGATGTCTATAGGTCAGTGGCGGTCGGGATTATTAATCTGTACTTCTTCCGCCTCACCCTCATTCGCAAGCCGGTCTTCGAGAACGCTCGCGTTCTGCTCAAACTCGTCAGCCATGCTGCGAAGTTTTGAAGCAACCTGATTTCGTTGGTCGGATATAGTATCTGCCAACTCCCGGCAGAGCTCGGCCTTTGCTCGAAAATAAATCGCGAGGATCTTCATATCGCTTAAATGCCGACACTGGCGGCAAATGCGAGTCACAAGATTGCGTAGCACCGTCTAGAGCAGGCACCGACCGGATTGAATCGTCTGGGGTTTCGGCTGGGACGGATTTGTGATTCGATGGACGGCTTTCCGAGGAGGAGAGCCGATGGCGGCTGCCTTGTCCGTTGATCTGCGCGACCGCGTCGTGGCCGCAATCGAAGCTGGGGCCTCGCGCCGGGAAGCGGCACGGCGCTTCGAGGTCAGCCCGGCCAGCGCTGTGCGCTGGCACGGGGCCTTCGTGCAGGAGGGCCGATGGGCGGCGATCAACGCTCGCACACCATCGAGGCGCAGGCTGATCTGATCCGGCAGACCTACGAAGCACAGCCCGAGCTGTACTTGCATGAGCTGCGCGACCGTCTGGCCGAACGAGGCCTGCGGGTCGGGGTCAGTAGCCTGTCCCGCTTCTTCAAGCGCCACGGCAGCACGCGCAAAAAAAACACCGCCCACGCCGCCGAGCAGGAGCGGGAGGACGTGAAGGCCGCACGCCTGTCCTGGTTCGAGCACCAACTCGATCTCGACCCGGACAGGCTCGTGTTACTCGACGAGACCGCCACCAACACGAAGATGGTCCGCCGCTATGGGCGGGCCCCGCGCGGCGAACGCTGCCGGGTCGCAGTGCCGTTCGGCCACTGGAAGACCATCACGGTCACGGCCGGCCTGCGCAGAAGCGGCCTGACGGCCACCGCACTCTTCGATGGACCGATGACGGGCGCTCGCTTCCGCGGCTATGTCGAAGAAACCCTTGTCCCAGCTCTCAGGCCCGGTGACACGGTCGTGCTCGACAATCTGCCCGCCCACAAGGTCAGCGGTATCCGTGAGCGCGTCGAGGCGGCGGGAGCGAGGCTGCTCTACCTGCCGGCATATTCCCCCGACTTCAATCCGATCGAACTCGCCTTCGCCAAGCTCAAGGTCATTCTTCGTGCCGAAGCCGCTCGCACGATCAGCGACCTCTGGAACACTATCCACCGAGCCTTCAGACGCTTCCCGTCAGCCGAATGCCGCCGCTATCTCGCCGCCGCAGGTTACGACGCATATGATCCAACCTGATCGAATGCTGCTCTAGGTCCAGCAGTCGGGCCGAAATAATGCAGCCCCTGCCGTGCGCTGGCGGATCCCTCGGCGCTTGGTCAGCGCACCTGGATCTCGCGCTCGCCGACGATGATCTTCGCCGCCTCTGTCGGATGCCGCTCGACGATCCGCTTGATCCCGTAGGGCCTCAGCTTGTCCCAAGCCGCGTCGCTGCCCAACATCAAGGTGGACACGCTGACCCCGAACCGGGCTGCCGCCTGATGACAGGACGCGCCCTCCGAAACAGCAGAGACGACACGCTGGCGGAGATCGACGGACAAGGGTGAAGGCATCGGCATCCTCCTTCACCCCTCAACGTCCCGACTCTCCAACCGTCCCAAACCGCTCGGGCACGGCACTAGGGGTCAGGAGTTCGCACGTCGGTTGTTCGGCTGTGCGCCAGGAGCCGACATCGGGCTAGCCACGCCTGAACCGCCGCTTGCGACCCAAAGCGGTCATACATACGGCCGATGACGAAGGACCGCTCAATGTGGTGCAGCAGACATTCGGAAGACAGTGGCTCGACAAAGAGCGCTGAATTTCGCCGTACCCGTAGGTCGCCATTGCGGAGCGCAGCTGTTGGTTGAGACATGCAACGCTGCACAGGTGGACCTATGCTCGCACCGAAAATGATGTGGCTGCGTTTTAGGCACGAGCGCGCGCAGGGGCGGGGCGCTCCGTGGGCTTGAGACGAGCGCGCCAGACGGAGCGCTGGACAAGATCTCCGATGACGCCTGCCAGAACTTCGGCAACGGCCTCGCTGCCACGCGTATTCAGAGTTCGCTGCGACACCACAACAGAAAGTCGCCAGGAAGGTGTCGGATCGACAATTGGTATAGCTACCATCTCGCTGCGCTTGATCTCCGCAGCCAAAGCGAAATGCGGCATGATGGCCGCGAAGGCCTGAGCGCGCACGAGCTCTGCGATCGCCGGCAGGCTCTCGCAATCCGTTGCAGCCAGAGTGATGTCGTGACGTGCCGCGAGTTGCTCGATCACGCCGCGCAGCACATTCGGGCGGCCAGGAAGCACCACTGGAAGTGCCTGCTGAAAGACCTGTCCGAACTCGATCTCGCGTCGCGCGGCCAGCGGATGCGAGGTGGGGACGATGAACATCAAGTCTTCGACCATCATCTCGGTCCAAGCCACGTGCTCGAACGCTTTGTGGTCGTAGAGCAGTGCGACGTCCAGACGTCCGGATTGGATCCACTCGTCCAACGTACCGCTCATCGCCTCGACGATATGGAGACTGATGTTGGGAAGCGCCTCCGCCATAGCGCGGTGGAGTGGCAGAGAAAGTCCACGGCAGGCTGAAGTCGGTAATCCGACCGAGATCCGTCCGCTCGGGCTCGTTGCCTGTGAGCGCATGACATCCTTGGCCCGCTCGACCTCCTGCAGAATACGCCGCGCGTGTTCGTAGAACTTCAGCCCGAGCTCCGTGGGCGTGACCCCGCGGGCGTGCCGGAACAGCAGTTCGACACCGAGCTCGTCCTCAAGGTTGCGCATCTGTTGGCTGAGCGAGGGCTGGGCGATCCGCAGCACCTCAGCGGCTCGCGAGACGTTCCCGCTCTCCGCGATTTGCGTGAAGTACCGAAGCTGACGAAGATCCATGGCAATCCTATCCGGGGACTTTGTGACAAGGCGCGGAACTCCACGCCCATGTCAAACTGCTCTAAGGCAGAGCAATCTGCGCAAACTATGTGCATCAAATAAAAATTTAGAATGAAAAAACATGATGTTAGCTAGGTAGCGCTTCGCCAAGCCTCGCCTATGAACGAAGCTCATAGGTAATTCCAATGGCTCACATCGGAAATTGGTCTTTGATGCCTGATGTATTCGTTGCGTAGCCTGACTGCCATCGCTTGAACATCGTGGCTGAACCCGAGCATCATCAGGGAATCGGAGCCCAACGCATGGTTGCGCCAAAGTATTATCGCCGACTATTTTTGATCGTGCCACTGGCTTTCACGATTCCCGGCTCGGCGCTTGCCCAGCAGGAGCCCTGCATCGGCAACTCTGCCGCCATCACCGGCCCGGCGGCCTTCACCGGCCAAGCCATCAGAATGGGCGCCGAGATCGCCCTTGAGGAGATCAATGCCAAGGGCGGTGTCCTCGGCAAGCCTCTGCGCTTCGTCCAGTATGACGACGCCGGAACACCGCCACGCGGCGTCGACAACACCCGGCGCGTCGCGCTGGCCGATAAGTGTGTCGTCATCCTCGGCGGTTACCACTCCACCGTTTCGGTGGCTCAGGTCGAGCCGGTCCATGCCATCGGCATTCCGTTCGTCGGCGTGCTCGCAGCCAACACACAGGCCATCGAGAACGGCCGTAATCCGAACTACATGTTCCGGGTATCGGCCAAGGACAAATGGGTCGCCCGCTTCCTCGTCGAGCAGGCAGCGAAGGTCTCGAAGACCGGAAAGATCGCTTTCTTCTATGAGAATACAGGGTGGGGCAACGGTGCCGTGCCGGATGTGAAGGCGGCGACCGCAAAGGCCGGAAAGGAACTGGTCGCCACGGAGACCTTCAACTGGAACGATCAGGACATGACCGCGCAGGCGATCCGCGCGCGGGATTCGGGTGCCGACGTTGCCCTGTTCTGGGCTCTCGACCGCGAGGGCAACCAACTCGTCCGCTCCATGGACAAGGTCGGCTACAAGCCCACCATCATCGGCGCCTGGGGCATCGCCGGCAATCTCGGCGAACTGGCCGGCCCGCTCGCCAATGGCGTCCAGGTCGTGCAGACCTACAGCTTCATGGGCGACCTCGACCATAAAGGCCAAGCGCTCTGGCAGAAGATCCAGACGAAGTACGGCCTGAAGGATCCGTCGCAGATCAAGATGGGCTCCGGCATCGCCAACACCTACGACGCCGTGCACATCGTGGCCCAGGCCATTGAGAAGGCCGGTGCCTACGATTGGAAGAAGGTCCGCGAGGCGCTTTATCAAGTCAGATATGAGGGCTTGGTCGCGAAATACGATCCGGCCTTCGATTCCTCTGACCCGGAACGCCAGGACGCAATTCTGCCGAGCGAATACAAGCTGACGGTCTGGTCCGACGGCAAGCTCCTGCCGATTGCGCAGACCCCCTACGGCAGAACGAACTGACGGCAGACGCGTCCCCTCCGTCTTCGAACGGTGGGGCCGGGGTGGCTCGTTCGGATCCCGATCGCCGGGTCGCCCCAACTCCACTGAACGCCTGTCCGCTTCACACAGGGAACTCTCGCGGCAGCCATGACGACCGCCCTGCAATATACGCTCTCAGGCCTCGCGATCGGGGGCATCTACGCCCTCGTCGCGCTCGGCTTCCACATCATGTGGTCGGCTGCCAAGGCCGTGAACTTCGCCCACGGCGACACGCTGATGATCGGCGCAGTCCTTGCCGTAATGGGCATCGATGCCGGCTTGCCGCCGCCGCTGGCCTGCCTCCTCGCCATCCTGGCCGGGGCCTTGTTCGGCGTTGTGCTGGAGCGTTTCGCGGTGCGACCGTTCATCGGCACCAACGCCTCGATCGGCTGGATGCTGACCACGATCGCGGTCGGCATCATGGCCGAATCCCTTGCCACGATGCAGTTCGGCGGCTTCTCGCGCCCCTTACCCTCGCCCGGCGTTGCAGGGGCGATCTCGATCCTCGGCGCGGGCGTCTATCCGCAGGAACTCGTCATCCCGGCCGTCGCACTGCTGGCGATGGCGGGCCTCCACGCGATGCAACGGCACACGCTCGTCGGGAGAGCGATGCAGGCGGTCGCGCACAACCGCCAAGCGGCTGCCCTGATGGGCATCAACGTCGACCGAATCGTGATGTTCTCCTTCGGCCTCGCGGCGCTGTTCGGCGCAGGGGCAGGCGTGCTCGTCGCCCCCGTGATCCAGGCTTCCGCCAGCATAGGCGTCCTCCTCGGGCTCAAGGGCTTCGCTGTCGCCATCATCGGCGGAATCACCAGTGGCCCCGGCGTTGTCCTGGCCGGCCTCGCCTTCGGGGTCATGGAGAAGTTCGTCGAGGGCTACGTTTCGACCGCGGCGCGGGAGATCGTCGGCTTCAGCGCGATGATCCTCGTCCTCGTCGCCTTCCCTCAGGGTCTGTTCGGCCGCCGGGAGATCTTCAAGGTATGAAGGCCCTCTATACCCTCGGCTTCGCGCTGCTCGCGGCCATCCTCGTTGTCGTGCCGCTCACCTCCGGCAACGAGTACGAACTGCGCCTGTTCATGCTGTTCCTGATCTACGGCGTGATCGCGGTCGGCCTGAATGTCCTCGTCGGGCTCACCGGCCTCGTCTCTCTCGGCCAGGCCGGATTGTTCGCGCTCGGCGCCTATACCGGCGCGATCCTGGCGATCCGGTTCAACCTCGACCTCGTCCTCGCAAGCATCGGCGCGGCGGTGGTGGCCGGCCTTTTCGGCGCGGCGCTCGCCTATCCGAGCGTGCGGGTGCGGGGCGTCTATCTCGCGGTGGTGACGATCGCCTTCGGCCTCATCGTCGAGAACGTTGCCATCGAGTGGCAGAGCCTCACCGGCGGCACGACGGGACTCAGCGGCATCCCCGGCCCGAACCTCTTCGGGTATCCGCTCTCGGGCTACGCCTTCTACGCCGTGCTCGCCGTCACCCTCTTTCTCGCGACGCTGGCGGCGCACAACCTGAAGCACTCGGGCTACGGCCGCGCGATGCTGGCCGTCGCCCAGAGCGAGACGGCCGCGCGCAGCCTCGGCATCGGCGCGACGGGGATCCGCACGCTCGCCTTCGCGGTCGCGGCCATGACAGCGGGGATCGCGGGCAGCTTCTACGCCTTCCTCAACGCCTACATCTCGCCCGACATTTTCACCTTCTCGGATTCCGTCCGCTTCCTGCTGATGGTGATCTTGGGAGGAGCGGCCTCGACCTTCGGACCGGTCGTCGGCGCCTTCATCCTGACCTATCTGCCGGAGGTGCTGCAGCGCTTCGCCGAGTGGCAGAAATTCGCCTACGGCGCCCTGCTCCTCGCGGTGATGTTCGGCCTGCCCGGCGGCATCCTGGGCACGCTGGGCCAACTCTACGCCCGTCTGCGCCCCGGCCCGCGTGGGGTCGAGCCGGGCCAAGGCATGCCCGCCGCCGAGCTTCTCGCGAGCCGCAAGCCTGCCGGCCTGGAGACCCACGGCCTCACCGTTCGCTTCGGCGGGCTCACGGCGCTAAGCGCTGCGAGCGTTCGGGTCGCCCCGGGCGAGATCCACGCTCTGATCGGTCCGAACGGAGCCGGCAAGTCGACCTTCGTGAACACGATCTCGGGCTTCTACCGCCCGAGCAAGGGTGGCGTGCACCTCGACGGGACCGATCTCGCCGGCATCAAGGTTCACGGCATTGCGCGGCTCGGTCTCGCCCGCACCTTCCAGAACACCGAGCTGTTCGGACAGATGACGGTTCTGGAGAATGTCATGGTGGGTGGCTTCGCCCATCACGGCTACGGCCTGCCCGGGGCGATCCTGCGCACGCCCCGCTTCCGCCGCGAGGAGGCCGCCTGCCGCGCCGCCGCAACCGGCCTGCTCGATTTCGTCGGGCTCAGCGCGGTGGCCAACGAGCAGGCCCGCTTCCTGCCCTTCGGCCATCAGCGCCGGCTGGAGATTGCCCGGGCCCTCGCCACGCGTCCGCGTCTGCTGCTTCTCGACGAGCCCGCCGCCGGGCTCACCACGCAGGAGATCGACGAACTGGAGGTCATGATCCGGAAGATCGCGGGACTCGGTGTCTCGGTGCTGCTCATCGAGCATCACGTCGACCTGATCATGGCGGTTGCCGACACCGTGACGGTGCTCGATTACGGCCAGGTCATCGCGAGCGACCGTCCGGAGACGGTGCAAGCCGATCCGCGGGTGATCGAGGCCTATTTCGGCGGCCCGTCCGCCATCCTCAACGAGGAGGCCGCCTGATGACCGATACTCCGCTTCTCTCGGTCGAGAACCTCGAAGTCCGCTACGGCGCGGCAACCGCGCTCCGCGGTGCGAACCTGACCGTGCAGCGCGGCCAGCTGGTCGCCGTGATCGGCAATAACGGTGCCGGCAAGACCTCGCTGATGCGCGGGATCACCGGCCTCGTACGACCGAGCGGCGGCCGCGTTCTGTTCAAGGGCGAGGAGGTCACGCGGCTGCCCGCCCATGCCAAGGTCGCCCGCGGTCTCGCGATGGTGCCCGAGGGACGCCTGATCTTCCCCGACCAAACCGTCGAGGACAATCTGATACTGGGTGCCTACACCCATGGCGGCCTCAAGAACGCGCAGGCGAAACGGACGCTGGAGCGGGCGCTCGCGCTCTTCCCGCGCTTGCGCGAGCGGCTGCGCCAGCCTGCCGGCAGCATGTCGGGCGGCGAGCAGCAGATGCTCGCCATCGCCCGCGGTCTGATGGCCGAACCCGACCTCCTCGTGATCGACGAACTCTCGCTCGGCCTCGCGCCCCGCGTCGTCGAGCAACTCATTGGCGTCTTGCGCGACCTCAACGGCCAAGGCCTCACCATTCTTCTCGTCGAGCAGCTCGCATCCTACGCGCTCGCCATCGCCGACCATGCCTACGTGGTGGCGCAGGGGCGCACGGTGCGGGACGGCCCGAGCGGGCTCATCGCCCGCGATCCGGAGGTCATGGAGACCTTTCTCGGCAAGAAGAAAGCCGCCTGAACGCGGCATCCCGCCGAACCCGAAACGGCACGGCACCGGACGGTGCCGTGAACGATCCGTCACGCCCGAAAAGGACCCGCCATGCCCCAGCGCGTCGTCGATTTGAGCCTCCTGATCGAGGACAACATGCCGGCCCACAAGCTCTTCCAGCGGCCGGTGATCACCACGCATCTCAGTCACGAGAGCTCGGCCGCCCTCAATCTCGGCGTGCCGGGCGACGCGATGACCTTCCAGACGAACTTCATCGCGATGCTCGACCACGTCGGCACCCATGTGGACGCCTTCCGGCACGTCGATCCGAACGGCCAGCCCATCGACGAGATGCCGCTGGAGCTGTTCATGGGCAAGGCGGTCTGCTTCGACCTGCGTCACATCCCCGACCTGGGCGACATCACGGTCGCCGACATGGAGGAGGCGGAAGCCAAGAGCGGCGTCAACGTCGACGGCCACATCGTCCTGCTCTGCACCGGCTTCCACGCCCGCAACTATCCAAGCCTCGACTCGGTGTGGAAGAACCCGCTGCTGACCGTGGAGGCCACCCAGTGGCTGCACGAGCGCGGCTCGAAGATGCACGGTGTCGAGGGGCCCTCCACCGATAAGCCGAGCGACAACATCTTCGCTCAGCACCGCCTCTGCCGTGAACTGGGCATTAGCCATTGGGAATGGCTGGTGAACCTGGAGGAACTTCTGGGCAAGGGCGAGGTGCAGTTCTTCGGTGTGCCGCTGAAGTTCAAGGGCGGTTCCGGCTCGCCGGTCCGCGCATTCGCCCTCGTCAACGACTGACGCCACTGCGGCGCCCCTGGGGCGCCGCGCCTCCGTTGCAGAGAGTGGAGCGATGACGAGCGACTTCGACTTCATGACCGCGCTTGAGTTGCGCCGCCTTATCGCGGCGCGCGCGATTTCGCCGGTAGAGCTGACGGAGCGCGCCCTCGCGCGTGCCGAGGCTAGCCAAGCCTCCTTGAATGCCTTCTGCCACCTGGTGCCGGAGGAAGCCCGCAGCGCCGCGCGCCGGGCCGAGGAGGCTGTGATGCGCGGCGCGCCTCTCGGGCTGCTCCACGGCCTGCCCGTCTCGGTGAAGGATCTGATCGCGGTGGGTGGCCAGCCCTACGCGTCCGGCTCGCGGGCCATGGCGAGCAACATCGCCGCCGCCGATGCCCCCGCCGTCGAGCGCCTGCGTGCCGCCGGCGCCATCATCATCGGGAAGACCACCACGAGCGAGTTCGGAGCCAAGCCCGTCGGCGACTCGCCGCTCACCGGCATCACCCGCCATCCCTGGGATCTGGCGAAGACGCCGGGTGGATCGAGCGCCGGCGCGGCCGCCTCGGTGGCAGCCGGGATCACGCCCTGCGCACTCGGCACCGACGGTGGCGGCTCCCTGCGCATTCCCGCCGCGCTGACGGGTCTCGTCGGGTTCAAGGCGCAATTCGGGCGGGTTCCGGTCTGGCCGACCTCGGCAACGCCGACGCTGGCCCATGTCGGCGCGCTTGCTCGCAACGTCGCCGATGCCGCCTTGCTGACGACGGCGGTCGCCGGCCACGATCCGCGCGATCCCTTCGCGGTGGCCGGCCCCGTCCCAGACCTTCTGGTGGCGGTCAAGGCTTCCATCGCCGGCCTCCGGGTCGCCTGGAGCGCGACACTCGGCTACGCGCGGCCCAACCCTGAGGTTGCCGCCATCGCCCATGCCGCTGCGATGGCGCTGGCAGACCAGGGCGCGATCGTGGAAGAGGTCGAGACCGTCCTCGAGTCCGATCCAGCCGCTCTCTGGACGGCCGAGTTCTACGCCGGCATCGGCACCCGCCTGCGCGGCGTTCTCGAAAGCCGCCGCGATCTCCTGGACCCCGCTGTCGCCGATTTGCTCGACGCCGCCCTCGCTCAGGAGATGCGCGCCTATTACGAGACCGTCTTCGCACGCTACGCGCTGCGGGACCGGATGGTCAACTTCTTCACCGGCTACGATGTCCTCGTGTCACCGACACTGCCGATCTCGTCCTTGGAAGCAGGCAGAAACATCCCGGAGGGGCTGGAAGATCGCAGCCTCGTCTCCTGGGCATTCTACACCTATCCTTTCAACCTCACAGGCCAGCCCGCGGTCTCTGTCTGCGCAGGGATTGCCTCGGATGGAATGCCCGTCGGCCTCCAGATCGTGGGCCGCACTCTCGGCGAATACGACGTGATGCGAGCGGCTGCGGCGATCGAGCGGACGAAGCCGCCGGGCTATAATCTTCGTCCGCTGACAGAGCCGTGACGGGCAGCCGCCGTGAGGATGGTCCGGGCAGGCTCTGCTTCAGGCGACGCTGTTCCGAGCAGCTTCGCTGCTGCGTCTTTTGATAGCGTGAAGGCAATCTATTTCGGAAAAGGCGGACTCTGTTTCACTCAAACAGAAAGTCCGGTTGTGGCGGATTTTGTTGAAAAAATTCTGGGACCGTGCGCCAAGCGTCGCGCAGCACAGGTGGTCGGAGAATGTTTGTTTCTCACCAGAAATAAGATGCCACCATAGCCGCGCATCCTGAGCAATACGGAAGTACAATCTTCTCCTGAAACCGCGGCTGGCGATGCTACTTCGGGCCGATCCCGAGTTTTTCCAACGAAATCGGCGCGAAGCCGACTAAGGCGGGGCAAACTCCTGACCCCCTGCGGACATTCGAGAGGCTGCAGCCGAAGGTCCGTTCCGGTTGGAGGCTGTGTGAGAATGCGATTTGGTGTGCCGGTTTGGCCTCCATGATCGAGAAGCAGCCTCAGATCCGGTTGTCGCGGCAGGCCTGCTTGAACGCCGCGACCTCGGGGCCGTCGAGCGTGCAGAGGATCTCGGGCCGGGTGTCCATCGACAGGCCGTGCAGGCCGTATTCGGGGAAGACGACCAGATCCATCGTCGCCATGTTGACGCGCGCCTTGGCGACCATCGCGACGATGCGCTCGGCCTGGGCGGTCACGTCGACACGTGTGGTGATGGTCGGCAGTTGAAGCTGGACGAGGCCGATGACGACGCCGTTCGGGGATTTGTTCAGTCCGCCAAGTCCGTTCATCAGCCCTCCCTCTAGATCGAAATGCGCCAAGCTCGCGATCGGGCCTGTACTCAGGTCGGGATCCGAAACGATAGAGCCTGCCCTCACAGTCCAAATTATAACCACTTCTTCGCACGAAACACTGGTTGCAACTGCTTATACGGCCATTAGAAAAACTTATCTGTCATATGTCTTGTCATGACCTGATAGTGCGTAGTGACTTCATTCGATACTGGCACGCGGGTTGCTGCAGTGCATCCGAATGCGGATCCACGGGCATCGCGATATGACCGCCGAAGGCAAATCTTTCAGGCTCGAAGCGTCCTGCGCATGCGGATGCGGCGGATCGCCAACCGATCATCGCGATCCGTTTTCAGAGGTGTTTGCGGACGAGGCCTACGAAGGCGTCGAGCGCAAGGTGGATCGCCAGGTCGAGGCCGTCCTGCTTTCGGCGATCGCACCCGACCCCATGTTCCGCCGGGCCTTCCTGAAGGCCGTAGGCGCATCGACGGTGCTCGCGGCGATCTCGCAGCTTCTGCCGCTCGCGGAGGCGCAGGCCATCGCCCAGGAAGCGACGACGCTTGAGAAGACAAAGCTCAACGTCGGCTACGTGCCCATCACCTGCACCGTACCTCTGCTCCTCGCCCACGCGATGGGAGAATACGGCAAGGAAGGTCTCGATGTGAATCTGGTTCGCACGCCGAGCTGGGCGATCGTGCGGGACAAGCTGCTGTCCTCAGAATTCGACGCCAGCCATCTGGTGCTGGCCATGCCGCTGACAATGACGATGGGCGTGGGCGGACCGGCGCTCGCGACGCACGTGTCGAGCGTGCAGAACGTCAACGGCAACGCCATCACCCTCAGCATTCGGCACAAGGACCGCCGCGATCCAAAGGACTGGAAGGGATTCAAGTTCGGCGTTCCCCATCAGCACTCGATGCATGCGATGCTGTTGCGGTACTATCTCGCGGAGCATGGCCTCGATCCCGACAAGGACGTCGAGATCCGCGTTTATCCTCCGCCGGACTCAGTCGCAAACATGGCGGCCGGCAACCTCGACGGCATGCTGTTCGCCGAACCCTGGGGCCAGCGCGCCGTCTTCGAGGGCGTCGGCTTCCTCCACATGCTGACGCGCGACATCTTTCCCGGCCATCCCTGCTGCGTCGTCTCGGTCACCGACGGGTTCGTCAAGGAAAGTCCCAACAGCTACGGAGCAATGTTTCGCGCCGTAGTCAGGGCGACTGAATTCGCGGACAAGCCGGAGAACCGCAAGCAGGTCGCGGAACTTCTGGCTCCGGCCGCCTATCTCAACCAGCCAAAGACAGTGCTCGAGCAGGTTTTGACGGGCCGCTACGCGGACGGCCTCGGGAAAGTGGTTAACGAGCCCGACCGCATCGGCTTCAAGGCGCTCCCCTACCACTCGACCGCAATCTGGCTTCTGACCCAGCTGCGCCGCTGGGACATGGTGCCTGCCGACGTCGAGTACCGGGCTCTCGCCGAAAAGGTCTTCCTCGCGACCAACGCGGCAAAGCGGATGAAGGACATCGGCTTCGAGGCCCCGGCCGCGTTCAAGCCGGTCGTCATGGGCAGGCCGTTCGATCCGGATGCGCCCCAGGCCTACGTCGACAGCTTCGCCATCAAGAGGATCTGAGTGAACGATATGACGCGCGGATGTCACGACATCGCTGGAAACCCCGCCGGCCCCGTCCCGATCGTCGAGCTTCCCTGGCTTCACTGGGGAAAGCAGGTCGAGGCGATCTGTAACCTGGTCGGTGACGGCACGCGCAGCATGATGTCGCTCGACGAGTTCTGGCGCAGGTTCAAATCGTTCGGCGAGGACAGGCACAAAACTTTGTCCTTCTACAGGTGCCGGCTGAAGGCGATGATCGACATTCTCGTCGAAAAGGACGTCTTCATCCGTGAGGAACTCGACGCTGGTATCGCGGAAGCGCGGGCACGGTGGGAGCCTTCGTTCGCCCGCGAGCCATGACGCCACGCTTCAAGGCCGGCGACAAGGTGACGGTGCTCGAACTCGGCAAGGCGGGCACATCAGGACACAGTTCTACGTCCGGCTGCGCCCGGGGGGCGTGCTGCAGCGATGCGGCTCGTACCTCAATCCCGGAGACCTCTCGTGGGAAACGTCGGCGGTCCGGCCTAGCCGCTCTATCGGGGCGGTTTCGCAATGACCGATCTGTGGAACGAGTACCGCGGCTCACCCACGGACCTGCTCTGCATCGAACTCTACGACCATTGTCTGGCGCCGGCATCGAACGACACGGCGATTGCCTGAACAATTCCGGCGACAGGGAGGCGGCTATCGGCGACCACCATCACGGGCACGAGCACGATGCTCACGTGCCGTTCGTCGTCGAGGCTGAAGCCGGCAACATCGAGGGGCAGATCCTGGTCGACGCACTGCAGGCACTGCTCGTCGGCCGCGGCCTCATCTTTCCGGGCGAAGTGCGTGTCCTGGTCCACGACAGCAACGCGGACATGCGGTACCTCGTCCTTCCGCAGTGTCCCGCTGGGACGGAGAGGTTCAGCGAAGATCAACTCGCCGCACGAGTAACGCACGACTGCATGATCGGCGTATCGGTCGTGGCGCCCGCACCGTGATCGGCCTGCTCGCACTTCAGATGCGCAGGTGCGTAGCGCATCAGTTCGCGCGCCATGCGGATGTCCTCGGCCACCTCGATGAACGCGCTGACGGCAGGCGGCTGGGGGTCGCGTTCGAGCACCATCAAGCCGATCGTGTTGGTGATGCTGGGCTCGATCAGCGGCACCGCGCGGGTTTGGCTCCAGTCTCCGACCATCATGAAGAAGGTGTTCGGCACCACGGCGAACCAATGGCCAGGGCGCACGTGCGAGCAGAGCGCCAGCGCGCAATTGGTCTCGAGCACCGTGCGCGGGGTCACGCCGACGCTCGCGAACACGCGGTCGAGGATGCGGCGGTTCTGCATGTCGGGCGTCAGCATGCACAGGGGCAGCCGGCCAGCCTCGGTCCAGCTCACCGACTTGCGCTGCGCGATCGAGTAATCGGCCGGTGCGATGAGGAAATAGCTCTCGTCGTAGAGGAAGTAGGGCCTCAGACCGGCGGAGGCGCCGTGGTCGAGATAGTTGATGCCGATGTCGAGATCGAAATTCTCGAGACCGCTTTTGAGGTCGGTGAAGTTCAGCGACGTCACCGAGACGCTGACGTCTGGATAGAGCCTGTTGAAGGCCGTCGTGATGATCGAGATCGCCGGCATGGCGACTGGGATCACGCCGAGCCGCACATGGCCGTTCAGCTCGTCTCCGGCCGATCCGATGTCCTGCACAAGATGCTCGTGATGGTCGAGCGTCCGGCGCGCGAAGTCCAGCACCATCGCCCCCTGGGGCGTAAAACCTTCGAACCCATGATTATGCCGGTCGATGATCAGGGCGTTGAAGTCGCTTTCAAGCTGGCGGATGGCCTGGGAAAGCGCCGACTGCGTGATCCCGCACTCGGCCGCCGCCTTGCCGAAGTGCCGGTGGCGCGCCAGCGCGACGAGATAGCGAAGCTGCTTGAGATTGAGCGCCATGCCTCGGGATCTCCTGATTCCGGTCGTGCAGACCTCTTCGTCTTTTCCGATACGCAAGCCCGGCGCCAAGGGGAACATGCCCGGTGACCCATCGAATCACCTTACAGGCCGCCCTGCTGTCTGCGGTTATCCTGGCCACACTCCTTGCGATCTGGAAGTTCGCCGCGTCGTCCGTGCCGGGCGGCAGCGCAAATCTCGATCCGGGATATTCCGCTCTGGGGTCGGGAGCGGCGGCCGACGGGCGCACAAGGGCACTTCCAACTCCGACCGAGTTCGCCGCGACGCTCTGTAGGCAGCTTAAAGATGGCTTTCTGGCTGCATTGGGCGGGCGCCTTCATGCACGTTCGGGGACGACAATCGGCGCATCCGGACAGCCCGTACCGTCTCCGGAGGCGTGTTCGACGGCTCCGTGCCCTGGTGAAGTCGAGATCGCCGTGATTGCAGCGCCCGTGTCCGGTCTGCCTTTAAACCACGAACTGACGCGACCCGGCGGCCGCATTCTGCGCGCGGTCTCGACATACCCGGATTATCGACTCTTCGTTCTACCGGGAGGTCCTTCGCTTCGGCCGAGCCTTCTTCATTGCGAACCCGAGATGGGTGCATCGATCGCGACGGAAATCTGGGCGCAGCCACTCGCAGGTCTCGGCGACTTCGTCGCCGGCATACCCGCTCCGCTTTGCATTGGCACGCTGAAGCTTGCCGATGGCACACACACGAAGGGCTTACTCGTCGAATCCACTACGGCGGAGATCGCGCTCTTCGGAGGCTGGCGCGCATATCTCGCCAGTTATCGGATGAAAAGCTCAGATTCAGCTCCGACCAATGCCTCTCGCGCAACTCTTGCAAGGCTGACGATCGCGGCGGACGCCTGACTCCGATGCTCACGCCCATCACCGCGGGCGATTTCAACATATGCCCGGCTCGATTCGAGGTAGCAGAGATGTCTAGCGCCACTTCATTGAACGACGCAGACACCGCCGACGCTCAGTCCAAGACGCGTGCCGGACCGCGTTCTTGGATGCGGCCCGCTGCCCCGTCGGTTCCAGCCAGCGCATCTACCGCAGCATTGAATTCCTGATCGATTTCTTTCGGTCGACACCGGCGACCGCCTTGTTTCCTCTCTTCATGATCATCTTCGGCCTCGGCGAACTTTCGAAGATTGCGGTCGCCGCTTTCTCGGCGTTCCTGATCGTGCTGTTCAACGTGGCCTATGGCGTCATGAACGCCCGTCCGACGCGTATGCTCGCTGCGCAGGTGATGGGGGCCTCCAGGCTTCGCATCTTCCGAGATGTGACGATCTACGAGTCTCTGCCGCAGACCTTCATCGGCGTGCGCACCGCGGTATCACTAGCCCTGGTCGTGATCATTGTGGCCGAGATGTTCATCGGCTCGGACAATGGCCTGGGCAAACGGATCATCGACTCGCAGATCACCTTCGACATGCCGGGCCTCTATGGGACGATCCTTCTGACGGGTGCGCTCGGATATGCCTTCAACCTCGCCCTGTTTGCCCTCGAAAGCCGCCTCGTCCACTGG
>Ga0233425_10005932_pt1 | contig 18667 bp, 18 predicted proteins | sample Watercolumn_Towu_2_FD_181712 | JGI IMG/M metagenome (GOLD analysis project Ga0233425, IMG submission 181712) | Freshwater microbial communities from Lake Towuti, South Sulawesi, Indonesia - Watercolumn_Towuti2014_140_MG | ecosystem: Environmental > Aquatic > Freshwater > Lake | place... | reverse complement strand
CCAAAATATTCACTGTTTCAATAACTTCTTGGAGTGTAAGAGAACCATAAGGAAGACTCCCCGTCACAATACCTCTCCCTAAATGTTGACGTGGGATTGAGGAACTAACTGATTGCGAACAAGTAGTTGCTGATCCGCTGACTCTTTTAACTTCCATAACACGTGCAGTTTGATAGGTTTCATCAATGAGTTTACCATCTGCTAATAATTGCTGTAAAACAAGAGAAATTTCAGCATCAAAGCGCCGTCTTGGTCTAGCTGAAGAAAGTGAAACTGATGAAGAAGCACTATGTGAATATTCAGCAATGTGATGCATCAAAGTGCTGCGTGCAGTAACATAATATTTATACTCATGAAAAAAGCCACTTCCTTGTGCACAGGAATCATACATCTGTTGTAATGCTGGACTAGAAAGCCCTTGCGCTAATTTTGCTAAATTATCCCAATCCATAGGAGCATATGTTTCTCCAGAAAGCCATTCCCGTATTGCATCTCTCTTAACTGTAACACCTGTTTCCTGGATTCTTGTTATTGCCTCAGAATATTCTTCTTCTGTAAAATCTAAATTACTCGTTCTCTGAATAATTGCATCTAATCCTGTAGAAGGAGGAAGAACAGCTCTCCAAAGTTCTGCACGCAATCGAGGAACATCTCGATCAAAAACAACACAATGAGCAATTTGATATGCTGGTCGCTGTGATCGAAGAATTTCATCAATCCTCTCAAGAGAAGTATCAATATACTGTCGTTCAACGACAACATGTTCCCCTACTTCTAACTGTGATGCAGGTTTTTGAATGTAAACCCCTGCTGATTCCACAAAAATAGGTGTAGACTCGTCAACAAATGCATTAAGTTTACTTGTAACTACTTGTAATACCATACTCTAAGGAATCTTTAATGATTTTTAAAGGTTACTCAATTTTTACCACTAAATAGTTCTAATATAAAAAAACAAAACAATTTAAACTTCAGATACGCTCTTTTTTTCATGAAAAATTTCAGTTCTTCATTAGCAGAAACAGATTCTGTTGTTGCAGCATTGATTGATGCTGAAAAAAAGCGCCAGCATGATGGGTTGGAAATGATTCCGAGCGAAAGTTTTCCCAGTAAAGCAATTCTTGATGCATTAGGCAGTGTCATGAATAATAAATATTCAGAAGGCTATCCAAAAAAGCGGTATTATGGAGGCAATGAATTTATTGACGAAGTAGAACAATTAGCAATAGAAAGAGCAAAACAATTATTCGGTGCAGAGCATGCAAATGTCCAGCCGTATTCAGGAAGCCCTGCAAATATGGCAATTTATTTTGCATTGTTAGAGCCAAAAGACAAAGTGCTTGCAATGAGCTTAGCGCAAGGAGGCCATTTAACACACGGACATAATGTTAATTTTTCAGGCAAAACATACACTTTTGCGCAGTATGGAGTAGATAAAGAAACAGAACGCATTGATATGGATGCAGTCAGAAAACAAGCGCTCCAAGAACAGCCAAAGATGATTGTGTCAGGAGCAACAGCATATCCAAGAACAATTAATTTCAAGCAGTTTGCAGAAATTGCAGCAGAAGTAGGAGCTTATTCTATGGTTGACATGAGTCATATTGCAGGATTAATTGCTGCTGGAGTGCATCAAAGTCCATTTCCAGAAACTGATGTTGTGATGACAACAACACATAAAACTCTGTGCGGTCCGCGAGGAGCAATGATACTTTCAAAAATTGAAGACCCGCTAAAAGCAAAATATCATCCAGATAGCAAATTAACAATGGCGCAGCGCATTGATAAAGCAGTGTTTCCAGGATTGCAAGGCGGTCCTCATAATCATGCAATTGCAGGAAAAGCAGTTGCGTTTGGCGAAGCATTGAAGCCAGAATTCAAGCTCTTTGCACAACAGATAGTCAAGAATGCAAAAGTTCTTGCTGACAGTTTGATGGACAACGGCATTCGTTTAGTGTCAGGAGGAACTGATAATCATTTGATTCTTGCAGATCTCACACCATTAAGTGTAACAGGTCAGGAAGCTGAAACTGCATTAGATAAAGCAGGTATTACCATGAATAAGAATACTGTACCGTATGATACACGAGGACCATTTAATCCATCGGGCATTAGGATGGGCACACCTGCATTAACCTGCAGAGGCATGAAAGAATCAGAGATGAAAGACATTGGCATCTGGATTGCAGACGTTATCAAAAATCATACAAATGACTCTGTTCTCAAAAAAACAAAAGAAAAAGTCATGGATTTGACAAAGCAGTATCCGATGTACTAAATATCCTTCCCATGTGGTGTTATCGAAACAAATGATGCAATAAACATCATGACAAACACCATGCAGAATGCAAATCCCCATGTTGCATCAATTCTGCCATAAATCATCAAGACTGCAGAAATAATGAATCCAATAATGCTTGTTACAAAGAATGACTGGGGCAATGGCAATGTTGATGTTGCACTGCCAAGTTCTTTTTCTGCTCTCATAATCTGTTCATCAGTGCGAGGAATATGTTCTGGTAACAATATAGGTTTTTTTGTTTTTTTCATGATTTTCTTAGCCATACTATGATTTTTAGAAAAAGAGGTATATATACTTTTCGTCATTGATGGAGCATAAACTTCTTCATCTCTTTTTTTGCTAATTCCCGTTTCTCTTGATGCTTTTTCAAAAATGCATTCAAGGTATCAACTAAAATCTGCTTCAGCTCACCAGAAAGCAGTTTGCCAGATTTGTAATCCGTATAAATCTGCAGTAATTTTTTATCATCTGGTTCAAAGAATGTCAGCCATTGGTAACTTACATCAATGTCAGGATTGCCGCCAAATCTGCGGTGTTCTTCTATTGTTGTTCTTCCGCCGGAAAATGCATATTTCATAATTTTTTTCTTCACTTGTTCAGGAGTATCAGTGGTGTAAATTGCGCTGATTTCATCAGATGATGACATTTTGCCTTGTGTTTCAATACCCTGCAATCCTGGCAAGAATTTACAGTGTATTGCTGTAGGTTTTGGATAACCCAGTGATTCAGCAACATCACGAGTTATTCTAAAATGCGGATCCTGATCAATAGCGTAAGGGATTAAACACAGTGTTTTTTTCTTTTCAAAAATTGTCGGCAGAAATGCAGGAACAGATTGCATGGTAGTGTAAAATATCTGTCCAATGTTGCTCTCGTTTGTAAATCCAAAAACAGATTTTGCTGTGGAGAATGTAACTTTCTTACCAACTCTGCATGCCTCTTTGTACATCATGCCAGCGTATTCTGTATCTAAAAAGATTTTAGTTTTTTTTGAATCAAAACCAAGAGCAATAATGTCAAGGATGTTGTCATGCGCCCACTCTTTGCATTCTGCAAGACTTAAGTTATCTTTGAACAAAAACTTTTCTTCGTCAGGAATCTGAAACAGCAAAGGAGCATCAAATGTATCTTGTAGCCATTTGGTAAAAATCCAAGGCACAATATGGCCTAGGTGTACAGGTCCAGAGGGAGCTCTACCTGTGTATAAATAAAAGAGCTGTCCTGATTCTTTTGCATCCAGTATTTTGTCAAAATCACGATGGCTGAAAAAGACTTTTCTTCTCAGCAAGTAATGCAAAGGAGCATGTTTTTCAATTCTTTTGAGAAGTGCATCATCAAGAGGCTGTGTGCCAAATTGTTTTATTAGTTTGTCATAATCAATATTCCCTTTTACTTCCCATGGTGTCACAATTGCATCAGTCATAAAAATATTAGAGGTATGTAGTTATTTAAATATTATTGTTTGTTGCTCGAAAACAAATGACAACTATTATATACTTCTTTTTTTCATCAAATAATTGGTGATATCATGAAGCATAAAGAACAGCGAGTTTTAGTGTTATTTGATGTTCAAAATCTTTATTACAGTGGCAAGCAGCTGCATAACTGCAAAGTCAATTTTGCAGAAATCCTGAAAGAAGCAGTTGCAGGAAGAAAATTAATTCGATCAATTGCGTATGTCATAAAAACAGAGATTCAAGAGGAAAAGAATTTTCACGATGCCTTGGAAAAGATTGGTATTGAAGTCAAAGCAAAAGATATTCAGATTTTTCACGGCGGAGCAAAAAAAGGTGACTGGGACATCGGCATTGCAATGGATGCTGTCAGGTTAAGTCCAAAAGTCGATACTGTTATTCTAGTCAGTGGCGATGGAGACTTCAAAGACCTTCTTCTATACTTAAAATCACATGGTTGCAGAGCAGAAGTTATTGCGTTTGGCCAAACCACATCCAAGCATTTGTTGGAAGTGTGTGATGACTTTACAGATCTCTCGAAAAACAGGAAATTTTTGATACAGCAAAAACCATTGCACCGGAAATTATTCAATATATCTCCTCCTGAATAAAATTTTTTCAATTTTTCTTGAAAATTTTTCAATTTTTTCTCAATCGATTTTATTAGTTTCCATTACCTATAAACAAACATGAATAAAAAAGACAAAATGATTGTTTCATTGTTGCGTTCAGACGCCAGAACCTCAATCAGCACAATCAGCAATGTTGTGCAATTATGTAGAGCAAGTGTTGCAGAGCGGTTGAAAAGTGCATACATAAAAAAATACACTGCGTTGATAGATTTTCAGAAAATGGGATTCATACATCTCTTATTCTGGATAAAAGTTGCAGAAAATGAAAAAACTGTTTTCAAAAAATATCTCAGTCAGCATAGAAATATCAATAGTTTATTCGCATCAGAAAACGGATTTTTTGTTGATATGTATTTTGAATCAGAACAAGAGTGTGAAGAATTTTTTGCAAGTATAGAAACTGCATTTATTATCTTTGAAAAACACATATTTGCGATTGATGAAGAGATTGTGCAAGAATGTTTTCCGCAGGTGACAGGATGAACTGCATAACAATAAAATCAGACTTGTGGGAAGTAACTTTGCATTGCTTTTGCATAAACTGCACGCCAGTATATATTCTCACCTCTTCTTCTGTTGCTGAAACAAAATCAGAATTATTTTATTTTGAAGAACCAGCTGTCAGGGCATTTTATAGTCTTGTTGCAGAATGTAAAAAAATCACTTTTTGTACAGACTAAATAATTCTCCATTAGTTTTAAACTGTGTTTGCAATTTTAATGCACTTGGCAAGAATTCAAAACTATGAACAACGAGTGTGCCATTCAATTCTGCAATCAGTTTTCTTTCAAGCCCTCTGTGAAAAGGCTTGTCTGGACTCACGTAAACAAGATCATATGCACCAATGTTGAGTTTCATAAAATCATCAGATAAAAAAGTGGCATTTTGCATAGAAGGATGATCAATTTTTCGTTTTAATTCCTGCGCGCACTGCATGAGCCAGTCATCTGCTTCAACACCTGTTGCTGTAATGCCGAGTGCAGCAGCTAACAGCACGACTCTGCCATCTCCGCTGCCAAGATCAAGAAGATGTTTGTGTTTCCCAATGTCTATGTGCATAAAAAAATCATGCAATTCTTGTAACGGCGTAACTCCCCAATAACCAATGCCAGTATCTTTTGCAAGAAATATGCCTTTTCTCTGCAAGAATTCCTCAAATTGTTTATACGTTGCCTTTACAAGTTCAATGTGATTTTTCTCAGCCATGGAAAAGAATAATATAAAGAGATTATTATAGTTTGCGATTGTAAGGCTCTGTAGAAAATGTATTAGCAGCATAGGTCAAAATTCAATTGAATGGCTCATAGAGAGCGTTACGAGGGGTTGCTCCATCCGGGAACGTAGCTCTTTTATTATAATTCCCAAGAATTTTGAAGCTGCTAACTGAGCAGAGCGAAGATTTTCTACAGAGCCTGATTGTAAAGCTTTATAAAAGAAGTTATACCACTTAACTGAATATGGATTTAGAGTTAATATTACAAACAGCACAGCAACATCTGGAAGCAGGTCAGTCCCCTTCAAATCAAGGGCATTTGGATATTGCAGTTTATTTGTATGGTGAAGCAATAAAAGTTGATCCTAACAATGCAGATGCGCATAGTAACAGGGGTATAGCACACAGTATTCTAAAAAGATATGAAGAAGCATTAGTTGACTTTACAACAGCAATAGTACTTGAACCAAGAAATGCAGTCTTGTATATATGTAGAGGCAATACATACTATTATTTAGGAAAGTATAATGAAGCATTAGCTGATTTAACAACAGCAATAACATTTAATCCAAGAGATGCAACTGCATATGATGTGAGGGGCTGCGTATTTAATAAATTAGAAAAATATGATGAAGCTATAGCTGATTTAACAAAAGCAATAACACTTGATTCAAACTTTACAGATGCATATATCAATCGTGCTATTGTGTTTAAGGCAAGAGGAAGATTTGAGGAAGCTGTTGTTGATTTAACAAAAGCAATTGAACTACTCCCTACCTGTCTAATAGCATATCAGATCAGAGCTCATACATTAACAGAGTTAGAAAAATATGATGAAGCAATTATTGATTCAACAAAAGCAATAGAACTTAAACCAGATTCAGCAGTAGATTATACCAATCGTGGTAGTACATATATAAGTTTAGAAAAATATGATGAAGCTATAGCTGATTTAACAAAAGCAATTGAACTACTTCCCACATGTGCAATAGCATACCATAATCGCGGTAGTGCACATCTTATTCTAAAAAGATATAACGAAGCATTAGCTGATTTAACAAAAGCAATTGAACTTGATCCAAGTTCTCCTACAACATACAATAATAGAGGAGCTGTATTTAACAAATTAAAAAGATATAATGAAGCAATTGCTGATTTAACAACAGCAATAGAGCTTAAACCTACCAGCTCTTCTTCATATGGCCTTCGTGGTGATGCATATAGATTAACAGGAAATACTGCTTCTGCAGAAAATGATTATAGAACAGCTCTTGAAATATTTAGTAGAACTGAAACAAAAACACAAAAGAGTTATATCTGGGCAATACGAGCTGAAAGAGGATTAATAAGACTAGGTATTTCAACAGAAACTACAATAGAACAAGAAGCTTTGAGAGCAAGAATTGTAACTCCAGAAAAATTAGAGCATATTTAAACCAACTTATAACTACCTGCAAGTAATGTTTCAAAAAAATTCTCTCTTCAAGAATGATAAACTTTATATAGGACACTAATAGTAAATATGACAAAGAAAACACGTTGAGAAATTATCGTGCTGGAGGGAGAACATGAAAGGACTTTTTTCTGATATTCGAAAGAAATTGCTCGGTGAAGACGACACTCCAATGGATGACGTAGAAGAAGAGTATGTTGAGTTAGACACGTCTGCTCATGAAGGCATCAAAAACAAAATTACTGTGCGGCCATATGCAATTGCTGATTTTGCAGATGTCAAGGCTATTCTTGATGCATTGCGCGACGGTACAACCATTGTGCTCGTCAATATTAAGCCGTTGAAAGACAAGGATTTAGTAGAACTCAAGCGTGCAATAAACAAATTAAAGAAAACTTGTGATGCTATTGAAGGAGACATTGCAGGATTTGGCGACGACTATCTTGTCCTCACACCATCGTTTGCGCAAATCTACCGTGAGCAGGAAAAACCCAGTGAAGTAAAACAATAAACAAAGCAGAAACGCAATGTTTATATATATAAGTCATTAAAAATACAGTATGAAAAAGAGGTTATTATTTCCATTACTATTTTTGCTTTGTTGTATTTCTGTTTTTGCACAGCCAAAACTCGCAATCACAAGTTATTGTGACGTGCGATTAGAATCCTGTAAAGTACAGGATCAAGCATTAGCATTGCTCGAAGAAAAGTATTCCTATGATATTACAGTCGATTATCTCTATTATTTTGATATAGAAGATCCGCAAAGCTCACTTGCGCAGATTGCTGTAGAATGTGCAAACAAGCAGGGATTAAAGCAAGAATACAAAACAGAGCTTCAGAATAATATTGATGTTCTTACAATGCCTGCGTTAAAACAATATGCAGAATACATTAATGCAGATACAAATAATTTCACGTTCTGCTTTGACACGCAGATGAGTGCATGGGATGTTCTTGCAGAAGTTGAAGAAGCAGAAAATGATGGTGTAACAACTGCACCAACAGTGCGATTCAACCAAGATATTTATGAAGGAAGCCAAACATTTACCTCATTAAACAGCATGATTAATGAATATCTGCAAGGCAGCTCAGCAGAACCATCAACTGTTGAAGAAATTGTAACAGAACAGCCTAAAGAAACAGAAGAAAATGAAGAAGTTCCTGTAGAAGAAACACAAGAACAAGAAGTCCAAGAAGAAAAAGAAGAAGAATCCACAGAAGAATTGCAGCAGATAGAAGAGCCGTTATTTTACAGAGCAATTAAACAGATACGAGTATGGATGCTTGGCTTGTTTCAATAGAGCGACAGAGCAAAATCTTTATAAATAACCCCTTATTTTTGAGAGTTATGAAAGTAAAAGTTCTTGAACAAAAGAAAAATAAATTACATGTAGAGATTGAAGCAGAACCAACATTATGCAACCTTCTCAAGAAAGAATTGTGGAATGACAAAGACACGCATGTTTCTGGATTTTATACTGAACACATCCAAGTAGGCACTCCTCGATTTATCATAGAAACAAGTGAAAAAGATCCTATGGCAGTTTTGCGAGATGCAATAAAGAGAATAAAAAAAACAAATGCAAACTTTCTTGATGCATTTAATGATGCAAAGTAAGAAAACCCCCTCATTACATTGTTAATATTTCTTCTATTGTTTTTCCTGCTTTTTTCAAGTCTTCAATGAATAATGCAAGAGGAAAACCCATAACTGTAAAGAAATCACCTTCTATTTTTTCGATGAGCATTGCGCCTTTTTCTTGAGCGCCATATGCTCCTGCCTTGTCCAAAGGCTCTTTTGTAGAAATATACCATACAATATCTTCATTGTTCAAATGCTTAAACTGAACAGTTGTTGTTTGATAATTCTGCAAATGAATATTTTTCTTAATGTGATGCAAAGAATAGGCAGTTAAAACAGTATGTTGCTTACCTGACAAAGCCCTCAGCATAAGAGACGCATCTTTTGCATTTTTTGGCTTGCCGATGATTTGGTTGTCAAGAACAACAACAGTATCTGCTGCAAGAACATATTCATCAGGAAATTCTGTGGCAACTGCAAGGCATTTTTTATCAGCAATTTCAGTAATCCTTTCAGGAATTGTTTTTCTGTTGCTGATTTCAGGAACATCCTTGGAAACAACAGTAAATTGAAATCCGGCATTTTTGAGAATTTCTTTTCTGCGTGGAGAGCTTGATGCGAGTATCATAAGATATAAGGAGCAAGAACTCATATATAACAATAACTTTTATAAACATTTGAATATTGAAAATTAGTGGGAAAAACAGAAATTAATTTTTTTGTTTTCTCGACGGAGAATTATGGCAACAGAAGAAGCAGCAAAAACATATGGAGCAGAAAGCATTCAGGTCCTTGGCGGCCTTGATGCAGTGCGAAAACGTCCAGGCATGTATATAGGCAGCACTGGCCTTATGGGCTTGCATCATTTAGTGTATGAAGTAGTGGACAACTCCATAGATGAAGCCATGGCAGGCTACTGTAAAAATATCATTGTCATAATCCAGCCAGATAATTCTGTCAAAGTTATAGATGATGGAAGAGGAATTCCTGTTGCATTTCATCCAAAATATAATATGTCTGCATTGCAGGTTGTATTAACAAAGCTTCATGCAGGCGGAAAATTTGACAAAAGTTCGTACAAAGTCTCAGGCGGTCTTCATGGTGTCGGCGTAAGCGTTGTCAACGCCCTTTCTGATTGGATGCGCGTAGAAGTTAAGCGAGAAGGCAAAATTCACATGATGGAGTTTGCAAAAGGAGACGCAAAAGCAGATGTGCAGGTAGTAGGAGAAGCAGCAGATACAGGAACTACTGTAGTTTTTCATCCAGATAGTGCAATTTTTGAAACATTGGATTTTTCGTATGAAACCCTTGCATCACGAATGCGTGAGCTTGCATTCCTCAATAAAGGACTCACAATTGCAATCAAAGATGAAAGAGCAAGCAAAGAACAGTCATTTCATTATGAAGGAGGCATTGTTTCTTTTGTAGAATATCTCAATACAAACAAAGCACCATTTCATCCTGTCATTTATCTTCGCAGTATGAAAAATGATATTGATGTGGAAATTGCATTGCAGTACAATGACGGATTTAATGAAAATCTGTTTTCATTTGTCAACAATATCAACACAATAGAAGGCGGCACACATTTGTCAGGGTTCAAGACTGCAATAACAAGAACACTGAACAATTATGCTGAACACAATGAATTGTTGAAAGGAGAAGAAGTAAAATTAACAAGCGACGACGTGCGTGAAGGTTTGACAGCAGTTATTGCGATTAAGCATCCAGATCCTCAGTTCGAAGGCCAGACAAAAACAAAGTTAGGCAATAGCGACGTGAAAGGAATTGTTGATTCTATTGTTTTTGCAACATTAACAACATATATGGAAGAAAATCCAATGATTGCAAAGCAAATTGTCTTGAAATCTATTCTTGCTGCAAAAGCACGGGATGCTGCAAGAAAAGCAAGAGATTTGACAAGAAGAAAATCATTTTTAGAAGGAAGTTCATTGCCGGGAAAACTTGCAGATTGCCAGGAAAAAGACCCTGCAAAATGCGAGTTGTTTATTGTAGAAGGCGATAGTGCAGGTGGCTCAGCAAAACAAGGACGCAATCGCGCAAATCAGGCAATTCTACCATTGCGAGGAAAGATTTTGAACATTGAAAAAGCACGATTAACAAAAGTGTATGCAAGTCAGGAAATTGTCACTTTGATTACAGCTCTCGGCTGTGGCATTGGCGAAACATTTGACGTGACAAAATTACGGTATCATAAAATAATTATTATGACAGATGCAGATGTTGACGGCCAGCATATTTGCTGTCTGTTGCTCACGTTCTTTTTCCGCTTCATGAAACCAATTATTGAAGAAGGATATCTGTATATTGCGCAGCCGCCGTTGTATAAAGTGCAGAAAGGCAAGAGTGTTCAGTATAGCTATAACGATGCAGAGCTTGCGCAAGTATTGAAAGAAATAGGCAGAGACAATATCAACATCCAAAGATATAAAGGTCTTGGAGAAATGAATCCAAAGCAGTTATGGGAAACAACGCTGGACGAAAAAACACGAGTAATGAAAAAAGTTACTATTGAAGATGCGATTGTTGCAGATCAAATATTCACAATTCTTATGGGAGATCAAGTAGAGCCAAGAAGACAATTCATTGAACAGAATGCAAAAACTGCTGTGAATATTGATGTATAAAATTTTTTAGTTGTCTTATTCCTTCTTCTATCTCATCTGTATTTATACGAAACGCATAAGAAAGAGTATCCAAGTAATGAGAGTATAATGGATCATAATATTCCTTAAACAACACAGAGAGTGCAGTATGCACATCCTTTTTTTCAAGTGCAGTAATAATTGTCTGCTTTGTTGCATTGCTGATATTTTTTCGCAGATTGTGAGTAATCGCAAGAAATTCCTTTGTTTTTTCTTCAGTATTACAGTATGTTGCTGTGCTGTATGCAATACGTTTGTCAAAAGAGCGTTGAACAAGAATTTTGATTCCCTGTTCCATCGCAGAAAAAAAGAATTCTGGAATAAACACATCACCAATTCGTTTGCTTTCTCCTTCTACAATAATATATTTTTGCATATGCAGTGCTTCAAGTCTCTGCAGCAAAAGATTTTCAAACTTTTTTTGGCTGTGCTGCTGCAAACCAATACCCCCATAAACACTCCCTCTATGGCCAGCAAGTGCTTCTAAATCAATACTGTGAGAAAAATGCTGAAGAAGTTCAGTTTTTCCTGTTCCTGTGAGTCCATAAAGAACAATAAGGCGTGAATGTAATGTATAATTGCTCAATCTTTTTCGCACATATTCTCTGTATGACTTGTATCCTCCTTGAACCTGAAAAACAGCATATCCTAAAGAGGCAAAGAGTTCTGCAATAGTTTTTGACCGCAATCCCCCTCGCCAGCAATAAATCAACAATGTTTTTGTTTTGTGCTGTTCAACTGCAGCGAGAATTGAAGGAGTATTTTTTCTGTAAAATTCCATGCCAACTTCCAAACCTTTGTCTTGAGATACTTGTTTGTACAGTGTGCCGACAACTGCGCGCTCTTCGTTAGAAAGTATAGGAATATTAACTGCATGAGGAATGTGATCTTCTGCAAATTCTTTTGGAGACCGTGTGTCAATAAAGACTGCATTATTAACAGTCAATGCATCCTCAACTAAAATTGTTGCAACCATGGTAGACAGAGTTAAAGAGTAAATTATAAGTTTTATCGTAAACAATATAAATTCCATATGATTTACTAAAGTATGACCGAACCAGATAAATATTTTATTTCTCCTGATGAATTACGATTAGGTGCTGTGCAGTTAGCGAGACAAGTATATGATAATAGGTTTGTTCCAAACAGAATTATTGGCCTTTGGCGTGGTGGTGCGCCGATAGGATTGTATGTTCATGAAGCATTAAAGGTATTAGGTATACGAGCAGATTATGTTCCTGTTATTACCAGAGGATACAAAGACGGAATTGATCAAAAACTAGCCAGAGTTGCAGTTCTTGGAACTGATGCATTAGCAGGAATGACAAGAAAAACAGACGAGGTCTTAGTTGTTGATGATGTCTGGGATACAGGAAGAAGCATTGATGCATTTCTCAGTATGTTTCAAGTGGTAACTGGAGAGAACCATCCTGAAAAAGTTCGCATAGGAACAGTATATTTTAAGCCTGCGAGAAATACAACTAATAAAAGACCTGATTATCATGTTCACACAACAGAAAAATGGCTTGTGTTTCCTCACGAATTTGGAGACTGCACATCTGATGAGATAGAAAGACACATGGGAGGAAAGATTGCAGACCTTCTTAGAAAATAACAAATCGAAATGTTTAAATAGTTTTGACTTCTAAAAAAAGCCATGACTTGGGGTGGTTTGAATTAGAGACGGATGCTATGCACACCGCCATCCAAACCTATCTCAACGACCTTCTCGCTTTCCATTAAGAGTTACAGATTCAGGCATACCAAAATTAGAAGATATTGCACGTGCTTCTCCACACACTCCAACAACAAAAGAGCGGTGGGGGATTGTAAGATGTGAGAATCCTGCAAAATTATTTAACGAAAATCCACAAGGATACATTGGATTTCACAAAGCAGGAAAAGAGGGAGGGTTATATGCAGCACATGCATTAGATGCTCTTGCCAAGAGAGAAGGGATTGACTCATATCACATAGACGTATCAGAAGATCAAATAGTTGCAACATTTATAGGACAGCAAGGAACGACATTGCACGTTGTGGGTTTTGATAATGCAACAATAGTTCACGGATATGGAACAAAACAAACAGATGCTGCAAGAAGAAGAATTGCTCAACTAAAAACACCAAATAAAGAAACGTCATTAATAGATGTGTTAGACATTCCTTTGTTTGAATATATGGGAGATGTTTTAGGGATACGAAAAGCATACCCGCACACATTATTCAAAGAAGGCACTGTTGGAATCCTTCAAACACAAGAGAGAGAAGATATTGAAAAAGCAGTTGAAGCATTTTTTGCAGATGATGATATTTCTATAATACGAGTAAATGAAAATGGAGAAATGGAAATCAGAGGAGAAAAGCACACAATACGTATTCAACAAAATCGTGGCACATATACACTGATAGGATACGATCCGCAAACGCATGTAACTCCTGCTGCAAGCAAAGTGATAGAAGCACTTCCACAAATTCACATAGATACAAATCCAAGAGTTACATTTTCAAAAGACCTTGAAGTAAAAGTAGAACACAGTGTTGTAACAGGTTATGGGGTTCATGTAGCATATGATACGCGTGAAAATGTATATTATGTCTCTCCTGTTGCATCGAGAAGAATAAGAAAACCTAACACACATACAAGAACCACGACTATTCATGGAGAAATAGAACCAATTCCAAAGTATATGAGAACTCAGATAACGAGAACAGTAGTAGAAGAATTTAAGCCAGGAGAGGCAAGAGAAATCCATTTTGCAGGAGCACGATTTTATAGAGATCACAGAAAAACAACAGAAGGATATGAAGAGTGTATTGCTGCATATCAACAAGCAATAGCAGATGGAATATGCACTGCATTGCAAAGTATGCATAACCCTCATTCCCAAAACCCGCAGTATACAGAGGAAGATGCAGAAGAAAGATGGAATAGAGAACACTGTGGACCAAGAAATCCACCCCATAGAGATTACCTAAAAAAATTAGACGCATTATTAAGTCAACCCGCAAAACCAGCATATGACTTGCGAAGAGATGAAGAAAAAGGGGGACAAAGAGGAAGAAGAAAATCTCATTAGACAATTCTTATCGCCTAAAGTGCGACATTCGCTCACCCAATCACATTAATAGAAACAATAATAGCCCCGGGCGGATTCGAACCGCCGCCAAGGGATGTCTCCAAGCAAATGCCAGAGTCCCCTATCCTTGACCACTAGACGACGGGGCTAATGCACAAAGAAAAAGAGCATTTGTTTTTAAACATTATGGATAAGAAAGTAGCCCCGGGCGGATTCTCACCAATGGTTACGGTCATTGGACCCAAGGTGCGACATTCGCTCACCCAATCACATTAATAGAAATAATAATAGCCTTGCAATGTCGTTAAGTTAAGCTGATTGTGTTTTACAAAAACAATAATCACACACAGGCTCGAACGCTTGATGTGAGAGTCTGTGTGCAGAGACGCGAACATTTGTCGAGCGTCTCATGTTTCTTTACTAAAATCAGAAAAATTATCAGAAGAAAAGATAACTCCTTAACGTAATGAAATTGAATAGCCCCGGGCGGATTCGAACCGCCGCCAAGGGATGTCTTCAGCTGTGCTGCCAAAGTCCCCTATCCTTGACCACTAGACGACGGGGCTGTAATAGCCATTCAAGGATTATGCACTATATTTAAAGTTTTACACTAACTTTTTTAAACTAGTCAAAATAAACATCATTTTACGTCCCTGTGGCGCAGCCTGGATTAGCGCAACTGCCTCCTATTGCAGAAGAAGAGAGCAGTAGGTCCCGTGTTCAAAATTAAAACTGTGTTTTAGTCTAAAAACGCAGTTTTTATGAATGTCACGGCAGGGACGCTTCTAATCCAAAAGAAGCATGTCAATATTTGTATATTGTTTATAATTATGCTGGGTGTTAATGTCCCTTGCACGTTTAAATTCAGCATCAGTTGGCTGTCTATTTAAGCCGTCAATAAAACCGCATTTGTTGCACTGGCCGTGCTCAGGAACATCATTCTTGCAAAAGTCGCATTTCTTCATAACCATAATGCACTGAATCGCACGTTTCTATTTAAATCTTATGGAAGAATTTATAAGCAAGAATAGCCAAAAAAACATGCATGGGAGTAAACATCAAGCTGAAAATAATCATTGTATCCATGACATTAGTTGTCGCGTTTACATTCATTATCAGCTATTACATGGCATATTTAGAAAATGAAGGCCGCATTCCATCAAATAGTTCGCTTGGCCAAGTGCTGACGCATCCAGATTTTATGATTGTGTATGGCTTTGCTCTTGTCGTTTGCCTCATTATAATTATCGCATTCTCCTACACGTTATTAGAACCTATTGACAAATTAATTATCGGCACACAGCTTGTTGGAGAGGGAAATCTTGAGTACCAAATCAAAAAATACAGCAATGATGAAATTGGACGATTGGTAGAAGCATTTAACGAGATGATTCGTAAGTTGAGAACATCTATCGAAAAAGAAACAAAGTCAACAGAAAAGGCAATTCTGGAAAAAACAAAAGCAGAGTTAATTATCGACAGTATGGCAGACGGCGTTATTGTCACAAACAAAAACTATGAAGTAGTGTTATTTAACAGAGCAGCAGAAAGGATATTTGAATTGCCAGCATCAAAAATTCTAGAGAAAAACATCCTGCATATGACAAAAAGCGGCATTGCAAATATTTTCTATGACTTATTTGAAGATGAAGATTTTTTCCACAAAAAAAATAGAGTTGTTGTCAAAGAATTTGAATCCAGAAACCCTAAAAAGATGCTTAAGGCAACAATTGGACCATTGCGTCAGGAAGGAACACAAAAAGATGCAGGCAGTGTTATTGTCATTGAAGACATCACAAAGATGAAAGAAATTGAGAATATGAAAACAGAGTTTGTCAGTATCGTCAGCCACGAACTAAGAACCCCTTTAACAAGTATGCGGGGCTATGCAGAACTCATGCAGTCTGGCAAACTCGGCCAGTTATCAGAGCAGCAGCAAAAGGCAGCAAACATTATCAGTGATGAAACAAGGCGATTAACGCATCTTGTCAATGAAATACTAGACTTATCAAAGTTAGAAGCAGGAAAAGCAGCATTAAATTTAGAAGAAACGAACTTTGCAGAATGTATTGAACATTCTCCTGCACTGCATTTAATCAGGGAAAAAGAGATTGAATTCAAAAAATTCATCCCTGAACTAAGAATAAAAGTAGACAAGACAAAAATAACACAAGTGTTCACAAATCTGCTCAGCAATGCTGCAAAGTTTACGCCAAAAAAAGGGAAGATTAGTGTCAAAGTAATAGAAAGAAAGGATTCTGTACTTGTTGCAGTGACAGATACAGGCATTGGCATTGCAAAAAAGCATATCCCTCATTTGTTTGACAAATTCTACCAAGTGGAATCACATCTCAGAAGACAGCAAGGAGGAACAGGGCTTGGACTGCCTATTGTAAAGGAAATTGTCTCTTTGCATGGCGGTCTTGTCACAGTTGACAGCAAGCCAAAGAAAGGGACAACAATCAGTTTTACGTTATCAAAAAATCTTGCGCATGCAAAAGAAGAAGAGAAGAATATCAAGGTTGTGCAGAGTAGTGTTATGAAAGTGTAAGTGCAAATTTCATTATGTGTCAGTTAGTATTTTTGTATAATTTCTCGTCACAAAATCAGAAAACTATATTAAGCGAACAGTAAAGAAAAATCATATGCTGAGAGATGTCAAAACAGGAAAGATTAAATTCGCTGCCCTATCAAACGGCGATAAAGATTCAATCTTTGCAATGTATGTTGCTGCAACATTCGGCTGGAATACAGCATGTATGCTTACAACATCTTCAGACGCTGTAATTGCCAAACAAGCAACTGCAATGAACATCCCGTTGATTACTGAACAATCATCAGGAGAAGAAATCGCAGATTTGTATGAAGCAGTAAAAAAAGCAAAAGAACAACATAACATCACAGGAGTTATTGTCAGCAGTAAGTATGAAATAATGAACAAAGTTTGCAAAGAACTTCAGTTGCGAATGTTTGCGCCATTATGGCAAAAAAATCCAGAGGTAATATTAAAAGAAATGATAGAAATGGGCATGGAAATCTGCGTCAGGAGCATCAATAGCTATGTTCTTGGAGAACAGTGGCTTGGCAAGACAATGGATATGAATGCATATGCACAATTAATGCAGCTGCATCAACGCATCGGATTAGAGCCTGAGAACGCATATAATTCTGTTGTTTTGTATTGTCCGTTATTGTTTCAGAAAAAATTGACAATAACAAAAGCAGAAAAAGTTATGGAATCTGAATCAAAAGGAACATATGTAATGGAGGTTGCAGTATGATTATCGCAAATTGGAAAATGAACATGACTCTTGCAGAGGCAAAGCTATTTCTTCAAAGATTTCATCCAAAAAAAGACTGCGCTATTTGCGCACCATTCACGCTCTTGCAATTTTTGCATGAACAAAAAAACCCGCACATTAAAATAGGCGCGCAAAATCTGTTTTACGAACAAAAAGGAGCGTATACAGGAGAAATTTCCCCTGTAATGATAAAAGAATTTGCTGAATATGTAATTATTGGTCATAGTGAAAGAAGAAAATTATTTCATGATACTGAAGAGATTGTAGAAAAAAAACTAAAGGCTGCAGTTTCTGCTGGACTTATCCCTATTTTGTGCATCAGTTCTCTTGAACAGCTGCCAAGCGATGCATGTGACACATTGTACGTTGCCTACGAACCTGTTGCAAGCATAGGAACAGGAAATGCAGCAGATCCAAAAGAAATAAATGTAATTCTCAAAAAAATCAGGGCAATTGTGAATGCAAAAAACCTTGTGCTTTTGTATGGAGGCAGTGTCACAAGCATGAATGCAAAAGAGTATCTTGAACAGCCAGAAATTAATGGCCTTCTTGTCGGCGGTGCAAGTCTGAATCCAGATGAATTGCTAAAAATCATTCAGGCACAATAATATACATTTTTTTTGTTGGCCCGTATTGTGTTGAACCAGTGCTGCCGCAGTAATTACCTGTGCAAACTTTAAAGCTGTAGCCAAAAGTTCCAGAAGGCGCATTATCAGGCACTGCAACAAATGCTCCTATTGCTTCATCTTTTCTATTTTCAAGAGTCAGCTTTTCATCACCAAGCGTGATCCATTGAGAACAGTATGCTGTTGCTTCACTTTCACAGGAGATTCCTTGTGTTTTTGCGCAGAGTTCATTCTCGTCAGAATCAAGTGCTTCTGTGCATTCAATGCTTGGATAAAATGTCTGTGAACTTCCTGCATTGTTCAGCAATCCAATTGCAAACTGATCCATCTCCCCTCGTTCAACAGTGTATTTAT
>Ga0233425_10005931_pt1 | contig 18671 bp, 13 predicted proteins | sample Watercolumn_Towu_2_FD_181712 | JGI IMG/M metagenome (GOLD analysis project Ga0233425, IMG submission 181712) | Freshwater microbial communities from Lake Towuti, South Sulawesi, Indonesia - Watercolumn_Towuti2014_140_MG | ecosystem: Environmental > Aquatic > Freshwater > Lake | place... | reverse complement strand
CTTTTCACAGTTTACAATTAACCCTTTGACCTCCGGGCCATACCGGCAGATACCGGTGCGGAAATCCGGTTACTCAATATTTTTCTTAAAAATTTACCGGTAAAGGAAAAGGATACTCCGGCAACCTGTTCAGGCGTACCTGCTGCAACTATCGTACCGCCCCTGTCCCCGCCTTCGGGCCCGAGGTCAATTATATAATCAGATGATTTTATTACATCAAGATTATGCTCTATTACAACAACTGTATTTCCTGCCTCCGCAAGCCTGTTGAGAATCTTTAAAAGTTTGCTTATGTCGTCAAAATGAAGCCCTGTGGTCGGTTCATCGAGAAGATACATGGTGCTGCCTGTGCTTTTTTTTGAAAGTTCCGTTGAAAGTTTAACCCTCTGCGCTTCCCCGCCGGAAAGTGTAGTTGAGGATTGGCCCAGCTTTATATATCCCAGGCCGACATCATTTATAAGATCCAGTTTATTTCTTATCCTCGGAATATTTTTAAAAAATGCCAGAGCTTCTTCGACGGTCATATCAAGAACCTCTGCAATGTTTTTATCCCTGAACTTGATTTCCAGTGTTTCCCTGTTGTACCTCTTGCCTTTGCAAACCTCGCATGGAACATATATATCAGGCAAAAAATGCATCTCGATTTTTATTTCCCCGTCTCCCGAACATGCTTCGCATCTTCCGCCCTTGACATTAAATGAAAATCTGCCTGCCTTGTAACCATGAATTTTCGCGTCCTGGGTCATGGCAAAAAGTTCTCTTATATATGTGAAAACACCTGTATAGGTTGCGGGATTTGACCTTGGGGTTCTGCCTATGGGGGACTGATCTATGACTATAACCTTATCAAGATTGCTGTAGCCGATAACCTTGTCATGCCTGCCTGTCCGGTGGCTGGTCCTGAACAGGTGGTTGGAAAGTGCAGGGTAAAGAATTTCATTGACAAGGGTGCTTTTCCCGGAACCAGAAACACCCGTTACGGCTACGATTTTACCAAGGGGAATTTCCACATCAATATTTTTCAGGTTGTGTTCTGATGCACCTTTGACAGTTATATTTTTTCCGTTTCCGCTCCTTCTTTTTTCCGGTACCTTTATGCTAAGCTGCCCCGAAAGGTATTTTCCCGTAATTGAATCCTTCGATTCAGTGATCCTTCCAAGTTCACCGTTATAAACTATGTGCCCGCCGTGTATACCTGCTCCAGGTCCAATATCGACTATCCAGTCGGCGCTTCTCATTGTCTCCTCATCGTGCTCAATCACTATTATTGTGTTTCCCAGATCCCTTAGGCGTTTAAGTGCATAGATCAGTTTCTTATTGTCTCTCTGGTGAAGCCCGATACTTGGTTCATCAAGAATATAAAGAACACCGACAAGTCCGGAACCTATTTGTGTGGCAAGCCTTATCCTCTGTGATTCCCCCCCTGAGAGTGTCTGTGCCTGTCTGTCAAGGGTCAGGTAATTCAGCCCCACATCCCTTAAAAAATTCAACCTTTCAACTACTTCCCTGATGAGCCTTTCACCTATCATAATCTCCCTGTCAGTCAGGGTTACCTCTTTCAGCCACTGTATTGCTTCCTCAACAGTTTTCCCTGCAAAACCCGCAATCGATATTCCACTAATTTTCACGGCAAGGCTTTCCGGCCTCAACCTGTCTCCGCCGCAGGCTGCGCATGGGGTGTCGCTTACCATTCTTTCTATTTTTTCTCTCTGCTCCTCGGATTCAGTTTCCACATATCTTCTGGTCAGGTTATTTGCCAGTCCTTCAAATTTCAGGTAATAATATCTGATCTCGCCCTTGTGGTTCCTGTATCTTACCCTTACCCTTTCGCCGTCGGTCCCATAAAGAATCACTTTCTTAACCCCGTCATCAAGCTCTTCAAATGGCATATTGAGGTCGAACCCGTATGTTTCGGCAAGGCTCCGCATAAGCTGGGAATAATAATTTGAATAATTCATATTGAAGAAAGGAATTGCACCGTCATTTATTGAAAGTCCGGGATTCTGGACAACAAGGTCCGGATCAATTTCTTTTCTGACCCCAAGCCCTCCGCACTGTTTGCAGGCACCGTAGGGACTGTTGAAGGAAAACATCCTTGGCGATATTTCCTCAAAGCTTATTCCGCAGTCCGTGCAAGTATATTTTTCTGAAAAAGTCAGAACCTTTCCTTCATCGGTAAGTTCAACCCTTGCGATTCCGTCACTTTCTCTTAAAGATATTTCAATATCTTCATTCAGCCTCTGCCTTATTTCACCACTTATTTTAAGCCTGTCAACAACAATCTCTATTTCGTGTTTTATATTTTTATCAAGGTTAATGACAGGCTCCTCCGAGAGGTTGTAAATCTGCCCGTCGATTTTCAAGCGGAGAAAACCTTCTTTCTTTGCATTTTCAATTATCTTCTGGTACTCTCCCTTCCGGCCTCTTATTACCGGTGAAAGCACCTGGATCTTAGTGTCCTGCGGCAGCTCCAGAAGTTTATCGACAATCTGGTCCACTGTCTGCCTTGTTATTTTCTTCCCGCACATATAGCAGTAAGGGGTGCCGATCCTTGCAAAAAGAACCCTCAGATAATCATAGATTTCGGTGATTGTTCCGACTGTTGACCTCGGATTTTTTGAAACACCTTTCTGGTTTATCGAAACTGCCGGTGAGAGCCCCTCTATCAGATCAACGTCTGGTTTGTCCATCTGGCCAAGAAACTGCCTTGCATACGAAGAAAGAGATTCAACATATCTCCTTTGGCCCTCGGCATATATGGTGTCGAATGCCAGGGAAGATTTGCCTGATCCGCTGACCCCTGTAAAAACGATGAATTTATCTCTTGGAATTCTTAAATTGACATTTTTTAAATTGTGCTCCCTCGCACCTTTTATAACAATCTCATCTTTCATATCTTTTTTCCTGAAGCCTGCTCTTTATTTTTTTAATTTCATCCCTTATAACTGCGGCCTTTTCGAAATTAAGCTCCGCCGCAGCAAGATACATCTCCTCCTCCAGCCCGCTTATAATGCTGTCCGCCTTTGAAAGGTCAATACTTTCAACAACCGGATAATCCTTGTATTTCGCCATTTTTTCAGATACCATCTCTTTTTTTGAGGCGCTCCTGGATTTTATTCCGCTTGAAAAAAGTATGTCAGAAATATTTTTGCTGATTGTTTTCGGAACTATTCCATGCTCCTCATTGAACCGGACCTGGATTTTTCTTCTCCTGTTTGTTTCGTCCAATGCATTTCTGATTGAGTTTGTAATATTGTCGGCATACATTATGACTGCTCCGTCAGCATTTCTTGAGGCCCTTCCTATTGTCTGTATAAGAGAGATTTCCGATCGCAAGAAACCCTCCCTGTCCGCATCAAGAATTGCAACAAGGGACACCTCCGGCAGATCAAGACCTTCCCTTAAAAGGTTTATTCCAACCAGCACATCAAAATCACCGGCTCTCAGTCCCCGCAGTATTTCAATCCTTTCAAGCGTATCGATGGTGGAGTGGAGATATCTTACCCTTATATTTCTGCCAGCAAAAAAGTCTGCCAGGTCCTCTGCCATTTTTTTTGTGAGAGTCGTCACCAGCACCCTCTGGTTTTTTTCCACACGCTTTTTAATCTCCGCCATCAGATCCTCAATCTGGCCCTTTGTGGGGCGGATTGATACTTCAGGGTCAATCAGTCCGGTGGGGCGGATAATCTGCTCCGCAATCCGGCCGCTTATTTTTCTTTCAAGCTGCCCGGGAGTGGCGCTTGTAAAAATTACATTTTTTACCTTATCAAGAAACTCATCAAACCTTAAGGGCCTGTTGTCAAGAGCGGACGGCAGCCTGAAACCATAATCGACAAGGGTCTGCTTCCTTGATCTGTCCCCTTCATACATCCCCCTTATCTGGGGAACGGCAATGTGCGACTCATCTATTATGGTCAGGAAATCCTCCGGGAAAAAATCTATCAGTGTATTTGGTGTTTCCCCCGGCATTTTACCCAGGATGTGCCTGGAGTAATTTTCTATTCCGGAACAGAATCCAAGCTCAGCAATCATTTCCATGTCGTACCTGGTTCTTGATTCCAGCCGCTGGGCTTCAAGAAGCTTATTGTTTTCATTGAAAAATTTCAGACGTTCTTTAAGCTCTTCCCCAATGGTTGCAAGTGCGCGCTCGATCCATTCTGCGGATGAGAGGAAATGGGTGGCGGGTGATACAACTGCCATATCAAGCTCGCCGCTGATTTCTCCCGATACCGGATTAAACTCATATATTTTTTCAATTTCATCCCCGAAAAGCTGCACCCTGAGCGCCCTGTCCTGGTAAGCCGGAAAAATATCAAAATTGTCGCCTTTTACTCTGAACTTTCCCTGGCTGAACTCATATTCATTTCGCTCATATTTCACCGAAATGAGGTTCCTTATAAGTTCCTCCCTGTTGTAATAACTGTTTTTTCTCAGAAATATCCTCTGTTTCTCATACTCCACAGGGGAGCCAAGATTATAAATGCACGATACGCTTGCCACCACGATAACATCATTGCGCATAAACAGGGAGTTTGTAGTGGACAGCCTCAGCTTTTCAATCTCATCATTTATGGATGTATCCTTTTCTATATACATGTCCTTGCTCGGAATATACGCCTCTGGCTGGTAATAATCATAATAACTGACAAAATACTCGACTGCATTATTTGGAAAAAACTCCTTGAATTCATTGCAGAGCTGGGCAGCAAGAGTTTTATTGGGAGCAAGAACAAGGGTCGGCATCTGGATATTCTGAATGACATTTGCCATTGTGTAAGTTTTACCAGAACCGGTGACCCCGAGAAGGGTCTGGAACCTGTAATTATTTAAAATTCCGTCAGATAACTGTGAAATCGCTTTACCCTGGTCACCCTGGGGAAAATAATTTGACTCTATTTTAAATCTGTTCTTAACTATCGTTCCCATTTTTATTTTCCTGCAGACAGCCCGGTAATCATATGTGCAATTTCTCCAATCTCATCTTCGAGCTTTTTTTTATCGCCCGTATTTGAAAGGGTACACGCCAGGAATTTCCTTTTGATATTTATCCGCTGGCCCTTTAGCCGAAACATCGCTTCCCCGTAATCCATCGAATTTTTTTCCATCAGGAGCCTGCATCTTTTTTTTAAGGAAGATTTTACCAGTATTATAAAATCACAGAGGCTGTAAATTCCTGAGTCAAAAAGCACCGCGGCATCAATTATCAAATATTTTATTTTTTTATTCTTCCGGATGTTTTCGACAATACTTTCAACTTCTTTTTTTATCTCCGGAAACATAAGGCTGTTTATTTTATTTAAATTTTCCTCCGAAGAAAAAACCTTAAAAGCAAGCTCCTTAAAGTTGACTTCACTGCCGTCTTTTATCACACATTCTCCAAAACATTTTTTCAGTTCCGATATAATGCCGGGATTTTTTCTGTAAATATCTTTTGCAACAGTGTCAACATCCAGAACTGCGCAGCCGGGCAGGTTTCTGCAGAGCATCAGGGCTGCAGTCGATTTTCCTGAGGCAATTTTACCTGTTATTCCTGTAATAAAAATTTTTTAATCCTCCCGCCATGTTTTCTTTTCATTCCCGGAATTAATTAAAATAATCATGAATTTTATATTATATTATTGGGTATTCTTTGCAAGTATTAACTGGAACAAGCCGGCTGTAAAACCCTTAAAAACCGGCAGGATTTCGTACTGCAGGAATAAAAACGACACTTCCTGTGATTTGATTTGAAGCATCAGCTTTTAAATATCCGGCCTGGCTTCTGAAATTATTAACCGGTAATGCTGTGCAGAAATTATAAAACTGACAGAATTACCGGTCAAGTTAATTATGAATTACCGGAAAAACGGTATATTTTATTATTCAAGATTGGCTTCGTGCTTCATTTCCTCAAGCAGTTTTCTGATTGCTTCTTTTTTTTCATCGGTCTCTTTGACTTCCTGGCCTTTCTCTGAAACACCTTCTTCTTCACCGGGCTCAGGCTCCTGGATCGGGCCTTTATCTGCTTCTTCTGTTTCCTGCTTTACTTCTTCAACTTCAGAAACCTGGCTGTCAGCAACAGGCTGTCCTCCTGGTTCGGATTCACTGGCCTGTTTCTCTTCAACTATCTCCCCGGTTTCCTCCGGTTTTCCGGATTTCCCGGATTGCTTTGCTTCTTTAACCCCTGAGGTTTCTTTTGTTTCCTTCACATCTCTGGTTTCTTTTGCCTCCCTGGGCTCAACGGTTTTCTTCTCTTCCTCAACTTCAGGAAACTCGACCTGTCTGACTGAAAATGCCATCCTTCTTTTGTCGAAATCAATGTCTATTATCCTCACAGCAAGCTCGTCGCCGATTTTTGCCACATCGCTTGGCCTTTTAACCGGTTCAGGTGAAAGTTCTGTAATATGGACGAGACCTTCCATCCCTGTTTCAATCTGGACAAAAAGTCCGAATTTTACAATCCTTGTAACCTTGCCGGAAACAACATCCTTGATCTTATAATTTCTGATTCTTTCGAGCCAGGGATCCTTCTGTGTTTGCTTGAGTCCCAGAGACAACCTCTGCTTATCCCTGTCTATATCCAGTACCTCAACGCTGACATCATCATTTACTTTAACGACTTCAGAAGGATGTTTCACATGGTTCCAGGACAGTTCGGAGATATGAATGAGGCCGTCAATACCATCAACATCCACAAACGCGCCAAAATCTGCAATGCTTGTAATGACGCCTTTCTTAATCTGGCCGACTTCTATGCTGTCAAGGGCCGACTTTCTATGTTCTTTTCTTTCATCTTCAATAATCGCTTTCCTGGAAAGCACAACATTGTTTCTGTTTCTGTCAACTTCGATTATCTTGCAAAGGCACTTTTCACCTATGTAAGACATCAGATCCCTTGTTTTTCTTATATCGATAAGTGAGGCCGGTAAAAATCCCCTGAGACCTATGTCAAGTATCAGTCCTCCTTTTACACATTCTATTACCTCACCTTCAACGGTTTCACCGTTTTTATAAATCTCCTCTATCCTGTCAAAACTTCTCTCAATTTCCGCTCTTTTTTTTGATAATATCAGCCTGCCATCCTGGTCCTCTTTCTGGAGCACCATAATGTCAATTTCTTCCTCAATATTCAGAACTTCATCAGGTTTGACATTATTTCTTATGGAAAGTTCAGCAAACGGAATGACGCCTTCGGATTTGTAACCGACATCTATAAGAACCTCATCTTTGTCAATCTTTACAACTTTTCCCCTGAGGATATCACCTTCATTAAAACTTATAATCGTGACATCATAATTTGGTACCAAATCACCTGCCTCATTCCTGATCATGTAATTTTCTTCAGTTAACCTGTTAAAGTTTTCGTTTTTAATCATTCTTAAAAAAACCACCCTCCGTTTTTAAAGTAAAACGCAAAAAAGAATAGCATGTATAAAATTTTTTATCAATATTTTACTGCAACCACTTTAAAAATTACAAACCCTTCACTCAAGAAGCCAGTTCCTGCCGGTTTTTAAATCCACTTTAAGTTCAGTTTTTAATTGAACTGCATTTTCCATGCAATTTTTCACTATGCTTTCCACCCGTTTTATATCTTTATTTGAAACTTCAAGAACAATTTCGTCATGAACGTGAAGGACTATATTCGAATCAATTCCTGTCTCCTTTATCTTCCTGAAAATATTGACCGTGGCAAGCTTCATTATATCGGCCGCAGTTCCCTGTATCGGAGTGTTGACTGCCAGGCGCTCTCCAAGGCTTCTGATATTTGCATTCATGCTTGAAAGCTCCTTTATGTATCTTCTCCTGCCAAACATTGTTGTTACAAAACCTGTTTTGTATGCCCCTGAAATGAGGCTGTTGATATAACTTTTGACGCTGGGGTAGCGGTTGAAATAAAGCCGTATGTACTCCCTGGCCTCTTCTTCAGAAATGGAAAGCCTGCTTTTTAAGCCGAATTCTGTCATGCCGTAGATAATGCCGAAATTAATGGCTTTTGCCTTTCTTCTCAAACCTTCATCAACGCCATCATAAGTTACTCCGAATATTTCAGCCGCCGTTTTTGAGTGTATATCCTCACCGCTGTTGAATGCCTCTATCAGGTCCCTGTCATCGGCCAGATGGGCAAGTATTCTCAGCTCTATTTGTGAGTAATCAGCAGAGAGAAGCAAATCATAGCCCATGCCCGGTATAAAAGCTTTTCTTATCTGCTTTCCAAGTTCGGTCCTTACCGGGATATTCTGCATATTGGGATTATTCGAGCTTAACCTTCCTGTTGTTGTTCCAAGCTGGTTATAAGTTGCATGCACCCGGCCGTCATCCGGATTTATGATATTGGGCAGAACATCAAGATAGGTGTTTTTCAGTTTTACTTTCTCCCTGAAATCAAGAATTTTTTCAATGACCGGGTGCATATCATAGAGGGCAAAAAGTGCTGAGGCATCAGTTGAAAAACCTGTTTTTGTTTTTTTAACAGGTGAAAGTTTTAAATCCTGGTACAGTATCTTTGCAAGCTGCTGCGGTGAATTAATGTTAAAACTAGAATTGCAGAGCCTGTATATGTCGCCGGTAAGCGCCTTTATATTTATTTCATACTCTGAAATAAGGTCATTTAAATATTCAAGGTTGATATTTACCCCCCTGTTTTCCATCTCCGCAAGAACTTCGATGAGGGGCGCTTCGATATCATGATAAAGACGGTCCATATTTTCGATATTGAGCCTGGATGAAAGCAGATCCTCCAGGACAGGATAATAAACCGAATAGCTTAACAGGAACCGTTTAATTTCATCAAGGCAGTCCCTTATGCTTCGGCCGCTCAAAAAATCACCGAGATTTCCCTGTGTTCCTGCAGCACCGAAGGAAGCTTCATGAAACCCGACTTCACACTTTTCCGGAATGCTGCCCTGGATATAATTTTCAATCAGATCGGAGCAAATCTGTTCTATAGAAACATCCGCCATGAAAGGATTTAAAAGAAGGTACTGGATTTTAAAATCCCCTGCAGCGCCGTTCAGGACCAGGCCGGAGTTTTTCAGAAACCTGAAAATCTGTTTGAAATCAAATCCCGATTTGCGGACAGAGGGATCTCCCAGGATTTTTTTAATAGCGGCAAATTTTTCCGGCATTTCAGCAATTGTTTCGTCATATATATAAAAATTCTCTGCACCGTCATGGATTATCAGAAACCCGCTTTGCTTTTCCTTAAAGATGCGGGCGGCATTTGAAACCCTTGGTTTTACTTCACCGGTTTCACACCCGGGTATAAAAAAATCAATGTATGCCCTTTCTTTGAAAAGCTTTGACATGCCTTTTTCAACAGGCATATTGTAATAAAGCATTATTTTCCTTGCGGTCTTCCTGCTGTCATCAATATAATGCCCAAGACCATCTGCAGCCATTTGCCGGGGTTCTCCGGACATTTGCAGTTGCGACTGATCTGTGGTTTCAATCTGCGGCCTGCCCGTTTCCGAACCCTTTTTAGCACCGCCCGGGCTGTATATTGCCCATATTGCATCCAGCCTGTTCTTAAGGGTTTTAAATTCAAGCAGTTCAAAAATATCCGCAGCTTTTTTATAATCAAGCTTCGAGAGATTTTTATCCAGAATGGAGCCCGTGTCCATTTCCAGATTATCCGCAAGACATGTCAGTTCCAGACTCTTTATTGCAGAGGGTTTTTGCAGAACCAGAAGATTTCTTAATTTTTCGTTTTTTACATTATCGATATTTTTATACAGGTTTTCGATATCTTCAAACTGCTGAAGGAGCTCCAGTGCAGTTTTGGGTCCAATACCCGGCACCCCTGGTATATTGTCGGAAGAATCGCCTGTCAGAGCCAGCATATCTTTTATATTCTGCGGATCCACTCCGAACTTTTCCCTTACATTGCTGCTGTCATACAATACAGTGTCGGTAATACCCTTTTTCAGTGCAATAACCGATACATTGCCTCCAACAAGCTGCAGGATATCCTTGTCGCTTGATACAATGAGCACCGTGGAAAAATTATTTTTTATCTTTCCGGCAAGAGTTGCTATCAGGTCATCAGCTTCATAACCTTCTTTTTCAAGAACAGCTATATTTAAAGCTTCAGCAACTTCCTTAATAAGCTTTATCTGCCCGGCAAGCTCTTCCGGCATTTTTTTTCTTGTTGCCTTGTATTCTTCATAAGCTTCATGCCTGAATGTGGGCCCGGCGCTGTCAAATGCGCAAGCGATGTTTTCCGGTTTCTGCTCCTCGATAAGCTTTAAGAGCATTGCGGTGAATCCGTAAACGGCATTTGTCTGAATGCCCGTAGATGTGGTGATGGTCGGCGGCAGGGCATAAAAGGCTCTGTATGCAATGTTATTACTGTCTATTAAAATAATCTTACCGTTTTCCATGCTGATTCTTTTCCGGTCACTTTATATGTCAGACTTAAGCAGTCTTCTTTTTATGCCTGCTTCAAGGCAGCCCTTCTTGATTATAAAAAAAAATAATTGTATTATCTTTGTACCCGTGCCGAAGTGGCGGAACTGGCAGACGCGCTGGACTCAAAATCCAGTGGACCGCGAGGTTCGTGTCGGTTCGATCCCGACCTTCGGCACCATACGGTTTCATGACAGTATATGCGCAAGCTGATACAGTTCCCTGTTTATCTCTTTCTTGCTGCTTATGACAGACTCCAAAGCAACAGACATTATCTTTCTGCCCTGAATTGCGGTCATGCAGTCGCTTTCACCTTTTATCAGCAGCTCAACAGCTTTCCTGCCGAACTGGGCGGCCAGCAGCCTGTCCATTGCAGAGGGAAAACCTCCGCGCTGTATATGGCCCAGGACAGAAACCCTGACCTCGTGGCCAACCAGAAGTTTTATCGATGCGGCAACATCACTAGCTCTTGCGGCTCCCTCGGCTACTATTATAAGAGTGTGCCGCTTTCCCTTCCGGTGGTTTTTAATTTCATTTGCCACCTTGACAAGATCAACCTCGACTTCAGGAATGAGAATATAGTCAGCCGCGCATGCGAGCCCGGCATTTATGGCAATAAGCCCCGAATCCCTTCCCATAACTTCTATAACAAACAGCCTGTCATGTGAAAAAGCCGTGTCCCTGATTTTTGAAAGAAGGCTTATTATAACGTTCAGTGCGGTATCAAAACCGATGCTGTAATCCGTACCTGCAATATCGTTGTCTATTGTTGCCGGGATGCCCACTGCTTTTACGCCCCTCAGATGCAGGTCATGGACCCCTCTGAAGGAACCGTCCCCTCCTATTACTGCCAGCCCGTCAATACCGTTCTTTTTCAGGTTTGCAATTGCCTTCTGCATGCCTTCCTCGGTCTTGAATTCCTCGGATCTTGCAGAATAAAGAACTGTGCCTCCCCTGTCGATGATGCCACCCACGCTATCCTCAGTTAGAACAGCAAAGTTGTTTGCAATGAGCCCCTTGTATCCCTCATAAAATCCGTACACTTCCAGGGATCTGTGTATTGCATACCTTGTAAGCGCCCTCACCGTGGCATTCATACCGCTGGCATCTCCGCCGCTGGTCAGCACTGCTATCTTTTTAATATCCTGCACAATTAAACTCCTTTTACTTTCTTCTTTTTTCAAGTTCAGAGCCAACATCTTTTAAACTGATGCCCTTCTCCACCATCAGCACAGTGAGATGATACAACAGATCCGCAATCTCGCTGACGGTTCTCTCTTTTGTCTGGTGTTTTGAAGATAAAACAATTTCAATGCTCTCTTCCCCGATTTTTTTAAGTATTTCATCCAGACCCTTTTTATGAAGAAGGTATGTATATGAGCCCTCTGTTTTATTTTTTATCCTTTCTGAGGCAACACTGTATATTTCACCGAGTATTTCCAGCTCCCCGGCACGCCGTTTGTCCGAAGTTTTTTCATTATGCTCAGGATTAAAGACGGCGAGTTTTTTTATCACCCGTTCGATTTTTTCCTGTTTGCCGGCCAGAATATTAAAAAAACAGCTTTCATTTCCTGTATGGCAGGCAGCCCCTGTCTGTTGCACTTTTATAAGCAACGCATCCGCATCGCAGTCATACCGTATTTCTTTAACCGTCTGAACATTTCCTGAGGTTTCTCCCTTGTTCCAGAGTTTTTTCCTGCTCCTGCTGTAGAACCATGTTGTTCCTGTTTCAACCGTTTTTTTAAGCGACTCCCTGCTCATATATGCAAGCATCAGGACAGTTCCGCTTTTAAAATCCTGTATAACCGCAGGAACCAGTCCCGGCATTCTGCCATTTCCTTTTTCCGGCATTTTGTCTGCTTTAAGATCTGCCTTTTTATTTTTCTTTAAATCTGCCATTTTTTCTTTCCAAAATATAAAAATTACTTTTTTATTTCTGCTGCTTTTATTTTCCCGGATAAATAATATGCAAACGCTAATATTATAATATTTTTAAATAATTATTTTAAACTGAATATACAAATTAATAAGCATGATAATAAATTAACAGGCCATGATAGGTATTGAGAAAACCGTTTGAAGGCCAAGCGTTCAGAGCCTGACATCGATTCCACAGCCGGAAAGATATTCCTTGGCCTGCCTTACACTGAAATGCCCGTAATGAAAAATCGAGGCAACAAGAGCAGCGTCGGCTTCTGCGATTAAAAACACATCCCGCAGGTGTTCGAGCGCGCCTGCTCCACCTGACGCTATGACCGGAATGCCAAGCGAGCGTGAAACCGCACCCGTCAGTTCAAGGTCATACCCGTCTTTTGTACCATCCCTGTCCATGCTTGTAAGAAGGATTTCCCCCGCCCCGAGCTTCTCTGCTTTTTTAGCCCAATTCACAGCATCAATTCCGGTTGGATTTCTGCCTCCGTGCGTATAAACCTCCCACCTGCCGCCACCGGCAGATTTGGCATCGATTGCCACCACAATGCACTGGCTTCCGAAAATCCGGGAAGATTCAGATATCAGCCCGGGATTCTTAATTGCTGAAGTATTTATGGAAACCTTGTCTGCACCGTTTCTTAAAACATCCCTTATATCTTCGACACTGTCAATTCCGCCGCCTATTGTATATGGTATGAACACCTTTTCAGAGGTCCTGGAAGCCAGTTCTATCACAGTTTTTCTTCTCTCATGGGAAGCAGTGATATCAAGAAAAACTATCTCATCGGCGCCCTCCCTGTCATAAAATGCCGCAAGCTCCACAGGATCACCTGCATCCCTCAGATTTAAAAAACTTATTCCCTTTACAACCCTGCCTTTATTTACATCAAGGCATGGAATAATTCTCTTTGAAATCATGCCTGTTCTTCACCTGTTTCTGAAATCTTTATTGCATCCTTTAAATCAATCGTACCTTCATAAAGAGCCTTGCCGATTATTACACCTGCAATACCATTTTTTTCAAGGGCTTTTAGCTTTGATATATCTTCCAGGTTCAGCACTCCCCCGGCAATTATAAGTTTGACGCCGGAACACTCCAGAAGTCTGCCGATGATTTCCGCATCCACTCCCGAAAGTGTGCCGTCTCTTGAAATATTTGTAACTATAATTTCCTTTAATCCTTTTTTTTCAAGCAACGGTAAATACTCAAAAACGTTTAACTCCGTTCTGGTTTGCCACCCGTGTTTGTAAATAAAGCCTTCCCCGTCAAAATCAATGCTTAAAATAAACCTGCCACAGTATTTTTCCAATGCCTGTCCAAAAAATTCAGCGTCCTCTATAATTGCCGTGCCTGCAATCGCCAGGTCGATTCCGCTGTCAAGGACCCCGGAAAGGCTTTTTATGTCTCTTATTCCGCCGCCAAATTCCACCTTAAGCCCGGTCGCTTTTTTTATATTTTGAGCGATACCGAGGTTTATGGTCCTTCCGCATCTGGCCCCGTCAAGATCCACTATATGCAGCCATTTTGCACCTGCTTCCTTCCATTTAACCGCAACCTCGATGGGGTTCCTGCTATAGCTTTTCTTCCGGTCAAACCTTCCTTTATGGAGCCTCACACACTCCCCGTCTATAATGTCTATTGCCGGTATGATCCTCATTCATTTTCCTTTGGCGGTTTGTTTTTTTAATTGTTAAATACTTTTAAAACCCTGTTTTTCATATTCAAGGGCAATATCAGAGAAATTCCTGAGTATCTCTATTCCGCAGATGCTGCTTTTTTCAGGATGAAACTGCACACCAAAACAGTTGGCTTTTTCAACGCTGGATACAATCTCCGTTCCATACCCGGTTACACTGCTCACAATATCCCTGTCCTTAGGTTTCACATGGAATGAATGGACAAAATAAAAGCTCTCATCCTGCCTGATACCCTTAAAGAGCCTGCTTTCATTTTTTAAAATATTTATCCTGTTCCATCCCATATGCGGAATCTTTATACCGCCGCCTCCGGAGATTTTTTCGACACTGCCTTTAAAAACATCAAGGCCAGGATGCTTTCCTCCTTCGGTGCCATAGCTGAATAAAACCTGCAGCCCTATACAAATTCCCAGAAACGGCCTGTTTTCTGAAATAATCCCGATAACAGTTCTGCGGAGATTGAGTTTTTCCAGGTTATTGACTGCATCCCTGAAGGCTCCCACCCCGGGCAGAACGACAGCGCTGCAGCACCTTACTGTCTGCACATCGGCAGTAGTTATTGTATCTGCGCCAATGCTTTTAAACGCATTTTCAACGCTTTTGACATTGCCCATTTCATAATTAATAATTGCAATTTTCATAAAATCGCCATTTTGCTAAAACCTGGTAAAAATAAGATTAAATGCAGAGGTGAAATCTTCGGCTTTTACTTTGATTTCAGATCAGGCCCTTTGTGGAAGGAATTGACCTGTTTCCGCTGGAACCGGCTGCTGCTTTTAAAGCCAGTGCAAAAGCCTTGAAAACCGCCTCAATAATGTGGTGCGAATTAATCCCTGAATTCTTGCTTATGTGTATATTCATCATGGCACTGGTTGAAAATGCCCTGAAAAAATCCTCCACCAGCATTGTTGACATATTGCCTATTTTCTCGTTTAAAATATCGACATTATACCTCAGATAGGGCCTGCCCCCTATGTCTATTGAGACGCTTGCCTCGCTTTCATCCATTGGAACCACTGCAAATCCAAACCGCCTGATTCCTGCTCTGTCTCCAAGGCATTCTGAAAATACCTTTCCAAGACATATTCCGAGATCTTCAACAAGATGGTGGGGATCATTTTCAATGTCTCCCGATGCCGCAATCTCAATGTCAAAACACCCGTGTTTTGCAAAGCTTTCAAGCATATGCTTTAAAAACGGAACCGGCAGATCCATAACGGAAATTCCGCTGCCGTCGATTTCCAGTTTAATCCTGATATCAGTTTCTGCCGTTTTTCTTTCAACAGTGCTGTTCCTGCCCATTTGTACCTCACTGGCTCTTCTGTTTTAAAAGCCTGACCATCAAATCATTTATAATTTTGAATTTTGCCCTGTAACTTACCGGATTTGAAATGAGCCTTGTTGTTGAATTCATGACACATTCCATTTCCACAAGGTTGTTGTCCTTAAGCGTGCTGCCGGTTGCAGTGATGTCAAGGATTTCATCGGCAATGCCAAGAACTGCAGCAAGCTCTATTGACCCGTAAAGTTTAATAATTTCAACCTGCATCCCCTTTTTTTCAAAAAATCTCCTGGCAATATTAGGATACTTTGTGGCAACTTTTACAGAGCCGAAATGTTCGTATTTTTCCCTGACCTTACCGGTCTTGTTTTCAGGAACAGCCACAATAACCCTGCAGTTTCCATTGTTCAGATCAGCAAGCTCCATCACATTGCCCGCAACTTCTTCCACGACATCTTTACCGCAAAATCCGATGTCGCAGGCGCCATGCTCAACGTATACAGGCACATCCATCGGCCTTGCAATAATATATCTTATGCGGTCACCTTCAGAGAAGGTAAAAAGCTTCCTGCTGTCATGAAAGAGACACCCGGTGTCAAAACCTGCGTTGTTAAGCATTTGCACACAAACATCAAACAGATACCCTTTGGGTATTGCTATGCTTAAATCAAATTGTTTATCTGCTGTCATGACTCTTTCCGGTATATTTACTTTAAACCTGCACCTAAATCAGCAAGTTTGACATTTTTTTCTGTTTTATCTCTTAAATTTCTAATCGTTACACTTTCGTTTTTAAAATCTGAAATATAGAGAAAATCGGCACTGATTTCCTTTTTTAACTTATTTAAATCATCCCCGGTTAACGGCATCAGTTCCACAACCGATCCGCCTGACCGCAGTTTTGCAGATAAGGCAATCAACCTGGCAATTTCCGTCTCCGGCCCTGCAAGCACAATTTTTTCCGGTGCATTGACAGGGACATCGAATCTTTCAAGTGACTTGTGCAGCAGGTCCACATCCAGGGCAAAACCTGTTCCTGCAACATCAAGCCCGAATTTTTTAATCAGCCCGTCATACCTTCCGCCGCTGCCAATAATTTCTGAAATTTTCGGGCTGTAAACTTCAAACAGCAGCCCGCTGTAATATTCGAAATCCCTGACTGTTCCAAGGTCAAGCATGAAATTTTCCGCAAAGCCTAGTTTTTTTAAAACATTATAAATTTCAGCCACATATATCAGACTTTCTGATGCAGTTTTATTTTCTATTTTGTCCGAATAGCTTTTCAATAAACTGAAATCTTCGGATGGTTCCATCAAGCTGAAAAACGTTCCGGATTTTTTTTTGCTTATTTTTTCAAGAAAATCTTTCAGCCCGACAAAATCCTTCGCAATCATCTTCTTTTTTACAAAATCTGCAGCGCTTGTAACCAGACCGAACCATTTTGACATCCCTTCGAGGAATTTTGTATGGCTCAGCGCAATCCTGAAACTTTTTATATCAAGCCGGCGCATTATCTCAGCAAGAACGGTAAGCACCTCAATATCACCGGAAATGCTGTCGGTACCGACAAATTCCAGTCCTGCCTGGTTAAAGAATCTCTTTTTACCCTTTTGTGCTCCGGATTGTCTGAACGAGTTTGCAAAATAATAAAACCTTGCCGGAAGCTGGCTCTTCTTCAGCCTCATACCGGTCACCCTTGCAACTGGGATCGTCATATCGGCACGCATGGATATAAGGTTGCCATCCGTATCAAAAAAACTTATTAGCTTGTCTTTCCAGCCTTTCCCTGCTCCGAATGCGATATTTTCAGTGTACTCCACAACCGGTGTTTTTATTTCACCGTAACCCCAGGATTCAAACTGTTTTCTTATGATTTCCTCGATGTTCTTTCGCTCCCGTGCCTCAACAGGAAAAATATCCCTGAAACCGAACGGGAGTTTAAGCATTAATCTCTCAGATTCATTATTGTTTAACATAGAAATGTATTATATAAATTTATTAAAAATTTATCGAGATTTTTTTCTGCGGCAGGATTTACCTGATATCGGGCACAGTTTCCCATAGTACTTTACTGCCAAATTTCTTTCTAAGGCTCGAATACAGATCCTCGCTTAAAGAAACCCTGTATTCATCGGGTATATGATAATTTTTCGCATTTTCCGGTCCGTTTCCATTTAAAATACTTATCTGAACCGGAACATTGCCGCTGTGTGAAATGATTATGCTGTGCAGATCATCCACAAGTTCCCTGCCGAAACCGCTTCCTTCAATTTTTATAAGCAGTTTGTAAAGGTTGCTTTCCTGGACTGGCTCATTTTCGGCGGAAGGAGCAAAGCTGCTGATGGTTTTATTTTCAGATATTCGGGGTTCATCTGCAGTCTCCACCTCCATGTATGGCTTTTCCAGGGAAGCTTTCCTGCCTTTTTTAACCTTATCTATCTCAATTGCTATAAATTTAATCTGGACATCCCGCCTGTCATCCCTGTCCCTGTCCCTGTCCTCCCTGTTTTCTTTCTTGTCCACCCTGCCCTTTACCGATATAACCGATCCTTCTTTAAAAAATTCCTCATGTTTTTCCCTTACTGTGGGAAATACAATTACCTCAATACTGTCTGTCAAATCCTCAAGCGTTAAAAAATACATTTTCGCGCTGCTTTTTGTAAGGATTTCCTTGATGCCAAGAATCACTCCGGCAATAACATGGGTGGATTTGTCTTTTTCATCAATCAATGTGTCAATCTCTTTATAACCAGAAAGCATTTCTTTGTAGTCGTCAAGGGGATGGCCGGAAATATACAATCCCAGTATCTCTTTTTCAAAATTCAGCAGCTCCCTGTTTGTGTACTCTTCATTGAAACTGCCGTTTTCAGTTTCGTTCCCGCCATTTCCGTTAGATCCGGCACCGGCAATTCCCGCCTGACTGCCTGAAGGAGTGTCGGCTCCAACGGCAGTTTCATCAAACAGGGAAAACTGGCCAGACTGTTCGCTTCTTTTAAGCTTATTTGCCTTCTCGGCAATGCTTTCAAAATTTTCCATCAGGTATTTTCTCTTATAGCCAAGAGAATCAAAAACTCCTGCCTTTATCAGGCTCTCAAGAGTTTTTTTGTTCAGCACCCCGGAAGGCACTCTGTGGCAGAAATCGACAAAGTCTCTGAATTTATCCTGGTTTAATTTTCTTTCCTCCGCAATCTGTTCTATAACATTCGAACCGACATTTTTTATTGCGGAAAGGCCGAACCTTATTGAATTTCCTACAACCGTAAAATCCGAGTAGCTTTCATTGATATCCGGCGGCAGGACCTCGATACCCATTCTCCTTGCCTCATTTATATACTGCGCAACTTTTTCCTGGGATCCCATCCTGATGCTCAAA
>Ga0233425_10005930_pt1 | contig 18672 bp, 14 predicted proteins | sample Watercolumn_Towu_2_FD_181712 | JGI IMG/M metagenome (GOLD analysis project Ga0233425, IMG submission 181712) | Freshwater microbial communities from Lake Towuti, South Sulawesi, Indonesia - Watercolumn_Towuti2014_140_MG | ecosystem: Environmental > Aquatic > Freshwater > Lake | place... | reverse complement strand
CCTATATCAGTGACGAACCTTGTCCCTGCGGACGGACCTCTCCCCGACTGATAAAAATAGTCGGTCGGGTTGACCAGGTGACTAAAGTAAAAGGCATGTTCATCCATCCGGCCCTGGTCGATTCCGTAGCCGCCAAATTTCCGGAAATATGCGGGTGTCAGGTTATTGTTTCCCGGGAAGGACATCAGGATAAGATGACCTTCCGGGCCGAACTCCTGAAGCCCGCCGCCGACCCCCACTACTTATCCGAGTCGATTAAAAAGGTCCTTCAGGATATTTTGAGAATCCGGGGAGAGGTCCAGCTTTTAAAGAAAGGATCCTTACCCTCTGGATCCAAAAAAATTGATGACCAACGAACCTGGGATTAAAATACACATCCCCGGTCTTCTTCTTAACCGTGGTCGATGATTCTGCAATATATCATGAGGCCCCTTTTGTCAGAAAGGGGCCTTTTTTCTTTCTTGACAACCGGGAGGTCCAACAGTACATTAAAACGATCTTACTTTAAATCCTTTGCCTGACAACCATGAACACATCCCAATCCGAAGATTCCTGGAACACCTTTCTCGAGAAAGAAGAAGGGACGGCACCTCCTCCTTCTAAAGGCGAGGTCATCCGGTATGATCCTCTCCAACAGTATCTCTATGAGATCAATCGCTACCCCCTCCTGACACCGGAAGAAGAAAAAGCCCTCTTGCTGAAATATCAGCAGACCCCTGAACCGGACGTGGCCTACAAATTGATTACCGCCAACCTGCGCCTGGTTGTCAAGATTGCCATGGAATTTCAGCGTTACTGGATGCAGAATTTGCTGGACCTGATTCAGGAGGGAAACATCGGTCTCATGCAGGCCCTCAACAAATTCGACCCCTTTCGGGGAATCAAGTTTTCGTATTACGCCTCTTTTTGGATTAAAGCCTATATCCTTAAATTTATCATGGATAATTGGAAACTGGTCAAAATCGGAACGACCCAGGCCCAACGTAAACTTTTTTATAATTTAAAAAAAGAGAAAGGGAGACTTTTAGCCTTGGGGATCGATCCGGCCCCTAAACTCCTCTCCGAGACCTTCGATGTCAGTGAAAAAGAAATCATTGAAATGGATCAGAGACTGGGGGAATGGGAACTCTCTTTGGACGCCCCGGTTACGGAAAATTCAGCAGACGACCACAAGTCATTTATCCCTTCGAAAGACGCTTCTCCGGAAAAGATCTTAAGCGATTTAGAGCTTAAAGGACTCCTTCAGTCAAAATTGGACCTCTTTCGCAAAAGCCTCAGCAAGCGTGAATTAATCATTTTTGAAAAACGGATCCTGGCGGAAGACCCCCTGACCTTACAAGAATTGGGCGGGCAATTCGGGGTCTCCCGGGAAAGGATTCGGCAGTTGGAAGATAAAGTCATCAAAAAAGTGAAGGTTTATCTGGAAAAAGAACTTCCTGAAGTCAGACCAAATTTTTTCAATGAAACGTCCTGAGTCGCCATCACGCCAATGACCAAAACATCTCCTATGTCCTGCGCCCTACTGCTGTTATTTCTATCGGCCCTCCTTCTTTTTGCCGGGACTGGGTGCCAAGGGAAATGGACCGGCGAACCGCTTAAACCTCCGGCCCCACCTCCGACTATCCCCAAAACCCTCTCCAAGGCTGCGGATAAGCAGGCCGAGACCTATTACCATTTCCTCTTGAGCACTCTCTATTATCAAAACGATGATGACCTCAAAGCGATTGAAGAACTCCGGAAGGCCTTAACCCTGAATCCGGAATCCCCATACTTGCATCTTTCTTTAGGACGGCTTTTTTTGAAGGCCTCCAACCCGGACAAGGCCCGGGAACATCTCCACAAGGCCCTTAAACTCAATCCGAAACAGGTCGACGCCCAGGCCCTTCTGGCCGAGACTTATATCTCCGAGCAAAAATGGGAAGAGGCCGTCAAGGCCTATCAGGCCCTTTTGACCCTAAATCCTCAAGACGAAGAAGTCATCTTTAACCTAGGCATCCTCTATCTCCAAACTCAAAAGGTGCCTCTCGCCCTGGATACTCTGCATAAATTGATCAAGGTCAATCCCAAGTCGGAGAAAGGGCATTTCTTCCTGGGTCGAGTTTATTTGGACTTGAAACAGTATGACCGCTCCAGAATTTTTTTTCAGGAAACCATCAAGATCAACCCCTATAATCTGGGGGCCTACCTCGGTATGGGGAAGGTCTATGAACTGACCGAACAGCATAAACAGGCCTTAGCCATGTATCAGAAAACCCTGCAGCTCAACCCTAAAAATCTGGAAGCTCAGGAAAGGGCCGCAGACCAGCTCTATAAGTTGGGAAAAAACGAACAGGGCCGCGAACTGCTCGAAGCCTTAAAGAAAAATGCCAATCAAAATCCGGAAACGCGTTTTCGGGTCGGGGTTATTTATCTGGACCACCACCAATTCACCCACGCGCAAGAAGAGTTCGAGGGCCTTCTGAAAGAACGACCGGAAAACGATCGGATCAAATACTTCTTAGCCACCACCCTGGTGGAACAAAAAAAATATCAGCAGGCCGAAGAGATCCTCCGATCGATTTCCGAACAGTCGGAATACGCCCCGCAGGTCTTTCTGCTCAAGGCTTATATCTTAGAAAAAGAAAAAAAATTTACCGAGGCCATCCAGCTTCTGCAAAAAGCCTTGGTGATCGCACCCAAAAAAATGGAAATCTATCTTAATCTGGCGGCACTCTATGAACACACCAATGACCTCCAGGCCGGCAAAAAAATTCTTCAGGAAGGGTTGGAGATCGATCCCGATCAGGCGGAATTTTATTTCCGTCTCGGGGTATTGACCGACAAGCTCGGTCAGAAACGGGAAACGATCCAACATCTGAAAATGGCCATTAAAAAGGATCCCTTTCATGCCATGGCCCTGAATTATCTGGGTTACACTTACGCCGAGCGGGGGATCAATCTCGATGAAGCCGAGGATTTGATCAAAAGGGCCTTAAAGTTTCGTTTCAATGACGGCTATATTATCGATAGCCTGGGGTGGGTCTATTATAAAAAGAAAAGATATGATGAGGCCTTGGTGGAGTTGGAGAAGGCCTGGAAACTGGCTCCCAACGATCAGGTCATCGGAGAACATCTGGGGGATGTCTATGTAAAAAAAGGGTTCTGGGAAAAAGCCCTCAAAACCTATCGTCGGATACTGGAAATTCACCCGACGGCCAAAGAAAAGGAAACCCTCCTGAAAAAAATAAAAGAAGTCCAACAGAAGTTGGAAGAAGAGAAAACCGGTGGGGAATTTCAGACTCCCTATTAGTCCCCCAGGCCCCCTAGGGGCGTGGGCCTGCCCAAGGCAGGCCGGGGCATTACGAAAGATGAAATTAACTTCATTTAGCCCTGGACTCATTTTTCCCATGACCTGTCTAATGGTCATCTTGGGGGTCTTCTTTTTTCTCCCCCAGTCCTTATCCGCCGCCATCCAGTCTGAGACCAAGCCGCTCCAGGTCCCTTCCCCCAAAAAGTCTCCTGAGAATTTTCAAACCCTTCTTAATCGTTTGGCCATCCTCGATGAACCCATCTCCCGGGAAGGCACAGGGCGCCTGATCGCCCGGGGACCGGGTGAATATTATCGGCTTCAGTTCCGTTTAATCGCCCGAGGGCCGGAAGCCGTCCGCCTGGAAATTTATGATCCCTTAGGCCGTCCCCTGTATTATATTATTTCCTATCTGGGTGAGACCCGGGTCCTTTCCTTGGCCCAAATGAAGGTGATGCCCTTTAAGGCGTCCCTTACCGGACCCTTGTCCGTCATTTCCCAAATGCCGGCCACGGAAATGTTAAAACTCTTTTGGGGACGGGTTCCCCTTTTTCCTTATGATTCGGTGGAACTTAAAACGGAAGAGCCGCCCGATAAAGACTCTTTGATTATTATCTTTGACGGGCCTTTTCAACAGGAGCTCTGGATAACCTCCCGTCCCTTTACCATAACCAAATCCCTGCTCAAAGAACGAGACAAGAAAGGAGAATGGGAGATATCCTTTTCTCTTTTTTCCTCAATAGCCGGCAACCAGATCCCTCTGCAATTTGAAATCAAGGAAGGGACCGGAGAAAATACCATGACCTTTCGCTATGAGACCCTGGTCCTGCGACCGGATATCCCGGATGATGCCTTTTCCTTTCCGGACCTATCTTCTTCGACGCCGGCTCCCAAGCCTTGAGAAACCAATTTGACTCTTAACCGTTTGCTGAAAAACTCTTTTTTCCCAGATTACTCAAAAAGGTCCATAGACAAGGCCCCAGAAATCCTCAGAAGTGAGTCGTAGGTATAAGGTCTTCGCAACGACGAAGGATGACGGCAAAGCAGTAGCCGGTCGGCCTTGCCGACCAAAGAAAAGGCTTCACTCTGAAGCCCGGGGCCTTTTTCAGCACCCTTTTAATTTCCCCAAGGGGTTCAGGGGAAGGAGATGACGGTCCGGTAGAAAGAGATGAGGGGCTGAAACGTCAAATGTTTCAGCCGTCTATTCTGTTATCAAGAGGTTTTTTTAAACTCCCCTGGCCAAGGGGCGTAACAGGTATGCGTCCCCCCCTGTTCAAAAGGGAACCTCATTATGCGTTTCCGAATTGCTCCGCATTTGGCCTTTCTGGTCCAATGGTGTCGAATTCTCGGATACGATATCCGGCTCTGGGAGAAGAACAGTCTCCTGTCCCCTGAAGGGGAAACCCTTGTCCAATGGGACCGTTACCCCATTCCTTCGGAAGAGGCCCGAATCCCCCGACTCACTCTGTCCGCTTCCAGTCGAGAGGCCCTTTTAAGGGAGTTTATCGAATCCTCCGGAACCCGTCCTGTCCTTTCCGGACTATTCAAACGCTGTCTTCGCTGCAACAGCCCCTTGGTCCCCCTGGCCCCCGATGAAGCCCTGCAAAAATGGCCGGCTCTGCCCCCTTTTGTTTATCAAACCCAAAGATACTTTAACTGGTGTGAGTATTGCCGCCAGCTTTTCTGGGCCGGGACGCATGTGCGAAATATGATTCGCACCTTACAGGACTGGGGAATAATTATTGACCCGGATCTTTAAAAGCTTTGGTCCTCCCTTGAGAAGTTGTTCTCTCCCCTTCTTTCTCGACCAGCTCGGCGATCTCCTCTTATTCCTTCAACTCTTCTCTGGTTTTCCGGAAAGACGGCAGTAACACGGCCATCATGGCCAGAACCGCCAGGACAAGCAGCACGGCACTGATCGGGCGCTGAATAAAAACCAAGGGATTGCCCCGGGAGAGGAGCATGGCCCGGCGGAGATATTCTTCCATCATCGGACCGAGGATGAAGGCCAGGAGCATAGGCGCCGGTTCACAGTCCAGCTTGGAAAAAATATATCCCAGACATCCGAAGAGGGCCATAAAATAAATATCCACTTCCGTATTCTTCAGGCTGAAGACCCCGATACAACAAAAGACCAGGATGGCCGGGTAGAGGTGTTTATAGGGTATCATGATCATCCGCACCCAGATCCCGATCAAGGGCAGATTGAGAATGACCAGGAAGAGATTACCCACCCACATAGAGGCAATGATACCCCAGAAGAGGACCGGCTGTTCGGTGATCACCGAAGGTCCGGGTTGGATGCCTTGAATAATCATGGCCCCGATCATCAGGGCCATGACCGGATTGGAGGGAATCCCCAGGGTCAGCATGGGGATAAAGGAGGTCTGGGCCCCGGCGTTGTTGGCCGATTCCGGTGCGGCCACCCCTTCAATGGCCCCCTTTCCGAATTGGGCGGAGTTTTTGGAAACCTTCTTTTCTAAGGAATAAGCGGCGAAAGAACCCAGGATCGAGCCGCTCCCGGGCAGTATGCCGACGGCCGAACCGATAGCCGTACCGCGTAAGATCGGGGCGATCATCCGTTTCCAGTCCTCTTTGGTCGGCATGAGGGTGGTGATCTTGGCCATAACCGTGCGATGTTCCTGTTGCTCCAGATTGCGGGTGATTTCCGTCAGACCGAACATCCCCATGGCCACCACCACAAATCCGATCCCGTCGGCCAGATCAGGGATGCCGAAATTAAACCGCTGGGTCCCGGAGGTGACGTCCGTTCCCACCAGCCCCAGGAGCAGACCCAGGATGACCATCCCGATGGCATGGAGCAGCGATCCCTGAGCCAGGACGACAGAGGCCACCAGACCTAGGACCATAAGGGAGAAGTACTCGGAGGGCCCAAATTTCAAAGCCACCTCGGAAAGCAAGGGGGCAAAGAAGGCAATGACAAAAGTAGCCACAGTCCCGGCAAAAAAGGATCCGACGGCCGAGGCGGTCAGGGCCACGCCGGCCCGTCCTTGACGGGCCATCTGATATCCGTCCAGGGTGGTTACCACCGAGGCCGCCTCTCCCGGGAGATTGACCAGGATGGAGGTGGTTGACCCTCCGTACTGGGACCCGTAATAAATCCCAGCCAGCATGATCAGGGCCGACACCGGCTGCAGGGCGAAGGTGATGGGCAACAGCATGGCAATCGTTGCCGTAGGCCCAAGCCCCGGGAGAACGCCGATCAAGGTCCCCACAAAGACACCGATCAGGCAATAGAGCAGGTTGGCTAGTGAAACGGCGGTTGATAGGCCAAGAGCCAGATTATGGAATATGTCCATAGGTGAAATGTTCCTCCTTCCCTAAAGAACCCCTAAAAGTTTAGTTCTCCTATTATCCGCCGAACCACGGTCCAATAATCGGCAGAGGAATACCTAACCCTTTCAGAAAAACCAAGACACAAAAAAGGGTCAGGACGACAGCGGTGAAAATAGAAGACCCCCATTTAAATTCGTTACTGGCCAGGGCACTGATCACCACCAGCAGAGGTAAGGCCACGATCAGACCGGTGTGACGGACCAGAAGCCCAAAAAGGACGGTCGAACCTAAAACCAAGGCCATCCCTTTAAAGGCAAATTTCCCGATCGGGGTTCCGGTCCGTAGAAATGCCTTGATCACCGAAATGAGCCCGATGATGATTAAAAGCCCTCCAAGGATCGAGGGGAAATAGGCCGGTCCCATTTTTGTGGCCGTTCCCATTCCATAATTCTGGGCGATAAAGATAGCGCTCGACCCGAAAAAGATATAAATCAATCCGGTCCAAAAATCTTTGACACTACGGATCATGATGGCCTCCTGATCAGTAACTTTAAAAATTAATTATTTGGGCAAAAAGGATAAAATGTCCTTGAGAACAAGCCGTTAATCCGGACCAGCAAAAACAGTGACCCCCTTAATCCAATTTGGGTCCCCGCTGATTCGTGTCGGGCAAAAAATATTCTGCCGCCTGTGGTGCCGTCTTTGCTTCTTCCTAAACCGGCACAAGGGTTTTTCCCATAAGAACTTCCTTTATCGGAAGGTAGTATAACATAGGAGTAAGATCGGTTCAAAGGGGAAAATGAACTCCCGGGCGAGGAATTGGGATGGACGATCAAAATCCCCATCAAGGGCCTGTTTTTCTTAACCTCTGCCAGTTTTTTTTGAGGGCCTTTCCGGCTTCCGGTCACCGGCAAGATTTTATTAATTGACTTAACAGCGGGCAGGAACTATTGATGAGTCAGGCCTTCCGGAGTCTCCGTCCCAGCCGGTATTATGACTCAAAGGAAGCAAGGAGCCTTTTGAAAGGGATTTGAATCCGCAGCGGGAAGATATTTTGTTTTGAAACGCCTTAAAACCCCTTCCTTTCTTCTTCTGTCGGTCCTGCTGACGGCTCTTTGGACCACAGCCATACCCCAGGCAGCCCCGGCGGCCGAGAAAACCCTTTCCCTCTCCAAGCACTTGTCCCTGGCGGTTATCGCCGAATATCAATTCCAGAGCCATACATCGTATGAATTCGGCAGTCCTTTCCCTCCCTATCATGCCCCCCCTGAGTCGCCTGGAGTTTCCTCTTGACTCCTGGTGGGCCGGGGTCGAAATGCGAGCCGCTTTCCCCCGATTTTCCCTGGGCCTAAAAGCCCTGACGAATATTTCCCAATTGATTTTTTCGTTAGGGATGGATTCGTTTTGGTGGGCTCTTTTCGAGTACCAGGCTAAGGCAGAAGGGCCGACGGATCTTTCCTGTGAGGTGCCGATTACCTCGCACAGTCCCGGGGATCACCTTTGATCTTTTCAAGGGCGTGAGGGATAGCCGGCAGGACCACCGGCAGCATCTCTTGAATGGCCTTGAGGCTTCCCGGGAGATTGATGATCAGGGTCTCTCCCCGGGTCCCGGCTATGGCCCGGGAAAGTTGGGCGAAAGGGGTGTATTTAAGTCCCTCCAGACGCATGGCCTCGGCCATGCCCGGAATTTCCCGTTCGATAACCCTGGCGGTCGCCTCCGGAGTGATATCTCGCGGACTGAGCCCTGTACCCCCTGTCGTCAAGATAAGATCCAGCTTCCGCTGATCACACCAATCCACTAAAAGATTAATGATCTCCGGTAGTTCATCCGGAACAATCGATGTGACCTGAATTTCAAAACCATCGGCGGGAAGAAGGGATTGGATCTGCGGGCCTCCCTGGTCCGTCCGTAACCCCTGGGAGCCTTTGTCACTGATGGTCAGGATACCGACCTTTATTAATCCAATATCCAATGAGTTTTGTCTAAAATTCAACTGGTTATGTTTAAAACATCAACTAAAGGTCCATGGTTCAAGGTTCAACGGAGATTTAGTCTTTTACCTTGAACCGTGGACCTTTCTTTTACTCTTCCAAGGCCGCTTTGGCTTCTTGAGTCAATTTTTCGCTCAAGTAAGCCGGAATCTCTTCATAATGGGAAAACTCAGCCACAAAAGAACCCCGGCCCTGAGTCATAGCCGTCAGATCGGGGGCGTACTTGGCCACCTCAGCCATGGGCACATGGGCCTGGATGACCTGATAATTTCCTTTGGAATCCATTCCCAGGACCTTTCCGCGTCGGCTGTTCAAGTCGCCGATCACGTCCCCCATATAATCGTCTGGAACGGTGACACTGATTTTGACAACCGGTTCCAGCAAAACCGGCTGGGCTTGTTGAACCGCTTTTTTGAAGGCCATCGAGGCGGCAATCTTAAAGGCCATTTCCGACGAATCGACTTCATGTGATTTCCCGTCATAAAAACGAATTTTAAAATCCACCACCGGATATCCGGCCACCACCCCGGTCAGCATGGCCTCGGCAATCCCTTTCTCAACGGCCGGGACAAAGTTTCGGGGTACATTCATGCCCACCAGGGCATCTTCGAATTCAAACCCCTTTCCTCTTTCCAGAGGTGAGATATCAATATGGACCTCGGCAAACTGCCCCCGGCCCCCGGTCTGTTTCTTATGGCGGTAAATGATCCCTTTGGCGGCCTGGCGAATGGTTTCCAGGTAAGGGATTTTGGGGGCCTTCAGGATAACTTCCACACCGAATTTTCTCTTCAGTTTCTCGATGATGGTTTCAATATGGACCTGCCCCATGCCCGAAAGGATGATCTCTTTGGTCTGAGAATCCCGATCCAACCGCAGGGTTTGATCCTCTTCCATCAGACGGGTGAGGGAAGAAAAGACCTTATCTTCTTCCCCTTTGTTCTTGGCCTCTACGGCATAGGAAATTACCGTGGTTGGCGGAGGACTGAAGGAAAAAATCACCGGATCCTTTTCATCAGCCAGGGTATCTCCGGTAACGGTCTCTTTCAATTTGGCCACGGCCAGGATGTTACCGGGGTATCCGACCGGCACCGGTTTTTGGGCCTTCCCTTCCAGGGCAAAGAGTTGTCCAAATCGTTCCTTTGCCCCTTTATTGGCGTTATAAAAACCGGAATCGGCGGTCACCTGTCCGGAAAAAATCCGGAAAATGGTCAACCGGCCGGCATAGGGGTCGGCCAATGTTTTAAAGGCCAAAGCGGCAAAGGAGGTGTCCGGGGAAGGATCCTTGCTCTTTCCCTCCTTGGTTTTGGGGTCCTGCCCGCTCCGGGGACCCCGATCCAACGGTGAAGGCAGGGCCGTATTGATGGCTTCCAATAAGAGATCGACGCCAATATTTTTTAAAGCCGCTCCGCAGAAAACTGGCGTAAATGTCCTATTTAAAACACCTTTTCGAAATCCGAGATTCAGTTCTTCGGCGCTCAGGGTCTGGCCGTCTAAAAACTTTTCAATCAGGGCATCGTCCGATTCGGCCAGATGTTCGATCAGAGACTCGAGGGCCGCTTGAACATCATCAGTCATATCGGCCGGGACCGGCCCCTCTTTCCCCTCCCCGGCTCCTCCCCCATATTCAAAACCCTTGTTCTTCAAAAGAGAAACAACCCCTTTGAAGGTTTCTCCGCTGCCGATGGGCAGGGTCATAGGAACAGCCCGGGTCTTTAAAAGGTTTTGGATGGAGTCCAAGGCCCCCTGGAAATCAGCCCTCTCCCGATCCAGTTTATTAATAAAGATCAGGCAGGGGATGTTATATTGTTCGGCGGCCTGCCAGATACGTTCCGTCTGCACCTTGACTCCGTCGATGGCATCCACAACCACCACCAGTCCGTCCAGGACCTGGAGACAGGCAAAGGTGTCGGTGATAAAATTTTCATCACCGGGCGTATCGGCGAAAAAGACTTTGTGTTTCTTCCAGTCGTAGTGGTGAAAGGACGTATTGATCGTTAAATGTCTCTTTAATTCTTCCGGTTCATAATCAAGGACAGAGGTTCCGTCATCCACCCGTCCCAGTCGATCGGTGGCCTTGGTTGTATATAGGATGGCTTCGCCGAGAGAGGTCTTTCCGGCCCCGCTGTGGGCGACAAGACCGATTGTTCTGGTTTTTTCAAGATTTTTTTCCATTCTTCTTCCTTTCCCAATACTGACAATTGATGGTTTTAATACCTTAAGATGTCAACAAAAGTCAAGAGATTTAACACCCCAATTCGAACGAGTCCCGTTCAGCAGATACCGTTCAGACCTCTCTATTTCTTCTTTTCCCTTGACAACCTTTTTTTTCCTAACTATTGGTGGATCATGATTTTTTTCCGGAATCCCTGGTAAACCGATTGTCGGGATCGATCTCGGGCAGTGGAGGGGTTTTCCGGTTCCAGAGGGGAGGAATTCGTTGCCGTGGAAGCCATGATCCTGGCCGCCGGAGAGGGAACCCGTCTCCTGCCTTTGACCCGACAGAAGCCGAAGCCCCTCTTCCCAATCCTGACCCAGCCCCTGCTGCACCTCACCCTGGACTATCTCGAGCAATTTGATCTTCAACGGGTGACCCTCAACACTCATCATTTAGCCGCTCAGATAGAGGACTTTATCCGGACCGAAAAACAAATCCGCTCCTTCGAGATCCAGACCTCTTTTGAACCGACTATTCTGGGGACCGGCGGGGGGATCGGCCGGACCCGGAACTTCTGGTCGGACAGCCCTTTCCTGGTCATCAACGGCGATATCGTCACCAACATCGATTTATTTAAGGCCCTCGAATTTCACCGAAGTCATCAGGGGCCGGTGACCCTCATCGTCCATGATTATAAGGAGTTCAACCAAGTCGCCGTGGATCCCCAGGGACGAATCGCTGATTTCCGGTTGGAAAAAGGAAATGGCGCGGCCTTTACCGGGATCCATATCCTGGACCGGTCCATCTTCACCGACCTCCCCTCTTCCGGCTCCTATGATATCATTCCCATTTATCAGCAGATGATCCGCAAGGGGATCCCTATCCGGGCCTATGTCAGCCAGGGCCATTATTGGCGGGACATCGGGACCCCGAAGTCATACTTAAGGATCCATGAAGAATTGTTGACCGGCTCGGCCCATTTTCCCTTCCTCATGCCCAAGGGTTCAGGGGGACGGCTTATCCATCCCGACAGCCAAATCGAAAAAGGCGTGGAACTCTCGGGCTGGGTCTGCCTGGGTAAAGGGTGCCGTTTGAGAGAGGGATGCCGCATACACAATTCGGTGCTCTGGGAAGAGGTGGACGTGGAACCGGGGCGGGAGATCTCCGAGTCTATTATCGGAAGAGGCCTTTCCATCACCCGAGACATGAGGGGTGAAGTCCTTGTCTGATCCCTCTACCCAAAACCGGAAGAAATGGTGGGCCATGACCGGCATCGGCTGCGGCGTGCTCATGGCCACCCTGGATGCCAGCATCATCAATGTCTCTTTGCCCACAATGGCCACAGTGCTGCGCACCTCCTTTGCCCATATTCAATGGATCATTCTGAGTTATCTGTTGATCCTCACTTCCCTGGTCTTAGGTGTTGCCCGTTTTGGGGACATGTATTCCAAAAAAAAAGTGTACCTGAGCGGCATGGTCCTTTTCTCGGTCAGTTCCCTCCTCTGCGGCCTCTCTCCGGACGTGAACTGGTTGATCGGATTCAGGGTTTTCCAGGGCTTGGGAGCGGTGATGATGCAGGCCCTGGGAGCGGCCATGGTGACGGAGATCTTCCCCCACTCGGAACGGGGCCGGGCCCTGGGGATCATCGGGGCCATCGTCTCCATCGGTTTAGCCTTTGGTCCGGCCCTGGGCGGAGTGCTCATCGGCTTGGCCGGATGGCGGTCCATTTTCCTGGTCAATGTCCCCATCGGGTTCGCGGCCTCCCTGATCATCTCCCGCCATGTGCCCCTTCTCCTCCCCCACCGCACAGGGCAGCGTTTTGATTTTTTGGGGGCGGCCCTGATGATGATCACCCTGCTATGCTATGCCCTGGGCATGACCCTCAGTGAACATCTCGGCTTTTCTCATCCCTGGATAATGGGACTGCTGCTCTTCGCCGCCCTGTGCATGGCCGGATTCATAGGGGCGGAATTTTTGATCCCCCAGCCCATGATCGAGTTAGGCCTCTTTCGAGACCTCCTTTTCAGTTGTAATCTTTTGATGGGCCTTTTGGTCTTTGTTTCTCTCTCAGGCGTCTTCCTGATCCCTTTTTTCCTGGAAATCGTCAAGGGGTATTCGACCATAATTGTCGGTCTGTTGATGATGACCGTGCCCCTGAGTATGGGCCTTCTGGCACCCCTGGCCGGTTTCCTCTCCGACCGCTTCGGGTCCAGAGGGATCAGTTTCCTGGGATTACTCCTGGCCTTCGGCGGTTTTCTGGCCCTGGGGACCATTCATCAGGATATCAGCCTGGAAGGGTATATCCTCCGGGTGATCCCTTTAGGATTGGGACTGGGTCTTTTCTTATCCCCCAATAACAGCGCCATTATGGGGGCCGTACCGAGAGAGCAGCTGGGTGTGGCTTCGGGTCTTATGGCCCTATCCCGAACCCTGGGGCAGACCACCGGACTGCCCATCATGAGCACCCTTTTTATCGCCGTCATTCATGGGCAAGAGAACTGGATGCCGGGTGGCGACTTATCCGCCATCCCTCCCAGGTTGATCGTCAAGGGCCTGACCGGGACCTTCCATCTGGGGGCCCTCTTGGTATTAATTGCCATACTCCTATCCCTCACTGCCTGGTGGTTGGATAGATCAAGCCCTTTCGGAAGTAAAACAGGATGAGAAATCTGCTTTCTTTTTTAGGAAAAGTTTCTTCGCCGGGAATCCCTATCTCCGGACGTGTACGTATCCACCTCCTCCAGGGAGACGGATCGGATCGGCGAATCTATCGACTCATTACACGACGCACAACCGTCATTATGGTCTCCCATCCTCTGGGCCGCCGGGGTCGTCCGTCGGAAAATGATTCCTTTTTCTATATCGCCAGGCATTTACAGAAGAAAGGCCTATCGGTCCCCCATATTTTTGCCTTTGATCGCCGCCGGGGATGTTTTCTCCTGGAAGATTTCGGCGATCTGGCCCTGGCCTCGCACATTCGCACCTTCAGCGAAACGACACAGATCGTTGATTGTTATAAACATATCCTGGAGCGGCTGGTCGATATTCAAATCAAAGGGGCCCAAGGGTTTGAAACCCGTTATTGCTATGATACCCCGCTCTTCAACAGCCGGTTTACCTGGGAGCGGGAATCCCAATATTTCCTCAGGGCCTTCTGGAAAGGTTATTTGGGCAAGGGGGATCCGCCCGAAGGGGTGGAAAAGGAACTGCGCCGGATTGCCGGGGAGGTGGATCAGGAAAAAAAACGATGCTTCCTTTATCGAGATTTTCAGTCCCGAAACATCATGGTCCAGGGAGATCGGTTCGGTTTCATCGATTTTCAGGGCGGTCGTCTGGGGCCGCCGCAATACGATCTGGCCTCCCTCTTAATCGACCCCTATGTGGACCTGCCCGGGGAAATCCAGGAAGAACTCTTGGAATACTATCTCCGTATCTTTTCGAGGCAGACGATCATCAAGCCCCGTCAATTCAAAAAAAACTATGAGTGGCTGGCCTTCCAGCGAAATCTCCAGATCCTCGGGGCCTACGGGTTTCTGTCCCGGGTCAAGGGAAAGACTTATTTTGAAGAATATATCCCCAGCGCTCTAGCCGGTTTAAAAAAACGCCTGGGTCAAAAAATTTTCCGGCTCTATAAAAACCTGAGGGCGATGATCTTAGATCTTTAATCGGTCTTCCATCCCAGGGATCATCCAGGATCGACCCGCCCTTCATCTGTCCATTTAACCCCTTTATCCTGAGGTCCAAAATTATTTATAAAGATAAACAACACGGGTGCAAATTATAGCGCTGAATAAAGGTTATGACCTGTTTCCGGGCCGAGGTATCTCGGCCCGTTATTAGTTACTGAAGGTTATACTGGGGACCACATCGATTTTGACTTCTGTAAGCCCTGGGAGATTCCCGACCATCTGTTGAATTTCCTGAACCAGGTCCACATCCTGGGCGGTATGGGCCTCCATGATAAGATAGACTACGCTGTTTTTAGCCACGACCTGGATATCCGGCTTAAGATTGATGAGGATGGCCTTAACCTGTGAGGCCAGGACCAGGTCGTCCATAATCACCTGCGATTCGGGAGTGGTGCGGAAGTGCTTCAAATTGACGGTGTGACAAATAATGTCGGCGGCGTCATCCACTGACAATTTCTGGATATGGAGGACCAGATCATAAAGACTGGGGTCTCCGGTATCGATACCGTAAAGCTGGCGGCTCCATTTCAGCCGTTCCTCGTCCAGTTTTTTTATGACGCGCATGGCCTCCTTGCCCGAAACCTTGTCCCGTTCCATAATGACCTTTATGCGATCATTCATATCGGCAATAATCCGGACCTTTAAAACATGAGGAATCCCCTTGACGAAAAAATGCCCGGCCATCCCGTGATAAACCACATTGTCTTTCTGGAAGTGTTTTAAAATCGCCGCCTGAATATAAGCGATGTATTTTTCCCGGCCGTAGGTAAACCGATCCAGGATGGAAGGCGCATTTTTTATGGTCATCAAAAGTTTGGCCTCCGGAATATTGAACTGTTCCGAAGCCTCTAATAGGACCTCCCGGGCGACACATTCATACCCCAACCGTTGGGCCACCCGCTCGGCCACCTCTTTACCCTGGCTGTAAGAGCCCCTGGAAATAGTAATAATGGACATAGGTATCCTCTTTCATGTTATTAATTCCCAAGCCCCGCTAGGGGCGTGGTACCACGAAGCATGAAAACAGGGTGAGTACGGCTTTGAACCCTATTTACGTATTAATCGTACTGTTAAAAAAAGTATAAGATAGGAACAAAGAGCGGTCAAGAGGAAATTGAACCGGTTCATCTCGGAGAATCATCCGGGGCTTGATTTCTATGCTCAACTTACTCAGATGATTTTGGAGAGTATTTTTTTTAGATCCTCAACCAAAAAAGGTTTGATCAAGGCCCCTTTAAATCCATATTGCTGATAGTGCTCCATAACCGGATCCGTATCATAACCGCTGCAGACCACCGCCTTGACAGAGGGATCGATCTTGAGCAGTTCCTGAAGAGCTTCCTTTCCTCCCATTCCCCCCTTGATCGTCAGATCTAATAATACCGCATCAAAGGGAGTCCCCCGGCTCCCTTCCTTTCGATAGACATCGACGGCCTTTTGACCATTATCGACTATCACGGCCTCGAAACCCAGCTTTTGGATGACATCCCCAACCATATGACGCATCAATTCCTCGTCATCCATGATTAAAATTCTCTTTTTCCTTGAAACGGGTGACGGCTGGTGGGTCTTTTCTTTAACCGCTCCGGTCAGCGCCGGGAGAAAAAGGTGGAAAGTGGTTCCCTGCCCTTTGCGAGACTCGACAGTGATCCTCCCGCCGTGTTTTTTGACAATCGAATGGCAGATGGTCAGCCCTAACCCCATCCCTTTTTGATCGCCTCTTTGTCTGGTAGAAAAATAGGGATCGAAAATCTTTGGTAAAATTTCCTCCGAAATACCATCGCCCTGGTCGGTAAAGCTTATTTGGATATAGTTTTCCGAAGGAGAAGAGAGGTCGGCAGAGCTCTGGGAAAGGACTTTTTCAGCCACCACCGAAACGGTCCCTCCATCAGGCATGGCCTCCCGGGCGTTCAAAATGATGTTCCTGATCACTTGTTTCAGTTGAGCCCCATCCGCCATGACCGGCCACAGATCCGGCGGAAAGGAAAAGGTACTTTCCACGTTGGACCCGCTCAAGGCAAATCGGACCTGTTCTTCAATCAAAGCAGGCAAGGTAGTCAGGCGGATAATCGGATCACCGCCGCTGGCAAAGGTAATGAGCTGTTTGGTCAAATCCCGGGCCTTCCAGACCGCTTTTTCAATCTCTTCAAAAGAACGGGCCGTTTCTTCATCGGGTTGAATTTCCATCAAAATCAGTTGCAAATTTCCGATGATGGCCGAGAGGAGATTGTTAAAATCATGAGCGATTCCCCCGGCCAGGATACCGGTGGATTCCAGCTTGCTCACCACCAGCCTTTTTTCCTCCATCAGTTTGACGTCGGAGATATCGATGATATTGCCGAAAACCCGGATGGTCTTCCCCTCAAGACGTTCGGCCTGGCCGGTGGTCCGGACCCATTTTTCGACTCCTTTGGCCGTGATCAGGCGGAGTTCCAAGTCATAAGGCTCCCCTTCATTCACGGTCCTCCAAAAGGCCTGTTCTATAGTCGATCTATCCGGAGGGGCATAAAAGTTAATATCCTGCTGAATACTATTCGGATCATAATCCAGCGGTACATCGTAGATGCGATACACTTCTTCCGTCCAGAACATCTTTTGGCCAATCACATCATACTCCCACCCGCCGACTTTGGAAATTTCCTGTGTCTGTTTTAATAAGGCCTCACTTCTATGCAAGGCCTCTTCGGCCAATTTACGTTGGGTAATATCCCGGGCCGCACAGATCAAACCGATGACTTGGTTATCCCGAATCAGGGGGGTGCCGTTGAGCTCTCCGTATTTTTTTAGGCCATCTTTAGCAATAAATTCATAGGTCGTATAGGGGATGCTTTGGCCGCTGAATATGTAAACGATATCTTCTTGCAACTGAATAAAAGAGGTCGGTGAAAAAAAAGTGAATTCCAAAATGGATCGTCCCAGGAGTTCATCGGGTGTATAACCCAAAGCCTTCTCGATGGAAGGAGAAACCATCTGGATGACCATCTCCCTGTCCAGAGAAAGGAGCACGTCTTCAATATTTTCAAAATGAAGGCGGTATTTTTCTTCACTTTCTTTGAGCACGCTTTCGGCTTGTTGACGTTCAAAAATCTCAACCTGCATCTGTTTGTTCGTTTCCTGAAGCTCGGCGGTTCGCTCTTCAACCCGCTTCTCTAATTCATCATGAGCCGCGTGCAAGGCCTTTTTATTTTCTTCCAGGGCGGCCGTCTTTTCCAGAAGGGCCTCATTCCGGGCTTGCAGTTTGAGCCGGTTACTTCTTAAAAGGGTAGAGGTAAAAGTTGAAACATAGGCCAGGATGAAGAGCAAGGCCGAGACCACCAAACAGACGATTAATTGTTCCCGGAAAGGGAATAGATAAAAGGGGATGAGTTTATGATGAGCCAGAAAACCGTAATGCTCGGCAACAACTAAAAGAGTGAAGGAGAGGGAGCTGAAGAAGGCCAATAAGGTGGGAATTCCCTTGGGAGTAAAAACACCCACATAGGTAATCAGGATGGCATAGAGTGGAGTAAGGAAGACGGCCTCTATCCCTCCTAAAAAATGTATCGCCGCTGTATAACCAACAACCTCCAGGACACTATGGAGGAAAGAAACCCCGTTGAGGTTCCTAATAGTCCGGGCCTTCTTTATCCCCCACAGAATCGGTGGGTTAATCAGGATAATACCCAGGACGGTGAGAGAAATGCCTTTGAAATGACCAACCGCAATAATATCAAGCCAAAAAACGGCCAAGGCTGTCAGCCAGAGGCCGATCGTGGCCAGGCAACTGACGATGGCGGCTTGAAAATGGCGCTTATAAAGCAGCCGGGAATACTCCTCCACTTTTTCGATCTTTACGAGACTGGGTGATTCCGGCATTCAGCCTCCAGGGGGTATGCGTTGTTTAGTAACTTAAGAATAAATTTCCATGAAAATGGATAGAATTTATTAGAGAACAAATTTTTAACCCGGATCAGCGATAACATTTGTCAGATTAATCCAATTTTGCTTCCGGCTGGTCTCGGGTTGGGTTCTTAAGGATTAATTTTAACGGCATCGAAAAGCGTTGTAAAGATTAAATATCCAAAAAATTTTGATGGATTACAAGGAATTCGGATATCGGAATTTCCGATCGTCCGGTCCAGGGTCCGGAGCATCGTTGGGGAGGATAAGTCAAAGCAAGGGCACTAAAAAGGTTATCCGGTCCGTCTTTCTTTTGAACTTCTAAACTCACGGCGTCCGATGACCATAATCGCCATGGCGACCGCCCCCAGGAC
>Ga0233425_10005928_pt1 | contig 18673 bp, 15 predicted proteins | sample Watercolumn_Towu_2_FD_181712 | JGI IMG/M metagenome (GOLD analysis project Ga0233425, IMG submission 181712) | Freshwater microbial communities from Lake Towuti, South Sulawesi, Indonesia - Watercolumn_Towuti2014_140_MG | ecosystem: Environmental > Aquatic > Freshwater > Lake | place... | reverse complement strand
TTATTCTAAAATTTTTGTCCCTCAGACAAAAGAGGGGAGTTTTGTTGCGCTTGAACCGTATCATTTTGAAAAAGAGGATCGTTCGTCAGGGATTATGCTGGCAATGAGTAAATTTTCTTACTACTGTCGTAAATATCCTGGTTTTGCTCTATTTAAAAAAGAAGTTATAAGACTGTTAGGAATATTTAAAAAATCTTATCCAAAAATAAATACGCTTAACCGAACAGGATTCAGATATGTGAATATCATACCATTTACACGGGAGGACGGTATTGTTCCCTTAGATAGGTTTTTAAATGTCAAACTCCAAATGCCAGCGACAATACCGGAAAGGTATAAAAATATAAGCGTGGGTTTTATAGCCAAAACAAATGGAGGTACTATAACAACAAGGATAGAAACTTTGTTGGCTGCTGATAAAAGCGGGGAAGCCATTTTGCTTGATATTGATTATGCTAAGGAAGAAGGGCTTGCAATTATTAATGCAAAGAAATATCTAGATGAAAGTCATAATTATTCACGCCAGTTATTTGAAGATTTGATAACAGACAACTACAGAATGTTTTTGAGAGGAGAATCTGTATGACATACGCTGGTTACAGCCCCTGTCTGCCTACCAGGCAGGAATATCGGGTTCAAGATGTGGGGAGAGAAGAAGTATCTGCCTTTTCACCCTCAAATCCTTTTCCTGTTGGAACCGCACAGGAAAGAATGCCGGATAAAGAATTTAGGAACAACATCGTTCGTAGTCAATTTACTCCGTTGTGGTCTATAACTACTAAAACAAAAAAATTTACAGTTTCTAAGCCTATAAAAATTCGTCTCTATTCTGAGGATAATCTTTTTTTTGCAGAAAATGAATCTTTAGTTATTATTGGAACGGGTAGCTCTGCTATGGCAGCAATGGACGATTTTTGCAGCCATCTAGTCCATTTTTATCATTATTACAAAAGGTTACCGTGGGACAAGGTAACAGGAGATGCCGTTAGATTGAAAAAGCTTTACGAAACACTTTTTATTGAGCAGGGATGAAGGGTGCAAATTGATAAAAAGCTAATTGAATCTGCCTTACGAAAAAAAGGATTTATAGTAGAAGTAGGGTCGCATAAATATTTTTACCACGAAGTAAATGGTAAGCGAACGGGAGTCCATACGTATACGTCTCATGGCAGCGGATATAAGACTTATGGAGATAATTTGCTTAACCTTATGAAAAAGCAACTAAGACTGGATACTTTAAATCAGGTAAAACGCCTCGTGGAATGCCCTATGGATGTCGAAGAATATAATACTATTTTAAAACAAAAGGGCATATTTTGATTAATTGTATTTCATGTAAATAATATATGTATGAATCCCTACCCCAAATATCTCATAAAAATTGACTGGATTGTTGAGTATGTATTAGACCGGGCTCGTGGATTTGACCTTATATTTCATAAGAAGTGGTTCGCAAACACCTATCTCCAATTGATTGCAGTTGGTTGCCCAGCAGTCAAATAACTGACAAGCGAAAACTTCCTGTTTGTTTAGGGATGATTAAAACGAAGCATTTTTACCGTTCCGTTTGCAATATATCAGGACTTGCCTTTTTTGTCATGTCTGGCAGGTCCTGTGATTATTCCCAGGTGCTTGTGGCAATCGGCGCAGGATTGCCGCAAGAGTCCGGTTTGCCATAGCACGTCTTCCAGCGAGCTTGTCTTGTGGTTGTTGCCAAATGCTCCGGCAATATTTTCAGCAGCTGTTAGCATGACGTTGTTAAATTCCTGATATTTATCATCGTCGGGTCGCGCAAATTTCGTAGTGGCGGTTTTGCAAAGCGTCATAAGACCGGTGCTTGCATCACGGTAAATCGCAAGTTCCTTTTCTGCTTCTTCAAATGCGAAGTAGGTTGAAAGCCGTTCTAAAATCTTGTAATTCTTGTCTATATCGCCCATAAGCAAGGCCAGCCCGCTCTTCTCTTCGCCTTCTCCATGTACTGTTCTCCCTCCTGGAAATCCACTGAAAATAGCGTAAAATAGCATAATACACAAGAATATTAAAAACGTTTTTTTCAATACCAACGCTCCTTCCATCTGATGGGTAAAATCCGACAACAGAAAACTATCAGCCGGCAGGTTGGAACCTACACAGTATATTTGGGTGCACACGACACCATCAATAAGAATTTCAAAAATGAACTGATCCCGGTTAACGCTCCATAATTTCCGTTGTTATCATCGCTCTCTTTCCCGTCAGATAACCATGCCATTTGTGAATCGAGTCGGAGAGGGTGACTATGGCAAGGGCCGCCATGATTGCTATAAGAACGGCATCGAACGCGAAGGTAAATGCCTCGCCGGGCAGGTTTGTTGAGGCGGATTTTTTAAGGAAGCTGAAGAAGAGTTCGTAAGATGCCGTGAAGGTCGTTGTAAACATAAATACCATAGGAATAAATGTCATCCATGCGTATTTAAGTTTATGCATCTTGAGGATGATTGTTGTTCCCACGCAGAAGGCGATGGCCGCAAGAAGCTGATTTGCAACGCCAAACATCGGCCAGATGGTTGAGACGCTTCCCGAATAGATGAGATACCCCCATGCCCCTACCACGATGAAACTCGACAGTGCCGTCCCCGGAATCCAGTTGGTTTTTCCCAAAGGTTTGTATATATGGCCGCCCAATTCCTGAATGATAAACCTGGCCACTCTTGTCCCTGTGTCAACGGTGGTAAGGATGAAAAGCGCCTCAAACATAAGTGCAAAGTTGTACCAATATGGCATGAGTGATCTCATCCCCGGAAGGGTTGAACATATTGATGCCATGCCGACAGCAAGAGAGACTGCTCCTCCCGGTCTTCCGGCAACGGTGGTTCCTACCTCTGCGGAGAGTTTGGAGATATTGCTTACGGGGAAACCCAGACGCGCCAGTTCATCGAATGAGAGATGGGTATTGATTGCAAAATAATCTCCCGGTATCAGTATTGTTGCCGCAATAATGGCAATTACAGAGACGAATCCTTCTGCAAGCATGGCGCCAAAACCTATCATTTTTATATCAGATTCATTTTCAATCATCTTCGGGGTAGTGCCGGATGAGACGAGGGAGTGAAAGCCGGATATCGCTCCGCATGCAATGGTGATAAACATGAACGGGAATAGTGTTCCCGGTATTACCGGGCCATCCCCGTGAATAAATTGCGTTACGGCGGGCATGTGGAGATTGGGCGCCAGAAAAAGTATTCCAATCGCCAGGAGTATGACCGTTCCTATTTTCATGTAGGTGGAAAGGTAGTCGCGCGGGCAGAGCAGCATCCATACAGGAAGAACTGATGCGATGAACCCGTAGAAGGCCATGAGAACGATTAAGAGATTTCGGTCCAGATTAAAATAGGGTTCAAGGGGTGAACCGGGGATATAATTGCCAAAAAATACGGCGGATATGAGGAGAATGACGCCGATGATGCTGACCTCTGCAACCTTACCGTATCGGATCTTGTAGAGATATATTCCCATAAACAGCGCTGTTGGTATGGTTGCGGCTATGGTAAATGTGCCCCAGGCGCTGTGGGAGAGTGCATTGACGACTGCAAGCCCCAGTCCTGCAAGGGCAACGATGATGATGAACAGGATTGCTATTGCCGCTGTGATTCCGGCAACCGGTCCTACCTCATCTTTTGCGATCTGTGCCAGCGATTTGCCGTTTCTTCTTACAGACGCCGCAAGGATAACGGTGTCGTGTACGGCTCCCCCTACGGATGCCCCAATCAATATCCACAAAAAACCGGGGAGGTATCCGAATTGTGCGGCAAGCACAGGTCCTATCAACGGCCCTGCGCCGGCAATTGCAGCAAAGTGATGGCCAAAAAGCACCCATTTGTGGGTAGGGTGGTAGTCTCTGCCGTCTCGTAATCTTTTTGATGGGGGTATTCTTGTATCATCGAGACAAAGCACCTTTGCAGCAAGAAATGAACCGTAGAGACGATAGGCTATGATAAAGAAGCATGCGGCTGCAATAACAAGCCAGAGTGCATTAACCTTTTCCGCAGGTCGGATCGCCTGTGTGACCACGCCGAGCGCAAATGTCCCTGCAACCGCTGTGATGGCGAGAGCAATAGTTGACTTTTTCATGATGAAAATATGCAGGGCAGGTTCACAGCCTGCACCCTCAGACTGTGTTCTGAATTATGGCTATTCACCAAGCGTGTTTGCTGTGGCTTTTTTTTCGCGGTGATGCTTAAAATATTCAATAAATCCCGGGACAAATGAAAGTATTATAATTGCGATAATCATGCAACTGAAATTCTGTTTAATAATGGGGAGATTGCCAAGGAAATAGCCCATAAAGCAAAAAAGAGGTACCCAGAAGATTCCCCCGACAATGTTATACAGGGCAAACCGCAGGTATGACATCCGCCCGATGCCTGCGACAAATGGAGCAAAGGTGCGAATGATGGGGATGAAACGGGCAATTATGATGGTTTTGCCTCCGTACTTTTCAAAGAATTTGTACGTCTTGTTGAGGTATTCGGGATTAAAAAGCAAGGATTTCTGTTTTCTGAATATTTTAGGCCCTGCGTGAAAACCAATCCAGTAATTTGCCGTATCACCAAGAATGGCAGCCGTAACGAGGATTGCTACGAGCGCATATATATTCATCGCCCCGGTTGCGGCAATTGCGCCTGCGGCAAATAACAGGGAATCTCCGGGCAAGAAGGGAGTGGCAACAAATCCCGTTTCCGCAAATACGATTAAAAACAGAATTACATTTATCCAGACACCATACGTGCTTACCAGAACGTATAGGTGCTTGTCCAAATGTAAAACGATATCCATGAAATATTTTGCCCATTCCATCATTTATTTCCTCGTGTGAAATGTATTATGAAAGCCGCAACCGACCGGTTGCATGTATGATTCCGAGTTTACTCTTTTCTGAATTAACGACGATCCGGCATGTTGAATTCAAATTGCGCCGGATAAGGCGACTTCCTAAGAGTGATTCCGGGCTGACCCGGCCTGCCGGAGAGAAAAGGGATTGCAGCGTAAATTCAGAGTTAGAGCCTTCCCAGGATAACGCTGGCATTATGCCCGCCGAAACCAAATGAATTAGAAAGTACTTTGTTGACCTTTTTATCACGGGAGACGTTTGGGACAAAATCCAGTCCGGCACATTCCGGGGCAGGCGCTTCATGGTTTATCGTTGGAGGAATAAAACCCTCGGTAATTGTCAGCGCGCAAATGATGATTTCGACGCTTCCCGATGCGCCCAGTTGGTGTCCCAGCATGGATTTTGTGGAACTGATGGGGATTTTGGGAGCGGATTGCCCAAAAACCTTCCTTATCGCCTGGATTTCAATATTGTCGCCAACAGGGGTCGATGTGGCATGCGCATTGATATAATCTATATCTTCCGGGTTGCATTGGGCGTCTTTCAAGGCGCTTGACATGCATCGCATTCCGCCGTCACCTCCGGTTTCCGGCGATGCAATATGGTACGCATCCGCACTCAGTCCATACCCCAACACTTCGGCGTAGATTCTGGCGCCTCTCTTCTTTGCCGCTTCAATATCTTCGATTACGAGGATGCCTGCTCCCTCGGAAAGGACAAAACCGTCTCTATCCCTGTTAAAAGGACGGCTTGCTTTTTGTGGGGCATCGTTGCGGGTGGAGAGCGCCTTCATGGCGCCGAATCCCGCCAGCGCCAAAGGCGTTATTACGGCTTCCGAGCTTCCCGTTATCATGATATCCGCATCGCCCCTCTGAATGATGCGGACAGCTTCTCCTATGGCATTTGCGCCGGTAGTACATGCGGTTACGATAGCGTAATTGGCTCCCTTTATTCCGAACCGTATTGCTACCTGGGCTGAGGCAGCATTAACCATCAGCTTGGGAACCATGAAAGGTGATATTCTCGAAGGGCCTTTATTCATGAGAATGGTATGCTGTGCTTCAAGTTCCAGCAGACCGCCCATCCCTGAGCCGACAAGAACCCCAATTCTGGTTCTGTCGAGGGAATCTATTTGTAATCCTGAGTCTTCGATGGCCATTATGGATGCGGCAACGGCAAATTGAGAAAAACGGTCTAAACGCCGCGCCTCTTTAACGTCAAACCATTTTGTCGTGTCAAAATCGGTAACCTCGCCCCCGAAATGTGTTTCATGCCGGGAAGTGTCGAATGAGGTTATCGTTTTAATTCCGCTTTTTCCTTCACGTAATGCAGACAGAAACGGCTTCTTTTCCTGTCCTACAGGGGAAATTACGCCTATCCCTGTAATAACTACCCTTCGTCGCTCCGGCATCTATTTATGTTCCTCGATGTATTTGATAGCGTCTCCCACCGTCCGTATCTTTTCAGCGTCTTCATCGGGGATATTCATGTCGAAGGCATCTTCAAATTCCATGATTAATTCAACTGTATCCAGAGAATCTGCTCCAAGGTCGTTGATAAATGAAGTTTCTCGCGTGATCTGCTCAGATTTTACACCCATTTGCTTGGTAATAATTTCTTTGACTTTTTCTTCGATTGCTGACACGGTCTTTTCCTCCCTATCGTTTTATTCAAAATTAATTTGAATGTGATAAACTTTTTAATGATTCAATGGAGTCAATATATTGTATTTTTTTGGTTGAGTCAATTCTTTTCATGAGTCCCGTTAAAGTTTTTCCGGGACCGATTTCATAGAACTGATTAAACCCGTCATTTATAAGGGTATGGATCGATTGATGCCATCGGACTGGGCTGTTTAGCTGTTTCGCCAGAGAGGTTCTTATCTCTTCCGGTTCCTTAACGTATTTTGCATGGACGTTTGCCACTACCGGTATATTGGGTCTGGCAATAGGGGTCAGATCCAGTTCCCTGGAAAGTTTGCTGCCGGCAGGGCTCATTAAATGTGAATGAAATGCGCCTTCCACTTTTAACGGCACTACCATTTTGGCTCCTCGTTCCTTTGCCAATGCGGATACTTTGTCGAGCAGGGGTTTTTCTCCTGAAATGACTACCTGTCCGGGACTGTTGTAATTTGCTGCGCAGACAACGCCGGAGGTCTCTGTTTCCTTGCAGAGGTTTTCCACTACTTCATCTTTGAGTCCGATAATGGAAACCATTCCGCCCGGATTCATGGTACAAGCCTCCTGCATGAAGGTTCCCCGCTTGTATACCAGCCGTACGGCGTCGGAAAAGGTCATTGAGCCTGAGAATGCATGGGCAGTATACTCTCCCAGGCTGAGGCCTGCCGCTGCCCGGCAATCATTTATCATAAGCGGCGAATGGTTTTTTAACACCTCAAGTATTGCCAGGCTCGTAATAAGGATTGCCGGCTGGCAAACTGCGGTTTTGTTTAATTCTTCCTGTTTTCCTTCAAAGCAGAGTTTGGCAATGTCAAAGCCGAGTATTTCGTTTGCCTGATTGAATATCTTTTGCGCCTCGTTGAATTGTTCGTAAAAATCCTTACCCATGCCAACGTACTGGGCGCCCTGTCCGGGAAAAAGAAAAGCTGTTTTCGGCATGATATTTACCATCGGATAATAGACGACCCCCACGTCAATCCACCCCCGAAGGCCACCAGCATGATAATGTCTCCTTTATTAAGGCGTCCTTCTTTTCTTGCTTCATCGATTGCGATGGGGACGGAAGCGGAGGATGTATTTCCGTATTTATCTATATTTACAAAGGTTTTTTCCATAGGCAATCCCAGTTTTTCCATGGTTGCTTCGATAATCCTGAGGTTGCTTTGATGGGGGATGATTAAGTCGATGTCGCTGAGGTGAAAACCGTTTTTCTCGGCAGTTTCTATGATTAAATTCGTTATATTGTTGATCGCAATCTTGAAGACTTCTTTTCCTTTAAACTGGATATAATGCAGCCGCTGCTGGACAGATTCAAGGGTGGAAGGGTGTTTTGCCCCGCCGCCGGGCATAATAAGAATATCAGACTGTGAGCCGTCCGCTGCCAGATTTGTGCAGAGGATTTCGTGTTTTGCAGGATTATTCTGAATGACTGCGGCGCCTGCGCCGTCTCCGAAGAGCACGCAGGTTGTGCGGTCGGTGTAATCCGTAATCTTTGACAGGCACTCCGCTCCTACCACCAGAACGGTTTTCATCGCTCCGGAATTAACGAAGTTCTGACCAATGGATAATGCGTATATAAAGCCTGCGCATGCAGCCAGTATGTCGAATGCTCCCGCATTGGGCGCCCCGATTTTTTGTTGTATATAGCAGGAAGTCGAGGGAAAGATGTGGTCGGGGGTAATCGTAGAGGTAATGATCATATCAATGTCTTTGGGAGAAATGCCGGCATCTTCTATTGCTTTTAACGATGCCTGTGTGGCAATATCCGAAGTTATCACGCCGTTTTCGACAATTCGGCGTTCTCTGATGCCCGTCCTCTGGATTATCCAGTCGTCGCTGGTATCAACGATTTTTTCCAGGTCATGGTTTGTTAATACCTTGTCAGGCAGATAAGACCCTATGCCTGTGATAAATGCCCTTCGATTTTGTTGCATGTATAATTCTTGTATTAGATTGATATGTGGACAGATCGTTCAGGCTGTGTCTGTTGCAAGAACATCGGTTTTTTCCAGTTCCGATATGATTTGTTCGTTAACTTTGCTTTTTGTTGATTGTAACGCGACTCGTATAGCATTTTTGATGGCCTTGCTGTCAGATCTGCCGTGGCAAATAATGCAAATGCCATTGATGCCAAGCAAAGGAACTCCGCCGTACTCGGAAAAATCCATTTTTGCCTTGAGGGACATAAAGGCCGGCTTGCACAGCAGCAAACCAATCTTTGTCCAGAAATTTGCCAATGCTTTTTCTTTGATTGTCGACAAAAGATTCATGGCGAGGCCTTGTGCAAATTTTAATATAACGTTTCCCACAAATCCTTCGCACACTACGACGTCTGCCTTGTTGTCAAATATTTCCCTGCCTTCGATATTTCCGATAAAATTTATATGAGAATTGGACAATAGCTTGAAGGTTTCTTTCGTAAGATCGTTTCCTTTTGTGTCTTCTTCTCCGATGTTGAGAAGGCCTACTCTCGGGTTTTTTATGTTGTAGATTTCCCTGCTGAAGACTGTTGCCATGACAGCATATTGAAAGAGATGCAGGGGTTTGCAGGCAATGTTCGCACCTGCGTCGATAATCAAGCAGAGGCCATCCTGTCTGGGCATTGTGATGGCTATGCCGGGACGTCTGATGCCTTTCAGTGTGCGCAAATGGATTGTTGCCGCTGCAACAACGGCGCCCGTATGTCCTGCGCTGACAACCGAATCTGCCTCATGTTTTGCAACCAGCTCGACACATTGGGTAATGGAAGAATTCGATTTTTTCCGTATCGAAAAAGTTGCCGAATCGTCCATTTTAACTGCTTCAGATGCGTGATGAATGATGATGTTTTTTGGGGAGCTGTTGTTTGATTTTAACTCAAGCTGGATCGCTTTTTCATCACCGACCAGTATAATTTCATTGTCAGGAAATTGCTGCGCAGCAAGGATAGCCCCTTTGACAATTTCACGTGGGGCGTTATCCCCACCCATTGCATCTACCGCAACTCTCATGGATTTATCTTTCAACAGCTATAACCTGTTTCCCGCGGTAATAACCGCAGTTGTGACATACGGTGTGTGGCCGGTTTACCTGTTTGCAATGAGAACAAATGTAACGTTTGGAGCGTACGCCTGCGCCACTTTCCATGTTTTTATCAAGCGGAATTATAGGCGGGGTCAGTTTGTCATGGGTGCGTCTTTTACGGGTTCTCGAATTCGAGAACCTTCTCTTTGGATTTGGCATGTGTCACCTCAAAAAAGTCATGCGTTTTTAGTTACTAGTGCATACCATAATGAATGTTTATGATATTGCGAAGCTAAAATTTTATATATATGTGTATTTGTTGTCAAGTGAAAACTAAGTGGTCTGGAGTTCGGTTCTTATAGGGAATTGATGATGAATCATCGTTTATCCTCTTGTAGTTGCTTGTGCAGCAACTCCTCTGCGAATCTTAAGGCATCGTCTAATTTTTCTGAATGCTGTCCGCCTGCCTGTGCCATATCGGGCCTTCCTCCTCCTCCCCCGCCGACAATTTTTGCCACTTCTTTTGATATGTTTCCGGCATGCAAACCGCGCTTGACCAGGTTGGGACTTAAGGCGGCAATGATCGTTACGCGTCCGTTTTGTGCAGTTCCCAAAACTATGGCAATGTCTCCGCCGGACTTCATTAATACATCTATGGTTTTTCTCAAATCGTCAGCAGTTGCATCGTCTATTTTTTTTGTGATAATCTTTACCCCCAAAACATCTTTGGCGGAATCGAAGAAGGAACCGGCCTTGCCGCTCAGTTCCTTTTGTTTCGCCTTATGCACTTCTTTTTGCAGTGATTTTAATTCACTCAGGATTTCCTGCGCTTTTTTTATCAGCTTATCTTCCGGTACATTTAAAATCGAACATACATCCAGGATTACATTTTCCTTTTCTCTGTCTCTGTTTAATGCGGTCAATCCCGTTATCGCTTCAATTCTTCTGATTCCTGCGGCCACAGAGGATTCGCTGACAATGCGAAACAGCCCGATTTCTCCGGAGCTGTTAGCGTGGGTGCCGCCGCAGAGTTCTTTGCTGTAATTGCCGATAGCAGCCATTCTGACCTGTTCGCCATATTTTTCTCCAAAGAGCGCAAGTGCGCCTGCATTTTTTGCTTCCTGGAGAGACATTTCTTTTACACAGACGGCGGTATTTTCCATGATTTTTTCATTGACCATATCCTCAATGCGTGTTTTTTCCTCATTGCTTAGTCCTGAGAAATGGTGAAAATCAAAACGCAGCCGATCTGCGGTGACGAGGGAACCTGCCTGTTCGGCATGCTGACCAATTACTTTGCGCAACGTGTGATGGAGAATGTGGGTTGCCGTGTGATTCTTCCGTATGGCATTCCTTTTCTGAATGTCAATCTTTGCGCTAACAATGTTTCCCTTTTTGAGTTCTCCTTTTGCCACTTTTGCTATATGCAAAGTAAAATCAGTGCTCTTTTTCGTGTCTGTAACATGCGTCTGGTTTCCATTCGATTCCAGCGTTCCCGTGTCTCCGGTCTGTCCGCCTGATTCGCCATAAAAAGGTGTTTGGTCTAAAATTACGGTAATCTCGCTTCCTGCCGTTGCGGTTTCCACCAACTGATTGTTGTGAATAATTGCTACGACTTTTGCATCGCATTCGCATTTTTCATAGCCGACAAATTTTGTTCCTTTGGAAATATCCTTAATCCTGCTCAACGGTCCCGTATCAAAGACCTCCCCCGTCATGTTTGACGATGTCTTGGCCAATAACCGTTGCTTTTTCAGCTCTGCATCGAAGCCTTCTTTATCCACGCCAAAACCCTTTTCGCCAAGAATGGCTTCTGTCATGTCCAGAGGGAATCCATAGGTGTCATATAATTTAAAGGCTTCGGTGCCGGGAAGTATTTTCTGTTTGTTTTTTTGTAAAGACGTCATCAGTTCTTCAAGGATGCCGGTTCCCTGTTCGAGCGTTTCATGAAATTTATCTTCCTCGTTTTTTATTATTCGCGAGATATTTTCCCTGCGTTGTTTTAAATCGGGGTAGTGGTCCTGCATTACATTGCTTACGATTGGCACCAGTTTGTACAGGAAACAATCGTTTATGCCGAGTTGTGTGCCATCCCGTATGGCGCGTCTCAGGAGTCGTCGCTCGACGTATCCTCGTCCTTCGTTGCCGGGCAGGACGCCGTCTGAAATACAAAATACACAGGCCTTGATATGGTCTGCGATCCGGCGCATGAGTATAGCGTGCTCGATTTTTCCGTTGTATTTCAAGTGTGTGATTTCTTCGATGTGTTTGATGATGGGGCTGAAAATATCAATGTCAAAATTGGTTTCTGCGCCCTGCATGACCCGCGTCATTCTTTCGAGCCCCATGCCTGTGTCGACATTCTGGTGTGGCAGCGGTTCCAGCCTCCCCCCTTCTTTGCGGTCGAACTGTGTAAATACCAGATTCCATATTTCTACGAATCGGTCGCAATCACAGGCGGGTTCGCATTCTTTTCTGCCGCACCCTACCTGTTCCCCCTGATCGAAAAATATTTCCGAACATGGACCGCACGGGCCATTGGGACCTTGCGTCGGCGCATTTGAAGGCCAGAAGTTGTCTTTTTCTCCATACCGATAAATTCTTGACGGTGGCACATGGATGCGTTTTTCCCAGATATCATAGGATTCCCGGTCGTCTTTGTACACGCTTACGCTCAGTTTTTTCTCAGGGATTTTTAATTCTTGCACAAGAAATTCCCATGCCCATTCGATAGCCTCCTTTTTAAAGTAGTCTCCGAAGGAAAAATTCCCCAGCATTTCAAAAAAAGTATGATGGGATGCCGTTTTCCCTACGTTATCGATGTCCCCGGTGCGGAGACATTTCTGGCAGGTGGTTACTTTTTTATATTGTAAATTTCCCTTGCCCAGGAACATGTCCTTGAACTGATTCATCCCCGCGCCGGTAAAAAGAAGTGTCGGGTCGTTTTGGGGGATTAACGAATCGCTCGGTAAAATTGCGTGAGATTTTTTTTCAAAGAATTTCAGGAATTTGGTTCTAATGTCGTTTGTCTTCATAGCCGTAGTGAATTACTTTTCTCCCTTTTTTGGCAGGGGCTCTGCCTTACTTTTGTCCGGCGCTTTCCCGGTGGTTTTTTCAGCGATGGTTTCCGGCCGTATTTTTTTGAGAATAGCCTGTTCGAGTTCCTTCATAAGTTCCGGTTTTTCGCTGATAAGTTGTCTGGAATTTTCTCTCCCCTGCCCTAAACGAAGGTCTCCGTAAGAAAACCAGGTGCCGGATTTGTCGATAATCTGATGCTCAACGCCAAGGTCTATAATATCTCCCGCACGTGATATGCCTGTGTTATACAGAATGTCGAATTCCGCCTTTTTGAATGGGGCGGCAACCTTGTTTTTGGCAACAGTGGCGCGTACTCTGTTTCCTATGGTTACATCCCCATCCTTAATACTGCCGATTTTTCTGATGTCTATACGCACCGAAGAGTAAAATTTCAGCGCCCTGCCTCCCGGAGTTGTTTCGGGATTTCCACCGTACATAACGCCGATTTTTTCCCGTATCTGGTTTATAAAAATAACGCTGGTTCTGGATTTTGAAATGCAGCCTGTCAGTTTGCGTAATGCCTGAGACATCAGCCTTGCCTGCAACCCTACGTGGGTGTCTCCCATTTCGCCTTCGATTTCTGCGCGGGGGACAAGCGCCGCGACGGAGTCTATGGCAATGATATCTACAGCATTGCTTCTTACCAGCAGTTCAGTGATTTCAAGCGCCTGTTCACCGGTGTCAGGCTGGTTGACCATAAGGCTATTCAGGTCAACCCCTAATTTCTTCGCATAATCGGGGTCGAGGGCGTGCTCGGCGTCAATAAAGGCTGCGGTGCCGCCTTCTTTTTGTGCGTTTGCGACAATGTGGAGCGTTAATGTGGTTTTTCCGGAAGATTCCGGGCCGAATATTTCAATGATTCTTCCGCGCGGAATGCCGCCTACGCCCAGCGCAATATCCAGAGACAGCGCCCCGGTTGAAATTGTCGGGACGTCCAGTTTTGTTTCCGCTCCGAGCGACATAATAGTCCCTTTTCCGTATTGTTTTTCGATCTGGGATATCGCTCTTTCCAGTGCCTGGTGCCGCTTTTCCTTAACTGTATCCTCCGGTTTGTTTGTCATAATTCACCTGTTTAAAAAGTTATTGATTTTAGTGTCAATTTAGTCTTTTGAAAATATAACGCTATAATTTACCACAAAGTTCACAACGAAAGGATGCGCAAACACAAAGTTATCACAAAGGTTTTTCTTTGCGTCCTGGTTTATTCTTTCGCCTTATTTTCATAAAGCTACATTGCTACATTTTTCAAAAAAATTAAAGCAGGTCGATGCCATGTAATTTTGTGTAAACAGGACCGTTTCCGAAAAGATCGCTTTTCATTAAGACCACCTGCGTTATAAGTTCTGTGCCAAAATTGAATTCGTTATACGAATGGATACCTTCGATAAGCTTTTTTACATTTCTGCGTGTTTTTATACGTCCTATCGTAAGGTGTGCCTTAAATTTTCTGGTTTCATGTTCTACGCCAAGCGCCATGAATTGATTATCCAGTCTTTCGTGGATTGTTGATAAAATATTGCCGTTCTCTTCGGCATGTACAAAAATCACACGAGGGTCTTTTTCTGTCGGCAATGTTCCTGTGCCTACATAAGAAAGGTTAAAAGGTTTTATATGAGTTACAGATTCTTTTATTATAGTAACAATGGAACCCGTCTTTTCCTCGTCAATATAGCCGATAAATTTCAGTGTGATGTGAAGGTTTTCCGGTGCTACCCAGGTGACATCCGCGTCTGACTTTTTAAGCTTGTCCTGAAGCATTTTAACGTTCTTTTGCGTTTGTCCGGTTGTTTCGATTGCAATAAAGAGCCTAACGTTCATATTCTCTAATAAATACCGATATGACCTCCAAAATGCCAAATATCAGTATCATAAATCTGCGTACAGAAAGTTCCATCTTTGTAAAAAGAGATGCTTCACTCCGGTTCCGTATGTCAAGGGGGCATTCTGAGCGAAGTGAAGAATCTAAAATAAATGCTCAGGGATTTCAAAGTAGTCATCATGCCGCTTTAGCGGCGCCCAGAAACGATGAAAATATTAATGATCTGCAGATTTTACGATTGTATTATATTCTGTGTCTCCGGTAACTTGTCCAGGGTATACCGAAGTCTTTTTAGCGTTTTTTCTTTTCCCAGGAGTTCCATCGTTTCAAAGATTCCGGCGCTGACGCTCTTTCCTGTAACGGCCACCCTTAAAGGCTGTGCAATTTTAGAGAACCCCATTCCTTTTTTCTCGGTTAGCGCCCGCAGGCATTCTTCCAGGTTTTTTTTGTCAAAACAACCGATATGGGTAATAGCCGAATACACATCTTCCAGCAGTTCGTCAATTCCTTCTTTTCTCAGGAATTTGTTTACGGCGGCCTGGTCATATTCAATAGTATCGGAAAAAAGGAACCTCGTCTGGTTATAGAGGTCTTGAAAGGTTTTAAATCGGTCGTGATAAAGCTCTACCAGGCTGTTCAGCCATTTTGTTGAGATGCCAGTCGTATCAATGCCTGATTTTTCAAAGAAGCACTTAACGTCTTCTGTTAATGAATCAACAGGGCTGTTTTTTATATATTGCCCGTTCATCCAGTCCAGTTTTACGTTGTTAAATTGTGCGCTGGTTTTATTTACCCGTTTTAAACTGAACTTTTCGATCATTTCCCGGATTGACAGTATTTCCTGGTCGTTTCCCGGAGACCATCCAAGAAGTGCAAGGAAGTTTACCAGCGCATGCGACAGGTAGCCTTTGTCCCGGTATTCCGTGACCGATGTCGCCCCATGACGTTTACTCAGCCGCGAGCCGTCCTCTCCCAATATCATGGGAATATGGGCAAACTCCGGGATTTTAAATCCAAAGGCTTTGTACAGCGCAATCTGTTTTGGGGTGTTCGATATGTGGTCGTCGCCCCGTATAATGTGGGTTATTCCCATTTCCGCATCATCGACTACGCAGGCGAAGTTGTAGGTAGGGAATCCGTCGGCCTTGAGAATTACGAAATCTTCGATGAGGGCTGTGTCAAAAGTGATGGCACCGTGGATAAGGTCGTTGATTTCCGTTGTTCCGTCCTGCATTTTAAACCGAATTGCCTTTCGGCCTTCGGCGTCCGTATCGTAAAACGCATGTTCCTGTTCCACGAGCTTTTCTGCGGATTGTTTGTAAACGGATAGTCGCCGGCTTTGAAAGTAAGGGCCTTCGTCCCAGTCCAGTCCCAGCCATTTCATACTGTCAAGAATTGCTTGTGTCGCCTCATCGGTAGAGCGTTGCTGGTCAGTGTCTTCGATTCGTAATAAAAATATACCTTTATTATTTCTGGCAAAAAGCCAGTTAAAGAGCGCTGTCCTTGCCCCACCAATGTGAAGATAACCTGTCGGGCTGGGGGCGAACCGAACTTTTACATGAGAACCCATTTTTTCCCCTTAAAATAGCCGTTAAGTAGTTTAAATCACGAAATATATTAACGGATATGGAATAAAGGTGTCAAGCGTTTTATTCACTGCCGGTTATGGGCGGGAACCAAATGTCAGGTTTTTTTCGGAAGCGTTCGTGAAGTGTTAGTGTGGGGCGGCCTGGATGTTTCTGAATATGAACAATAATGGACTGTGCAGGTAAAATTTTAGTAGATTTTTGTTACAAATTGAGGTATAAAATTGATTTTAAAGAATAATCAGCATACAATATTTCATTTATTATCGCATTGTAATCAGGAGGCTGGTAAATGAAGATGAATTTAAGTACGAAGATAATTTCATTGTTTGTGTTGGGTGGTGTGATACCAATGGTTGCCATTGGTGTGTTGGGTTATTATATCTCCAGGTCTGCGTTGGAAAGGCAGGCGTTTAATCAGCTCGTAGGCGTACGTGAGATTAAAAAGGAGCAGATTGGGCGGTTTTTTGCCGAACGGCAGGGGGATATGGGAGTTCTTGTGGATACAGTAGGCACGCTAAGGAAAGAGGCTTTTGACAAACTAACGGCTGTTCGGGAGGTGAAACGCGGAGAAATCGAACGGTATTTCAAGACGATAGATAATCAAATTATTTCCTTTTCTGAGGATAAGATGGTGGTTGATGCAATACGTCAGTTCAAAGATTCTTTCAAGAGTTTCCGTTCTGAAAATGCACTGTCTCCCGGAGATTTGGAGCGTATGCGAAAGGAATTGTATACTTACTATACGGGTGAATTCGCAGCGGAATATAAGCATCAGAATAATGGGAAATCTCCTGACGTTGAGAATTATTTCCGACAACTGGACGACGATTCCGTAGCCCTTCAGTACTCCTACATTCGGGCTAATACTAATCCGCTTGGTTCGAAGCATTTGCTTGACAGGGCGAATGATAAGTCGGGCTACAGCGAATTGCACGGGAAATTGCACCCTATTATCAGAAATTATTTGGAGAAGTTTGGCTATTATGACATATTCCTTGTAGATTCTGAGTCTGGAGACATTGTATATTCGGTTTTTAAGGAGCTGGACTTTAGCACCTCGCTGGTTAACGGGCCGAACGCCCAGACCAACTTTGGCGAGGCATTCCGGAGGGCAAATGCCGCCGGCAACAAGGATGCTGTGGCGCTGGTAGACTATGCGCAGTATATGCCTTCATACGAAGCTCCGGCAAGCTTTATTGCTTCGCCTATTTTTGATGGCGACAAGAAGATAGGGGTTGCCATGTTTCAGATGCCGATAAATCGCCTTAACGTTATAATGAGTGAGCGCGCCGGCCTTGGTAAGACTGGAGAGACTTACCTGGTTGGGCCGGATAAGTTGATGCGCTCCGATTCGTATCTTGACCCGGAAAAACACAGTGTGATCGCCTCGTTCAGAAACCCGGAAAAAGGGAAGGTGGATACCGAAGCTCTCAGGGCTGGTCTGTCGGGTAAGGCGGGATCCGACGTTATTCTGGATTATAATGGCAATCCGGTGTTATCTGCCTATGCGCCTGTCAAAATCGGAGAAATGACGTGGGTGCTTCTTGCGGAAATCGATGTGGCTGAGGCCTTTTGTCCTGTAGATAATGATGGAAAATACTTTTTTGCCAAATATATTGAAAAATATGGATATTATGATCTTTTTTTAATGAATCCGGACGGTTATGTGTTTTACACGGTAGCCCAGGAGGCAGATTATCGGTCAAATATGATCAATGGCAAGTATAGCAATTCTAACCTGGGGAAGCTTACCAAAAGGGTGCTTGATACGAAACAATTCGGAATTGCTGACTTCGAGCCTTACGCACCGAGTAATAATGAACCGGCATCCTTTATTGCGCAACCGGTGGTGAATAATGGAAAAACAGAGTTGATTGTTGCGCTCCAGCTTTCCCTGGACGCAATCAACAAGATTATGCAGCAAAGGGAAGGTCTGGGAAAAACGGGGGAGACGTATCTTGTCGGAGCCGATAAGCTTATGCGGTCTGACTCGTTTCTTGACCCAACGAATCATTCCGTCAAGGCTTCTTTCGCCAACCCGACAAGGGGAAGCGTAAACACGGAAGCCGGCAATGAGGCGCTTTCCGGTAAAACCGGTGAAAAAATTATTATTGATTATAACGGGAATCCGGTCTTGTCGGCCTATGCGCCTCTCAAGGTGGGTGATACAACATGGGCTCTTCTGGCGGAAATAGACGAGGCCGAGGCATTTGCAAGAGTTACTCAATTAAGGAAGTGGATGATAATAATAGGGCTTGCATCCGCAGGGTTTGTAGCGGGGCTTGGGATACTTGTCGTGAAGATTTCCAGCAAGATATCAGACCTGTTCAGGAAGCTCCTTTCCAGTCTTACGGGAAATGCCACGCAGGTGGCGTCTGCATCGGAGCAGATATCCGCGTCGAGCCAGAGTTTGTCGGAGTCAACGTCCCAGCAGGCGGCATCGATAGAAGAGACCTCATCGACGATGGAAGAGATATCCTCCATGACGAAGCAGAATGCCGACAATGCGTCCGAGGCGTCCAAACTGGCTGCGGCGTGCAATGTCACCGTTGAGAACGGGAACAGGTCGGTTGTGGAAACAGTGGAGAACGGCAACAGTTCTGTACTGGAGATGGCCAGTGCGATGAGGGACATA
>Ga0233425_10005927_pt1 | contig 18676 bp, 16 predicted proteins | sample Watercolumn_Towu_2_FD_181712 | JGI IMG/M metagenome (GOLD analysis project Ga0233425, IMG submission 181712) | Freshwater microbial communities from Lake Towuti, South Sulawesi, Indonesia - Watercolumn_Towuti2014_140_MG | ecosystem: Environmental > Aquatic > Freshwater > Lake | place... | reverse complement strand
AAAACAGTAGCGAGCGGCTTGAGTGCAAGGCGCACGGAACGGAGCCCCCGAGACATATCAAATGGATAGGCGAGGGGGCGAGTACCGCGCAACGCAGCAATCGGGCCGCGCAGTAGGTTTTTCGAGGTTCCCGTCCATATAGTAGTTGTATAAGCATTGACTACCGAAATGCTTGATTATGTTTTGATACATATCTCAGTAGCATCTGGAGTTTGCTCAAGGGATGACTGACGATGATGAAGCGGATTTGTGGCGCAAGGATTTAACCGGTGCGATTGAGCTTTGGATAGATGTTGGGCAACCGGATGAAAAGCTGATACGCAAAGCCTGCAATCGCGCCGAGCAGGTAGTGGTGTATTGCTACGGTGGCCGCGTGGCCGAAATGTGGTACGCACAAAACAGCAGCCAGTTTGCGCGTCAGGAAAATCTTTCCATCTTCAATCTGCCCGGCGCTGCCACCCAGTCGCTGGCGAAACTGGCGCAACGCACGATGAATCTGCAATGCACCATACAGGATGGGCAAGTGTGGTTGAGCGACGGCAATGAAAGCGTGCAGGTCGAACGCGTGACGCTGAAAGAAGCAGGAAAATAATTCAGCCTGCTTCGAGTAGCGCACGCTCTCAGTAAGTCAGCAACGGGGTCTGTTTGAAATACGTCGGCTGCGCCAGTTGCTTCAGGATGAAATCGGCCACGTCTGCGCGCGAAATTTTTCCAGCCTTGACGCCATTCATATCGGTCAGCACCCGATACGATCCAGTGCGCGCGCCATTGGTCAGCATGCCAGGACGTACTATCATCCAATTGGCGGAACTGGCCTTGATGATTGCCTCTTCACGGTCTTTGTCGTCATACATGGTTTTGAGTAACAGCGGCAAAAGAATTTTGTCGTACAGAAAACCACCATGATTTCGGCTATCGCCCGCGCCTATGCCGGTCACCGAAATGAATTTCACCTCGGGCGTTTTCTGCAATGCAGCCAGCACATTGCGCGCACCTTGTGAAAAAATTTCCATGGGCTTGCGCGAAGGGGGCACCCCGATACAAACACAGACCGCATCCTGCCCGGCTAGTGCGGCTTCGATGGAAGCCTGCTTGCGGATGTCGCCGCTCATGATGCGTAGCTTGGGGTGTTCCAGCGTCAACTTGCTGGGGTCGCGCAACAGCGCTGTCACCTCATGTCCACATTCGAGCGCCAGCTTGGTCAGCGCCAGTCCGATACCGCGTGTTGCACCGATTACTGTAATTTTCATTTTTTGCCCCGGTGATTATTTGTTTGCCGGGATAACGCCCAGCTGCTGCAGCATACCCAGTGCATTGGTGGTTTGCCATTCGGCGCTTACCTTGCCATTCTTGACTTCGCGTATGAATTGGCCGGTGGAGTGGATGCGCTTGCCGCTAGCGGGTACGCCAAAAAATTCGCCGGAATGAGTCATGTCGTTGGTGTAATCAACTGCCACCAGATCACCTTCAGCAACGACCCGCAAAAATTTCATATCCATTTGCGTCATGCCCGCGCACAACACATTTTTCATGAAACCTATGTATTGCGCCTTGTTGATGGCAGGCTTGTCATCGCCGATATAACTAAAATTATCCGCCAGCAAGGCATCTACTTTTTGCCATTCGCCATTCATGATCGCCCTGGAAAGATTCAAGGCGATTTCCTTGTTTGATTCACTCACGCTGCCCCCTTATTTTCGTTTGTGCAAAATGCGGGCACATGCTATCAGTGTGCTCCCGCTAAAACCAGAACGCACTAATTAGTGAGTAACCCACAATCCAGAAAGTTAAAGTATGAAAACCGAGCACCCCACCCCGCCTTACCGCATGGCTGATCGACGTTACTATTGCCCGGTGCAACTCACGGTAGAAGCCTTGTCTGGCAAATGGAAACCGATGATAGTGTGGCATCTCGTCTTGAATGAAAAAATGCGCTACAGCGAAATCAGGGCATCGTTGCGCACTGTCACCCACAAGATGCTCACACAATCGTTGCGCGAGCTGGAGGCGGATGGCCTGATCGGCAGGACTGTTCACCAAGTCGTGCCACCCAAAGTGGAATACGCCTTGTCTGAAAAAGGCCAGGAACTGCGCGAAATTTTTATCGCAATGCGTGATTTCGGGGAAACTTACAAATCAGCTTGATGGGTAGTTATCCACACCGCTGGGACAACTTCAGCAAGCATTGCGTCAGCCGCATGCCGAAACCCACCTCGCCAATGGCCTGCTGAAAATCACCACCGAATCCGGCGTCAGCCTGTGTTACCAGCCTGCCCCCGGCTTCGCCCGCGACCAGGCCGGGCTGTTTGGCATTCCCTCCACCTGCCCCTGACCCACCATTTTTCAACTCCGGGCTTACCTGACAAACCATTCAGCGCTACGCTACGCGCATGATTTCCTTCGCGCTTTTCTTCGCCGCCGGAATCGGGCGGTTGCAACAGCAGGCCGTCTTGCCGGGGCCGGTCATCGGCGGACTGGCAGCGGTGCTGGCTCCTGCCTGGCTGTTGTCCCACGCAGGATGGCAACGCTTCCTGCGCTGGCCGCTGATGACGATGTTCGCCTTTTCGCTGGGTGCTTTCCACGCGGCCTTCTTCGCCGCGCAACGGCTGGACGATGCGCTGCCCGCCGACTGGCAGGGGCGCGACATCGAACTGGTCGGCGTGGTGGCCGAACTGCCACGCCTGCACGAGCGCGGCTTGCGCTTCGCCTTCGATGTCGAACAGGTGCTGACACCCGAGGCTCACGCGCCTGCCCATATCCAGCTCGCCACCTACGGATCCGACAAGGACGCGCCGCTGATGCTGCACGCCGGGGAACGCTGGCGGCTGACCGTTCGCCTCAAGCAACCGCACGGCAGCGCCAATCCTTACGGTTTCGACTACGAAGGCTGGCTGCTGGAACGCAAGTTGCGCGCCACCGGCTATGTGTATCGCAAGGGCGCGAATGTGCGCATGGACGAACGGGCAGCGGGCTTGGGGTATCAGATTGAACGCTGGCGGGAAGGAGTACGTCACCGCCTTCAGCAGCTACAACCCCTCCCCCTTTGTAAAAGGGGGATTGAGGGGGATTGGGGCGCGCAAGAAAAATCCCCCCTCGCCCCCCTTTTTCAAAGGGGGGAATGCCCTGCATCCGGCAGTCAGCCTAGGGGTGAACCGACACCGCTCCCTTATCTCGGCGTGCTCACCGCACTCGCCATCGGCGATCAGGACAGCATCCCCGCCGCGCAGTGGCAGGTGTACACCCGCACCGGAGTCAACCATCTGATGTCGATCTCCGGCTTGCACATCACCATGCTGGGCGGTCTGACGTTCACCGTCGCCTACTGGCTGTGGCGGCGCAGCCATAGACTCACGCTGCGCTTCCCGGCGCGCAAGGCGGCGGCCATCGCCGGTCTGCTGGTGGCGCTGGCCTACGCCCTGCTCTCCGGCTTCGCCGTACCCGCCCAGCGCACGGTGTACATGCTGGCAACCGTGGCGGCGGCGCTCTTGCTGTCGCGCAACGTCGCACCTTCGCAACTCTTGGCAGCGGCGCTGCTGGCCGTGCTGGCCGCCGATCCGTGGGCCGTGCTGGCACCGGGTTTCTGGCTCTCATTCGGCGCGGTCGGCCTGATTCTCTACGTCACCGCCAACCGCCTCGTTCCTCGCGAAAATCAGCAATCACGCCGAACGCGATTGCTGCGCGCCTTGCGCGAATACGGTCACGTGCAATGGGCGATGCTGGTCGGCCTGATCCCGGCGCTGCTGGCGCTATTTCAGCAAGTCTCGCTGGCATCGCCGCTGGCCAACGCCTTTGCCATCCCGCTGGTCAGCTTCATCGTGGTTCCGCTCACTTTGCTGGGCGCGGCATTGCCATTCGACTGGCCGCTGTGGCTGGCGCATTGGGTAATGAGCGGTGTCGGTGCGGCACTGGCCTGGCTGGCCGCACAGCCAGCCGCCGTGTGGACGCAACATGCGCCACCAATCTGGACAGTCGTGCTCGGCTTCGTCGGCGTTCTGTGGACGCTGCTGCCGCGCGGCTTTCTGTCACGCTGGCTGGGCTTGCTCATGCTGCTGCCGCTGTTCCTTGTCCGCCCGGAACCACCACCGACCGGTGCGATGAAAGTGATCGTGTTCGATGTCGGCCAAGGTACGGCGGTCGCGGTGCAGACGCACGACCACGCCCTGCTCTACGACACCGGCCCCGACTACTCCGGCGAAGCCGACAGCGGCAACCGCATCCTCGTCCCCGCCCTGCGCGCGCTGGGCATCAGCCAGCTCGACACCCTCGTACTCAGCCACGACGACATCGACCATACCGGAGGTGCCGCCTCGGTGATGCAGGCCATGCCGGTCGGCATGGTGGCTTCTTCGCTACCGGAAGACCACGCGCTCTTGCCCGTTCACTCCAGTCATTGCGCCGACGGCCAGCGCTGGACGTGGGACAGTGTCGAATTCCAGTTCTTGCACCCGGCGACAGACACACAGCCTGGCAAGAAAGCGCATGACAACGACATGAGCTGCGTGCTGCGCATCCGCGCCGGGACGCAGAGTGTGCTGCTCGCAGGCGACATCGAGAAGCGATCCGAATGGCGCTTGCTGAACGAGCACCCCAACGAACTCCCGGCCACCCTACTGGTCGTGCCCCATCACGGCAGCAAGACCTCCTCCCATGCCGAATGGCTGGAGGTTGTGCGTCCAAAGTTTGCCGTGTTCACCGTCGGCTACCGCAACCGCTATGACCATCCGAATGAAGATGTCGTGGCGCGATACGACATGGTCGGCAGCGAGATTTTACGTTCCGATCAGGACGGCGCCATCGTCGCGACGATGGATGGAAAACATCTGAACATCGAACGTTGGCGGCAGACTCATCACCGTTATTGGTGGCAGGATTCAGGCCACCGTTGATTCCGCTACAATCCGCCCCTCGAATTCCAGGATGCCGCCATGTCACGACTCACCCGAAATCTTGCTTTGCTCGCCCTCACCGCCTGGGTCGGGGCGTTGTGGGCCGTGGGCTATCTCGCCGTGCCGGTGCTGTTCTACTCGCAGCCAGACCGGCAACTGGCGGGAATGCTGGCAGGCGTGATGTTCAGCCGCGTGGCGTGGCTGGGGCTGATTTGCGGTGGCTATCTGCTGATCTACTGGCTGGCGACGGCAGGCTCTGCGGCCTGGCGACAGATCGGCTTCCGCTTGGTGCTGGCAATGCTGGCATTGACGCTGATCAACCACTTCGGCTTGCAGCCGATGATGAACGAACTCAAGGCGCAGGCGCTGCCGTTGGAAGTAATGAAGAGCCCGCTCGCCCGCCAGTTCGGCCTGCTGCACGGCCTTTCCAGCTTGCTCTACCTGCTGCAAAGCCTGCTGGGCGCGTGGCTGGTGCTGGCAGAACCGGTCAATCGTCCAGACTGATCTCGGCGTACACCACGTCCAGCACGACCAACTCTTCCCAGCCGTCCGGCACTTGCAGACGCACGGTGTCATCCACCTGGGCTTTGATCAAGGCGCGCGCCAGTGGCGACACCCAGCTGATCAGCCCACGACTGGCATTCGCCTCGTCCACACCGACGATACTGTAGGTGGCTGCGCGCCCGTCGCCATGCTCGACGGTGACCGTCGCGCCGAAGTACACCTGCCCGCAGTCACCGCGTGTGGCGGGATCGACCACTAGGGCGTTTTCCAGCCGCTTGCGCAGGAAGCGCACCCGCCGGTCGATCTCGCGCAAGCGTTTCTTGCCGTAGAGGTAATCGCCGTTCTCGGAACGGTCGCCATTGGACGCCGCCCAGGCGACCACCTTGACCAGCTCCGGTCGCTCGCGCTTCCACAAGTGATCCAGCTCGTCTTGCAGGCGGCGAAATCCGGCGGGAGTGATGTAGTTTTTGCTGCCCGGAGGAATGCGCAACGCCGGGGACAGCTCCTCGTCCTCGTCGCCCTCGGACTCGCGGGTGAACGCCTTGCTCATACCAGACGTGCGCCAGAACAGATGAATTGCTCGAACTCGGCGGCAGGCAGCGGACGGCTGAAGTAATAACCCTGCACCTCGTCGCAACCGCGCATGCGCAGGAAGTCCAACTCTGCTAGGGTCTCCACGCCCTCCGCGATAACGCGCAGATCAAGACGATGCCCCAGACTGATGATGGAACGTACGATGGCGGCATCGCTGCTATCGGTCTCGATGTCGCGCACGAAGGACTGATCGACCTTGAGCTTGTCCACCGGCAGGTTTTTGAGGTAATTCAGGCTGGAATAGCCAGTGCCAAAATCGTCGATGGAAAGCTGCACGCCCATCTCGTGCATCTTGGTCAGGAATCCCAACGCCGCCTTGGCGTCGCCCATCATGATGCCCTCAGTGATCTCCAGCTCCAGGTCGCCCGGCGCCAGTTTGTTCTCTGCCAGCACTTCGCGCACCAAATCCACCAGCGAAGGTTGCAGCAACTGGCGGATAGACAGGTTGACCGCCAGCGGGAACGTCGGCATGCCGCGTGACCGCCATTCCGCGAGTTGCTTGCAGGCGGCGCGCAACACCCATTCGCCCAGCCGCACGATCTGCCCGGTCTCCTCGGCCACCGGAATGAAGTCGGCAGGCGAGATGCGGCCTTTTTCCGGGTGGTTCCAGCGGATCAACACTTCGGCCCCGCACACTTCGCCGGAAGTCAGGTCGGCCTGGGGCTGGAAATGCAGCTCGAATTCGCCCTGCTCCAGAGCGTTGTGCAGGTCGCGCTCCATGCCGAAGATACGGTTGGCGCGGAAATTCATCTCCGGCATGAAGAACTGGAAATTGTTGCGACCATCCTCCTTGGCCCGATACATCGCCACGTCGGCGTTCTTGACCAGCGTGTCGCTGTCTAGGGCGTCGGTCGGGTACAGGCTGATGCCGATACTGGCGTGGGTCGAAATCTGGATGTCATCGATGAGGAAAGGGTCGCCGATGGACTTGATGAGCTTCTCGGCCACGGTGCTCGCCCCCAAGCTGTCCGCCTCGCGCAGCAACACCACGAATTCGTCGCCGCCCAACCGCGCCACCGTGTCGCCCTCACGCACGCATTCCAGGATGCGCTTGGCCACCGCCTGCAACAGCTTGTCGCCGATGGTATGCCCCATCGAGTCGTTGACGTATTTGAACCGATCGAGATCCATGAACATCAGGGCGAAATGCCCCTCATCACGGTGCGCTGCCGCCAGCATCTGCTCCAGGCGGTCGCGCAGCAGAGTGCGGTTGGGCAGGCCGGTCAGCACATCGAAGAACGCCAGTTGCTGGATCTCCTGCTCGGCCCGCTTGCGTTCGCTGATGTCGCTGGCAATGGAGATGTAATGGGTGACTTCCCCGCCTTCAGCCGCACGCACCGCGCTGATCGACATCCACTTGGGATAGATATGTCCATCCTTGGCCTTGTCCCAGATCTCGCCCTGCCAGTGCCCCTCGCTCAGCAAGGCATCCCACATCTCGCGATAGAAAGTCTTGTCGTGCTTTCCGGAAGAAAGGATGCGGGGATTCTTGCCGACCATCTCTGCCGCAGGATAGCCGGTCAGCCGGGTGAACGCCTGATTCACTGCCAGGATGCAGGATTTCGCATCGGTGATCACGATCGCATCGCTGCTGCACTCGAATACTTTAGCCGCCAGCAACTGCTGCTCTTCCAATTGCTTGCGGTCGGTGATGTCTTGCACCACCCCCACGGCCCGTATCGGCTTGCCATTCGGGGCGAAATCGAACCGGGCCGTCCCGTGCACCCACTTGATCTCGCCAGCCACCAGGATACGGTGCTCAATATCATAATCGGCGCCATGCAGGGCGTCCTCCCATGCCCGACTGACCATCTCGACATCATCCAGAAACACGCAATCGAGAAAATCCTGCAACTTCAATCCAACTCCCGGGGCAATGCCGAAAATGCGATAAGCCTCGTCCGACCACTCGAAGTTTCCCTGCCCAAGATCCAGAACCCAACTGCCAATCTTACCCACCGACTGAGCCCGCTTGAGCGTCGCCTCACTGCTCTCCAGCGATTCTGTAGCCAATCGGCGCTGATAGTTGAAAACTGACAGGAACAGCGCCGTCACTCCCATCACCAGGTTGTATAGCCACAGCTCGCGTATCGTTTCCGGCGAAACCGGGGAGAACGCTCCTTGCCGGAAATACATGCCGACGATGGCGCACAGAAAGATCAGCGACGAGGTCATCATGGCATGACGCATGTTGAAGCGCAGCGCCGACCAGACCAGCAGCGGCAACAGCACGAAGGGGCCGATGATCGTTTCCAGCACCTGCCGCGAGAAATCGCTGAAGACCAGCGCGCAGGCGATCAGCAGCAGTAGCAGATGCCCAACGAACTCGCGCCGAAGCGCCGCCGTCCAGCGCATGCCCTTGTGCCGGGTCAAGGCCAGTATCTGAGGAGTGAACAGAATCCCCCCCAGCACGTCGCCCATCCACCAGTTGAGCAAGGCTGAGGTATATTCGGTCCAGGAGAAATGGCTGTTCAGCGCCAGCCAGATGGTTCCATTGACTGCACTGGCCAGTGCGCCGACCATCGCCGCCAACAGCAGCAGAAATACATCACGGTTGCTGCGCAGCGACTCGTCGCATCTGAATATGCGTAGCAGCCACATCCCAAGCAAGGCGCCGACCGTATTGCCAAAGGCGATCTCGCCCGCCACTAGCCAGCCAACCTCTAGACTGCTCAGGAACGCTCCCAGAAACACCCCCGGCAACATGCGTGCGCCATACAGGAAGCAGGCCGCCAGAGCGATGCCGGAAGGCGCCCAGAACAGGGTCACCATCCCATCGTAGAGAGCGAACAGCATGCCGAGCTTGGCGAGTAGCCAATAAAGCAGGGCGAGCGCCAGTAGGCGCTGCATATCCCCCTTTGTATAGCCCAGCATATTATTCAAACCAACTCCCTGAATGGCACGGACGGATGATCATGCGCGTATCGGCAATATATCCGAGAACTTTAGGGAAGCACCGAATAAGTCATCCGTTCGTGGTGAGCCTGTCGAACCATGAGCGGGTGACGCTTGCAAATCAGCAGGTTGAAACATTCGCCCTTCGACATAACCAGCGACTTGTCCGCTCGCGGACTTAGTCGAATGGCTAGTTGTTTCATCAAGCTCAGGGCCAACGGACTTATTCAGTGTTTCCTTAGCCAATTATTCCGGCCACCACAAAAAAAGATGCCCGCAACTGCGGGCATCGGAAATCAGGTTCGCTGCTGAAGCGCTATGCCCTCAACGCAGCGAGCACTTCTTCCAGCATCTTCTTGGCGTCGCCGAACAGCATGCGATTGTTTTCCTTGTAGAACAGCGGGTTGTCCACGCCCGCATAACCGGAGGCCATGGAGCGTTTCATCATGATGGAGGTTTTGGCTTTCCACACTTCCAGCACCGGCATCCCGGCGATCGGGCTGCCCGGCTCTTCCTGGGCGGCCGGGTTAACGATGTCGTTCGCGCCAATCACGATGGCGACGTCGGTGTCCGGAAAATCCTCGTTGATCTCGTCCATCTCCATCACGATGTCGTATGGCACCTTGGCCTCGGCCAGCAGCACGTTCATGTGGCCGGGCATCCGCCCGGCGACCGGGTGGATGCCGAAGCGCACGTTGACGCTCTTCCCGCGCAACAACTGGGTAATCTCGTTGACCGTGTGCTGCGCCTGCGCCACGGCCATGCCGTACCCCGGCACGATGATGACGCTCTTGGATTCGCGCAGCAGTTCAGCCGTCTCTGTCGCGCTGATCGGCGTCACCTCGCCCTGCGGCTGCGCCGCCTCGCCCGATTTCTTGGTCGGCGCGCCGCCGCCAAAACCGCCTGCGATCACGCTGATGAAGTTGCGGTTCATCGCGCGGCACATGATGTAGGACAGGATCGCGCCGGAAGAACCGACCAGCGCGCCAGTGACGATCAGCAGGTCGTTGTTCAGCATGAAGCCGGTCGCCGCCGCCGCCCAACCGGAGTAACTGTTCAGCATGGACACCACCACCGGCATGTCCGCACCGCCGATGGCCATCACCATGTGCACGCCGAACAGCAGCGCGATCACCGTCATCACCGTCAAGGCAACCATCCCGGCGTCGATGGATTCAGCGTGCAGGAACTGGTAACCGAAGGCGATGACGACCAGCAGACCGATCAGGTTCAGAAAGTGGCGCCCCGGCAGCAGCACCGGTTTGCCGCCGATCTTGCCGGACAGTTTGCCGAAGGCGATGAGCGAGCCGGACAGCGTCACCGCGCCGATCAGGATACCGAGGTAGGTCTCGATCTCGTGGATCGCCTTTTCCGCGTTGGACAGGTTCAGCGCCGCCATCGGGTCTATGTAGTTGGCGAAACCGACCAGACAGGCGGCCAGACCGACGAGGCTGTGCATCAATGCGACCAGCTCCGGCATCTGGGTCATCTGCACCTTGCGCGCCGCATAGAGTCCGACGCTGCCGCCCACCAGCATGGCGGCCATGATCCAGGGGAGACCCGCCGCCGACACGCGCGGGCCGAACACCGTGGCCAGCACGGCGATGGCCATGCCTATCATGCCGTAGAGATTGCCGCGCCGCGACGTCTCGGGGTTGGACAGGCCGCCCAGACTGAGAATGAACAGGATGGTCGCCGCGATATAGGCCACGCTCGCCAGACTTGCAGACATTTCAGTTATCCTTATTTGCGGAACATCGACAGCATGCGGCGGGTCACCGCGAAGCCGCCGAACATATTGATCGCGGTCAGCACGATGGCCAGCACCGCCAAGCCACGGATCCAACCTTCCGGTCTATCCATGAAGTTGCCCAGCAGCGTCTGTGGCGGTGCGACCTGCACCAGCGCGCCGATGGCGATGATGCTGGAAATCGCATTGGTGACGCTCATCAGCGGCGTGTGCAGCGCCGGGGTGACGTTCCACACCACCATGTAGCCGACGAAGCAGGCCAGCACGAACACGGTGAAGTGGCCGAGGAAAGCCGCCGGTGCGTACAGGCCGATCAGCAGAAACAGCAGCGCGCCGACGCCGAACACCATCGCCAGCGAGCCGACCGACATCGGTTCGCTGGCCGCGCCGTGCCCCTTGGCGGCGGGTGTGACCGGCTTTTCGGCAGGCTTGGTCGCAGCCGCAGGCAGTTTCAGCGGCGGCGCGGGCCAGGTGATCGCGCCGTCCTTGATGACGGTCAGGCCACGGATGGCGTCGTCTTCCATATTGACGTTAATCACGCCATCCTTGGTCTTGCACAGCTCTTCGATCAGGCGCAGCAGATTGGTGGCGTACAGCGTGGACGATTGTTTGGCCAGACGCGAGTTCAGGTCGGTGTAGCCGACGATGGTCACGCCGTGCTTAACCACCACCTTGCCTGCTTCGGTCAGTTCGCAGTTGCCGCCGCGTTCCGCCGCCATATCCACGATCACGCTGCCGGGGCGCATGGACTGCACCATCTCGGCGGTGATGAGACGCGGCGCGGGTTTGCCGGGGATCAGCGCGGTGGTAATAATGATGTCCACCTCGCGCGCCTGCTGCGCGTACATCTCGCGCTGCGCTTGCTGGAAGCCTTCCGACATGACCTTGGCGTAACCGCCGCCGCCGGAACCTTCTTCCTCGTAATTGACCTTGACGAACTCGCCGCCCAGCGACTTGACCTGGTCGGCCACTTCGGCGCGGGTGTCGTTGGCGCGCACGATCGCGCCCAACCCCGCTGCCGTACCGATGGCCGCCAGACCGGCCACACCCGCCCCGGCGATGAACACCTTGGCCGGCGGCACCTTGCCTGCGGCGGTGATCTGGCCATTGAAGTAGCGTCCGAACACGTTGGCCGCCTCGATCACGGCGCGATAACCCGCCACACCGGCCTGCGACGTCAGCGCATCCATCTTCTGCGCACGAGACAACTGGCGCGGCAAGCAATCAATGGCCAGCACGGTCGCGCGCTTGCCAGCCAGTTGCTGCATCAATTCGGGATTCTGCGCAGGCCAGACGAAACCGATCAGCACGCCGCCTTCGCGCATCAGCGCGACTTCGTCGCTGGTCGGCACGGCCACCTTGAATACGATGTCGGACTCGGCCCACAGTTGGGCCGCACCTTCGATGATCTCCGCGCCGACAGCGCGATAGCTGTCGTCGCCACAGTTCGCCGCGTCACCCGCGCCCGATTCAACTGCGACAGTGAAACCCAGTTTGATGAGCTTTTCTACGATCTCCGGAACGGTCGCGACGCGCTTCTCGCCTGCACGCGTTTCCGCAGGTATGCCTATGCGCATGAAGCCTCTCCTCGTGTATTTGGAAAAACGCCCGGAAGGCCCGGGCGGTAGATTTTTTATGGCGCGGGATTATACGACCTTTTGGCCGACTGCGCTGCCATGCCGGAGGAAAGAAGCGGGAAGAGAGTGCGGTGGAAGCGCGTCAGACCTGCATGTTCATGATGTCGTTGTAGGCTGCAATGACCTTGTTGCGCACCTGAACGGTGGTCTGGAAAGCCACATTGGCCTTCTGCATGGCGATCATGGTGTCGCTCAAGCTGACCTTGTCGTCGCCCAGCACGAAAGCGTTTTGCATTGCATCGGCGGCTTCCTGGCGGCTGGAGACGCCATCCAGTTGCGCCTTCAGGGCGCTGGCAAAATCGGTGCGCCCGGCGCCCGCCACGCCCTCGCTCGCCGTCCCACCCTGGGCTTGCGCCACGATGGCGCGCATCTGGGCCAGCAGGTTATCCACTCCCGAGACGTTCATGCTCATGTTGCACCTCCATTTCCGATGGCCGCACGATAGCAAGCCGCAAGGCCAGCACATGAGATGAATAACCGGTGAAATTTCCCCTTATTCCTTGCTATGCAGTTGCGTCTTGTATAGATAATGCGCAACAGGGAACTCAGGCTTTGACATCCATCATGGCAGACACAAACAACCAGACAGACAGCTCACCATTGACCCAGGCGTGGGCGCGGCTGACCAATCCGCAAAAGATCGGACTCATGGGCGCCGTGGCTGCCGTCATCGCCATCGTCGTCAGCTCGGCGATGTGGGGAAGTGCGCCGGAATATCGCGTGCTCTATAGCAATCTGTCCGACCGTGACGGCGGCGCCATCATCGAATCGCTGCAACAGATGAACGTGCCCTACAAATTCACCGGCGGCGCCATCGAGATCCCTGCCGCCCAGGTGCCCGAGATGCGCCTGCGCCTGGCCTCGCAAGGCCTGCCCAAGGGCAGCACGGCGGGGTTCGAGTTGATGGAGAACCAGAAGTTCGGCACCAGCCAGTTCCTCGAACAGGTGAACTACCAGCGCGCACTGGAAGGCGAGCTGGCGCGCTCGGTGCAGACCCTGGCACAGGTGCAGAACGCCCGCGTCCACCTGGCCATCCCCAAACCCACGGTGTTCATCAAGGATCAGCAGAAACCCAGCGCCTCGGTGGTGCTGTCGCTACATCCGGGCCGCACCCTGGATGCCGGGCAGGTCAGCGCCATCGTCCACCTGATCTCCAGCAGTGTGCCCGAGATGCCCGCCAAGAGCGTGACCGTGGTGGATCAGAATGGCACCCTGCTCTCGGCCATGCGCGAGAGCGGGCCGGAACTGCTCGACCCCAGCCAACTCAAGTACCTGCGCCAGATCGAGCAGGACTACATCAAACGCATCGAAGCCATCGTCAGCCCGCTGGTCGGCGCCAACAACGTGCGCGCCCAGGTCACCGCCGACCTCGATTTCTCGCAATCGGAACAGACCGCTGAAAGCTATGGCCCCAACCAGCCGCCCAACCAGGCCGCCGTGCGCAGCCAGCAAACCAGCGAATCGCTGAATTCCAGCCCGAATCCGGCGGGCGTTCCCGGCGCGCTGAGCAACCAGCCTCCCGTTCCTGCCACCGCCCCCATCGTCAAACCGGCCAGCGCCGTAGCTGTCGCAGCTGGCGGTGCGAACAGTTCCCAGAAAGAATCCACCACCAACTTCGAGGTGGATCGCACCATCCGCCACACCAAACTGCCAGTGGGTGCGATCAAGCGCATCTCGGTGGCCGTGGTGGTGAACAACCGCACCGTGACCGACAAAAAGGGCAACCCGGTTTCCAAACCGCTGAGCGACGAGGAAAAAGCCCAGATCACCGCGCTGGTGAAGGAAGCCATGGGCTATGACGCCCAGCGCGGCGACAGCCTGGAAGTCATCAACAGCGCCTTCACCGACGACAAGGAACTGCTACCGGAACTGCCGTGGTGGAAGCAGCCGGATATGATCGCCCTGGCCAAGGAGCTGCTGAAATACGGCCTGATCACCCTGGTCATGCTGGCGCTGATCTTCCTGGTGATTCGCCCCGCCGTGAAGAATCTGGCGCCTCCGCCCCCGCCTGCCGAGGAAGAAGGTGGGGGAACTGGCGAGGAAGGTGCGGAAGGCGGCGCAGCCGGACATGCCGGTGAGCCGGGCGGCGAACATGCCGCTGCGGGCGAAGAAGGCAGCATCGTCGAGCTGGGTCTGAACAAGAGCGCCCCTTACGAAAGCAAGCTGCAGGCAGTGAAGCAATTGGCACAACAAGACCCGAAGATCGTCGCCACCGTGGTCAAGGAATGGGTGAACGGCAATGAGTAACGACGGAGCGGTAAAAAGCGCCATCCTGCTGATGACCCTGGGCGAGACGGAGGCGGCCGAGGTGCTGAAGTACCTCGGCCCCAAGGAAGTCCAGAAGATCAGCGCCGAGATGGTCAATCTGAAGAATCTGACGCACGAGCAGATCGCTGCGGTCTATGACGAGTTCGTGGCTATCGCCGCCACCAAGACCACCATAGGCATGGACTCCAACGACTACATCCGCAACATGCTGGTGAAGGCGCTGGGCGACGAAAAGGCCGCCGGGATCATCGACCGCATCATGCACAACAGCGACACCAGCGGCATCGAGAGCCTGAAGTGGATGGATCCGGGCTCGATCGTCGAACTGATCGGCAACGAGCATCCGCAGATCATCGCCACCATTCTGGTGCATCTGGAGCCGGACCAGGCCTCCTCGGTGCTGCAACTGCTCAGTGAGCGCACCCGGGGCGACGTCATGCTGCGCATCGCCACGCTGGATGGCGTCCAGCCTGCTGCGCTGAAGGAGCTGAACGACGTGCTGTCCAAGCTGCTGACCACCGGCGGCCCCGGCAAGAAAAGTATCAAGGGCGGCGCACGCACGGCCGCCGAGATCCTCAATTACATCGGCGCCACCCTGGAAAGCCAGGTGCTGGACGCCATTCGCAACCACAACCCCGATCTGGCGCAGAAGATCCAGGATGAGATGTTCGTGTTCGAGAACCTGCTGGAGATCGACGACCGTGGCATCCAGACCATGCTGCGCGAGATCCAGTCCGAATCGCTGATCGTCGCCCTCAAGGGCGCCAGCGAGGAGTTGCGCAACAAGATCTTCAAGAATATGTCGTCACGCGCTGCGGAGACCCTGAAAGAAGACCTGGAATCCAAGGGGCCGGTCAAGCTCAGCGAGGTCGAGGCCGAGCAGAAGGAAATCCTCAAGGTGGTGCGCCGCCTGTCCGAGGAAGGCCAGATCGTGCTAGGCGGCAAGGGAGACGAGGCCTATGTCTGATCCGGTCGCCGCCAAATCCGGGCTGACCGCCTGGCAGCGCTGGGAGTTGCCGAGCTTCGATGCGCCGCCTCCGCCAACCGAACCCGCCGTTGAGGAAGAGCCCATTCGACTCCCGACCGCCGAGCAGCTGGAGAACATCCATGTCCTGGCGCATCAGGAAGGTTATGAGGCCGGTCATGCCGAAGGCTATCAGGTCGGCTACGCCGAAGCGGCAAAGCAGGCCCGGGAGGAGGCCGAACGCTTGGCCGGGCTGATGGCGTCGCTGGAGGGTAGCCTGCGCGAGGCCGACCAGGTTCTCGCTCAGGAAGTGCTCGATTTCGCCCTCGAAGTCGCCCGCCAGATGCTGCATCAGGCGCTGGAGGCCAAGCCGGAGCTGGTGCTGGGCGTCGTTCGCGAAGCGATCAACACCCTGCCCCACTTCGGGCAAAGCGCCCATCTGGTGCTCAATCCAACCGATGCCGAACTGGTGCGCAGCCACATGGGCGACCAGCTCGCCCACACTGGCTGGAAGATATTGGAAGACGCCCGCATCGAACGCGGGGGTTGCCGCGTCGAAACCTCGCAGAGCCAGATCGACGCCTCGTTGGCCACGCGTTGGCAACGCGTCGTTGCTTCGCTGGGAAGTGATTCGCAATGGATACAACCCTGAACCCCCACACCCGCCGCTGGCAGAACTGCCTGCGCGACAGCCGCGAGGTCATCACCCAGAGCAAGCCGCTGCAACTGAATGGTCGGCTGACCAAGGTCACCGGCATGGTGATGGAGGCGGTCGGGCTGCGCATGCCGGTGGGCAGCACCTGTGCCATCGAACTGCCCAACAACCGCATCGAGGCCGAAGTCGTGGGTTTCTCTGGCGACAAGCTGTATCTGATGCCCGAGAACGATGTGCAAGGCCTGGTTCCCGGCGCGCGCGTCGTCCCGGTCGAGCCCGCCCCCATCATCACTTATGCCACCAAACGCCCACGTCTGCGCCGCCGCGCCTCCGACCTAGCGCGCCACCTGCCCGTCGGCCAGATGCTGCTGGGGCGGGTGGTCGATGGCGCCGGTCGACCGCTCGACTCGCTGGGGCCGTTATCCGAAGAGGAATCCGCCCCCTTGCAGAGCCGCCCCTACAATCCGCTGGATCGCGCCCCGATCAAGGATCCGCTCGACGTCGGCGTGCGCGCCATCAACAGCCTGCTCACCGTCGGTCGCGGCCAGCGCATGGGGCTGTTCGCCGGTTCCGGCGTGGGCAAGAGCGTGCTGCTCGGCATGATGGCGCGCTACACCACCGCCGACGTGATCGTGGTCGGTCTGATCGGCGAGCGCGGTCGCGAGGTGAAGGAGTTCATCACCGACATCCTGGGACCGGAAGGCTTGGCTCGCGCCGTGGTGGTCGCCGCTCCGGCAGACACCAATCCGCTGATGCGCATGCAGGGCGCAGCCTATGCCACCACCATCGCGGAATATTTCCGCGACAAGGGCAAGAACGTCCTGCTCATCATGGACTCGCTCACCCGCTACGCCATGGCGCAGCGCGAGATCGCCCTGGCCATCGGCGAACCACCCGCCACCAAGGGCTATCCCCCTTCGGTGTTCGCCAAGCTGCCAATGCTGGTGGAACGCGCTGGCAACGGCCCGGAGGGCGGCGGTTCGATCACCGCGTTCTACACCGTGCTGACCGAGGGTGACGACCAGCAGGATCCGATCGCCGACAACGCCCGCGCCATTCTGGACGGCCACATCGTGCTGTCGCGCCGCCTGGCCGAGGAAGGCCACTACCCGGCCATCGACATCGAAGCCTCGATCAGCCGCGCCATGAGTCATCTGGTAACGCCGGAGCATTTCAGCCAAGTGCAAAAATTCAAGCATCTGTATTCGCACTACCAGCGCAACCACGACCTCATCAGCGTCGGCGCCTATGTCAACGGCAGCGATCATTTGCTGGATCGTGCCATCCTGCTGCATCCGCACATGGAAGCCTTTCTCAAACAGGGCATGTTTGAAAGCGACCCGCTGGAGCGCAGCATGGAAGCCTTCACCGCACTGGTGAGCGAATAGTAGGATCTGAATCATGGTCAAAAATTTCACCCTCCAACCCCTGGTCAACCTGGCCCAGCAACGCAATGACGCCGCCACCAAGCGGCTGGGACAGCTCAACCAACAGCAGCAGAGCGCCCAGTCCAAACTGGACGCGCTGTTGCAGTATCGCAAGGACTATCAGGAAAAATTCCAGAAGTCGGCCAGAAACGGCATGGATCCGACCGAACTGCGCAATTTCCAGGAATTCATCTACCGGCTGGACGAGGCCATCGCCCAGCAGCGCCAGGTCGCCACCAACGCCGAACGCTCGGTACAGCACGGTCGCAATGAGCTGAAACAGGCTCAGATCAAGATGAAATCCTTCGACGCACTGGCGCAGCGCCAACTGGATCGCGACAAGCTCCAGGAAGCCAAGGCCGAACAGAAACTCATGGACGAACACGCCAGTCGGCGCACGTCCACCCTCAATATTGAGGCCGAATAAGGAGCCAACCCATGAAAGCCCTTATGACTGCCATGCTCAACAAGGTTGCACTACCGGAATCCCTGCCAGGGTCGGGTGAAATTGCCAACACTGGCGCATTCACCGCGATCCTCTCGGGACAAATCGAAAAATGGCGGGCCGAATCGACGGAAGGCGCCGCCAGCGACCCTATCCAGAATGTACCGCCATCGTTTCCTGATCCGGTGCTTGCTTCCCCTCTGCTGCTGGCTGCCATGGGAACACCGCAGCTCCCCCCGATCACGGACAAGGCCGACCACTCCCAGGCCTTGACTCCCTGTGGATCTGCCAGCAATTCATCGGCAATGCAGTCCACGTCAGGACGCATTGCCGACGGCTTGACGCCCCAAACCGCCACACCGTTTTCCGAGCCTCCCCGCCCCTCCGCCCCGGTTCGCCCCGCGCCCGCCGACACGATGGCGTCCGCGCCCCCGGAACCCCTGAAAACCCGCCCGTCCGGAGTCGTCCCCTCTGGCCGCACTCCCGACGTCCGCCCGGCCCCGGCGGCGACTGCCCCAACCAGCACCGCCAATCCGGTCCGATCCGGATCCGCCGCGACCCGGTGGGAGCCCAGTGTAGCGCCCGACCAAATCGTTACCGAATCCCCGCGCGCCCGTGAAACGGGCCGCCCGGCTGGTCAACCCGCCCCGA
>Ga0233425_10005926_pt1 | contig 18679 bp, 15 predicted proteins | sample Watercolumn_Towu_2_FD_181712 | JGI IMG/M metagenome (GOLD analysis project Ga0233425, IMG submission 181712) | Freshwater microbial communities from Lake Towuti, South Sulawesi, Indonesia - Watercolumn_Towuti2014_140_MG | ecosystem: Environmental > Aquatic > Freshwater > Lake | place... | reverse complement strand
GATGCACCGACACCAGACCGCGATAGGTCGAGTCCGACTTCCCGGCCGAGACGGCCTTGGCGATGATCCGCGACTTCGAATTCTTGCCCAGATGGATCATCTTGGTGCCGGTGTCGGCCTGCTGATGTCCGTTGGTGATGGCGATGGAATAGAATTCGCCCGAGCTGTCCTCGCCCTTGAGGATGCAGGACGGGTATTTCCACGTCACCGCCGAACCGGTCTCGACCTGGGTCCACGACACCTTCGACCGGTCGCCGCGGCAGTCGGCCCGCTTGGTGACGAAGTTGTAGATGCCGCCCCTGCCCTCGGCGTCGCCGGGGTACCAGTTCTGCACCGTCGAATATTTGATCTCGGCGTCGTCCAGCGCGACCAGTTCCACCACCGCCGCATGCAGCTGGTTCTCGTCGCGCATCGGGGCCGTGCAGCCCTCCAGATACGAGCAGTAGCTGCCCTTGTCGGCGATGATCAGCGTGCGCTCGAACTGGCCCGTGTTCTGCTCGTTGATGCGGAAATAGGTCGACAGCTCCATCGGGCAGCGCACGCCCGGCGGGATGTAGACGAACGACCCGTCCGAAAAGACCGCGCTGTTCAGCGCCGCGAAATAGTTGTCCGAGACCGGCACCACCGACCCCAGATATTTGCGCACCAGCTCAGGATGTTCGCGCAAGGCCTCTGAAATCGGCATGAAAATCACCCCGACCTTGGCCAGCTCGGCCTTGAAGGTGGTGACCACCGAGACGCTGTCGAACACGGCGTCCACGGCGTACCGCGGCGCGCCCTCGACCCCGGCCAGCACCTCCTGCTCCTTCAGTGGGATGCCCAGCTTGGCGTAGATAGCCAGCAGCTCGGGATCGACCTCGTCGAGCGACTTCAGCCCCGCCTTCTCCTTCGGCGCGGCGTAGTAGTGCAGCGCCTGATAGTCGACCGGCGTGTATTTCACCGAGGCCCAGGTCGGCTCCTCCATCGCCAGCCAGCGCTCATAGGCGGCCAGACGCCATTCCAGCATCCACTCTGGCTCGCCCTTCTTCTCGGAGATGAAGCGCACGATGTCGGCGTTCAGCCCCTTTGGGGCGAACTCGGTATCGATCTCGGAGGTGAAGCCGTGCTCGTATTTCTCGAGGGCCGCGACCGCGTCGATGGTCTGTTGGACGGCGGCCATCAGGCGTCTTCTTTCGCGCGCGCCGCGCTCCGTTGCCGATGTTTGGCGTAGGCCTCGACCCAGGCCGTGGCGAAGCGCTTCCAGTCGTCCTCGAACGTGCCCCAGCCGCCCGAGATGCGGATCCCGCCGGTCGCCTTGTCGATCAGGCCGGTGGCCAGGATGGCCCGCGACGGCTTGGTCTTGCCCGACGAACAGGCCGAGCCGGCCGAGACCATCAGACCCATGAGGTCCAGGGTGATCAGCTGCTGCGGGCTCTCCCAGTCCGACACCGCCATGAACAGGGTGTTGGGCAGGCGCTCGGCGCCCTCGCCGATGATGGTGGCGCCCGCCTTCTTCACCACGGCCTCGGCCGCGTCGCGCCATTTCGCATGCGACTGCGCCTCCGGCAGGTCGCGCGCCGCGCAGACCGCCGCCATGCCGAAGCCGGTGATCCCCGGCACATTCTCCGTCCCGGCCCGCAGTCCGCGCTCCTGCCCGGCCCCGTGCAGGATGCGCACGGCTTCGCGGTCCTCGCCCAGCACCAGGGCGCCGACACCCTGCGGCCCGCCCAGCTTGTGCGCGGACAGGGTCAGGCTGTCGGCCCGCAGCGCGCGGATATCGACCGGAATCTTGCCCGCCGACTGGATGGCGTCGACGTGCAGCCAGCCGCCCGCCGCCCGAACCAATTTCGCCGCCTCGGCGATCGGCTGGATGACGCCGCTCTCATTGTTGGCATGGTGGATGGCCACCACAGCCTTGCCCGGCGGGCCCAGCAGCTGGCGCAGCTTGTTCAGGTCCACGACCCCGCGCGCATCGACGGGCAGCATCTTGACCGGCTTGCCCGAGGCCGTCGCCGCCTCGGCCACGCACGGATGCTCGGTCGCGCCGACGATCAGCCGCTCGCAGCCCGCCGCGATGGCGCTGAGGATGGCCTGGGCGTTGGATTCGGTCCCGCCCGACGAGAAGACCACCGACTGGGCATCGGCCCCGACCAGTTCGGCCACCTGCGCCCGCGCCGTCTCGGTCCGCGCCCGCGCCCGGCGTCCGGCCGCATGCACCGCCGACGGATTGCCGTTGTCCGCGAGGGCCTTGGCCATCACCTCCTGCACCTCGGGACGCACCAGGCCCGAGGCGTTGTAATCAAGGTACACGGGGTTCACGCGGCTACTCCAACCTCGGCCTCGGTCGCGCGGCGGCGCGCGCCGGTGCGGTTCATCACCACGTCTTCCAGCGACACGCCGGCCAGATAGCGGTGGATCTCGTCGCCCAGATCCTCCCACAGATTGTGGGTGATGCAGCGCTCGCCGGCCATCATGCAGCCCTTGGGCGACGAATGGCCGATACAGCGGGTGGCGCGGATCGGCTCGTCGACCGCCAGGACGATCTCGGCGATCACCGTCTCCTGCGCCCCCTTGGCCAGCCGATAGCCGCCGCCGGGTCCGCGCACGCTCTGCACCAGGCCGCTCTTGCGCAACCGGGCGAACAACTGCTCCAGATAGCTCAGGGAAATCTCCTGACGCGTGGCGATCTCGGCCAGCGACACAGCCCGGACTCCGCCGTCTGCCTGCCCGTTCCTGGCCAGATCGGCCATCGCCATCACGGCGTATCGTCCCTTGGTCGACAGACGCATCGAGCACCTTCAAAAATCGCGCGCTTTTCGAGGGTCCTGTGCTAGAACCCGCGCCTTCGCAGAGGCGTCGGCGCGCAGGCTGGACTTAGAAAGTCCTACCACTGCGGTCAAGTATTACGCAGGTGCGAAACGTCAGTTGAACACGGGATTTTCGATCGCCCATGCCTGAAGTCATCCTGCCCGGCGCCTCTGGCCGCATCGAAGGCCGCTATTCTCCGGGCAAGCGCCCGAACGCGCCGATCGCCCTGATCCTGCATCCGCACCCCAAGGCGAACGGGCATATGAACAACCCGGTCACCGTGACCCTCTACCAGCTGTTCCAGAAGCGCGGCTTCGCGACGCTGCGCTACAACAGCCGCGGCGTGGGCAAGTCGCAGGGCGAGTTCGACAGCGGTATCGGCGAGCTGGCCGACGCGGCCACCGCCCTCGACTGGCTGCAGGCCAACAATCCCGGCGCCTCCCAGACCTGGGTCGCCGGCTATCAGTTCGGCGCCTATATCGGCATGCAACTGCTGATGCGGCGGCCCGAAACGGACGGCTTCATCTCGGTCTCGCCGCCCTCGAACATGTACGACTTCAGCTTCCTGGCCCCCTGCCCGGCCTCGGGCCTGTTCCTGCACGGCACCGCCGACACCGTCGTTCCGCCGGTCGAGGTCGAGCGCGTCGTCAACAAGCTGCGCACCCAGAAGGGCATCGTCATCGACTACGAACTGGAAGAGGGCGCGACCCACTTCTGGCAGGACCACATCGACGCCGTCGAACGCCGCGTCGGCGCCTATCTGGACAAACGCCTAGCCGAAAAGCCGGCCTGACCCCACATCCGGATCCGGCGCATGGAGACCCGGATGCAGCAGGACATCGTCATCGTCGGCGGCGGCGCCGGCGGCCTTGAACTGGCCGCCCGCCTCGGCCGCCGGTTCGGCCCCGTCGAGGGCCGGCGGCGCGTCCTGCTGATCGACCGCTCCATCTTCCATCTCTGGAAGCCGACCCTGCACGAGGTCGCGGCCGGCTCGCTGGATTCGCATCAGGAGGGCCTGTCCTATCCCGTGCTGGCTCGCCGCAATCATTTCAGCTTCGCCTTCGGCGAACTGGCGGGCCTCGACGCCGCCGCCCGGACCCTGACCCTGGCTCCGGTCGTCGACGAGGACGGCCGCACCCTGATCCCGGAGCGCGCCATCGCCTTCGGCACGCTGGTGCTGGCCATCGGCAGCGGCTCCAACCTCTTCGACACGCCCGGCGCGGCCGAGCACGCCCATCTGCTGGAGAATGTCGCCGACGCCGAGTTCTTCAACGCCCGCCTGACCGCGGCCTTCCTCGCCGCCGCCTGGTCGGAGCATCACACCCTGAGCATCGCCATCGTCGGGGCGGGGGCCACGGGCGTGGAGCTGTCCACCGAGCTGATCGAGGGGCATGATGAACTCTCCGCCGGCCTGAGCGAGGGACAGAGGTTCGGCCTGACGGTCACCCTGCTGGAGGCCGCGCCGCGAATCCTCGGGGGACTGCCCGAACGGGTGTCGGACAAGGCCGCGCGGGCGCTGGGCGCGAAGGGCGTCCGCATCCTGACCGGCGCCCGCGTCGAACGCGTCCGGAGCGACGGCCTGGAAACCAGTCAGGGCTTCGTGCCCGCTGACCTGACCGTCTGGGCGGCCGGGGTGAAGGCGCCCCGAACCAATCGGAACTACGGCCTCGAAACGGGGCGGCTGAACCAGTTCGTGGTCGACGACCGGCTTCGCACCTCCGCCGCCGGCGTCTACGCCATGGGCGACTGCGCCGAGGCGCCGGGGCCGGACGGCCGTCCGGTTCCCGCCCGGGCCCAGGCCGCGGCCCAGCAGGCGGCGTATCTGGCCCGCGCCCTCGCCCGCCCCGACCGGGATCCCGGGCCCTATGTCTACCGGGACCGGGGCTCGCTGGTGTCCCTGGGCGGCGACCGGGGCGTCGGCTCGCTGATGGGCGCCCTGGGCGGGCCTGACTTCCTGATCGAGGGTCTGCTGGCCAAATGGGCCTATATGGCCCTGCACCTCGACCACCATCGCGCCATCATCGGCGTACCCCGGACGGTGCTTCTGGCCCTCTCGCGCCTGCTCCACCGTCGCGTCTCGGGACGGCTGAAGCTGCACTAGCAGGCTGTTACGTCGTCCCCCGGCAAGGGGAGGAACCGCACCCTGGCCGGCGAGAGCCAGGCTACACCGTCCGCCCCGGGTCTTCCCGCGTCCGCCACAACGACCAGAGGACGCCGGCGGTCAGGATCAGGGCCGTAATCCCCAGCGACCATTCCGCGGGAAATTTCGTCCAGCCGAACAGGTCGGCCACGAACACCTTGCCGCCGATGAAGATCAGCAGCACCGCCAGCGCCTGCTTCAGATAGGCGAACCGGTGGATCACCGCCGCCAGGGCGAAATACAGCGCCCGCAGTCCCAGTATGGCGAAGATGTTGGACGTGTAGACGATGTACGGGTCCGTGGTGATGGCGAAAATCGCCGGCACTGAGTCTACCGCGAAGATCACGTCGGCGACCTCGATCATCACGAGGGCGATGAACATCGGCGTGGCCCAGAGAACCATCCTCCCGTCGTGCCCGGGCCTGCGAACAAAGAAGCGTTGTCCATCCAGCTCGTCGGTTACCCTGAAGCGCCGCCGGATGAACCGGATCAGCTTGCTGTTCCCGACGTCAGCATGTCCCTCGCCCGCCATGAACATCTTGACCCCGGTCAGGATCAGGAAGCCGGCGAACAGGTACAGGACCCAGCCAAACTGGCTGACGAGGGCCGCCCCGGCGCCGATCATGAGGGCACGCAGTACAATCACCCCGAGGATGCCCCAGAACAGCACCCTGTGTTGCAGGCTCCGCGGAATGGCGAGATAGCCGAAGATCATGGCTATGACGAAGACGTTGTCCATCGCCAGCGACTTCTCGATCGCGAAGCCGGTCAGGTATTCGAGCCCGCGCGCCGCACCCATCTCCCACCAGACCCAGCCGCCGAAGGCCACGCCGATGGTGATGTACATGGCGGAGAGCAACAGACTCTCGCGCACCCCGATCTCTTTCGAGCCCCGGTGCAGGACGCCCAGATCAAGGGCCAGCAGGCCCACCACCACCCCCATGAAGGCCAGCCACATCCAGGCCGGCTTGCCGAGCCAGTCGGCCAGCAGAAACTCCATCATCATGCGCCGGACCTCAGACGGTCTGCGGTCGCACGGCGCCCTCGGCCCGCTCGCGGGACTCGAGATGCGCGATGCGGTCGCGGGCGGCCAGCTTGCGCTTCTTCAACTCCGCGATACGGACCGCGTCCGGTCGAGGGGCGGCCTGTTCCATGTCGATCAGAAGGCCCAGCCGCGCATGCTCGCGGCGGGCCCGGTAAAGCTGGATATGCAGCATCGTCCTCTCCTCTGTGAGGAGCGGCTCGTCGCCTGACCGGACAGATGAATCATGGTTGGTCCCTGTCACGCACCGAGCACGCTCGATGCGGTCCGACATCACGACCACAGGGTCGCCAGAGGGGCCCGGTCCGCGAGATCAGATTACCCGTCGTCGCCCGGCCGGCAACGCGACAAACTGTCAGCCTGGCTCAGTCGTACAGCAGATACGGCTTCCGCTCTTCCACCCACGCCGCCTCGTCCGGCCCGGCCAGCGCTTCCATATCGGCCGGCGTCGCATCCGCGTCGTCGACCCATTCCCGCAGCCCCGGCCCGCCGTTGATTACGTCGATGGCCAGCTTGTCGAAGACGTATTCGTACGGGAAGTCGCGCCACAGGGCGTAGTCCGGATACAGTCGCCGGATCGCCTTGAACCCCAGCGCCTGCAGCCGCCACGGCTTGAAGGCCGCATGGTCGTAGGCCGGGTCGTCGGCGTGGATCTGCACCCCGTTGCACAGCCGGTGCACATGTTTGTGGAAGGTCGGCTCGAACCAGCAGTCGCGCAGCCGGCATCCCGCCAGCCATTCCGGCGCGAAGGCCTGCATCTCGGCGATCACCGCCCGGGCATCGATGTCCGGCGCCCCGAACAGCTCCAGCGGCCGGGTCGTGCCCCGCCCTTCCGACAAGGTCGTCCCCTCCAGCATCACCGTGCCGGCATAGGCGCGCGCCATCGACAGGTTGGCGGCGTTGGGGCTGGGGTTGATCCAGCTGCGCTCGCCCGTCGGCCAGCCGAAGCCGGGACCCTCGTCCGGCTTCCAGCCCTCCATCTCGACGACGCGGTATTCCACATCCAGCTTGAAGTGGTCGATGAACCAGCGACCCATCTCGCCCAGGGTCATGCCGTGCCGCATCGGCATGGGCCCGGCCCCGACGAAACTCTCCCAACCCGGCAGCAGGGTCGTGCCCTCGACGGGCCGCCCGGCGGGATTGGGGCGGTCCAGCACCCAGACCGCCTTGCCGTGCTTCGCCGACTCCTCCAGCACGTACAGCAGCGTGGTCACGAAGGTATAGATGCGGCAGCCGAGGTCCTGCATGTCGACCAGCAGGACGTCGAACGTCCCCATCGACTGGCCCGTGGGTCGACGCACCTCGCCATACAGGCTGAACACCGGAATGCCGTGCCGCGGATCGGTGAAGTCCGGGCTCTCCATCATATTGTCCTGCAGGTCGCCCCGCATGCCGTGCTGCGGCCCGAACGCCGCCGTGACGTTCAGGTCGTCGCACGCCATCAGCGCGTCCAGCGAATGCGTCAGATCCGCGGTCACCGAGGCCGGATGCCCCAGCAGGGCGACCCTTCGCCCCTTCAGCGCCGCCCTCAGCTCGGGCTCGGACAGCAGGCGGTCGATGCCGAATTTCATGCGGGCTCCACGGCGGGAAAGTCGAAGACGAAGGAGGCGGAATGGTGGAAGTCGGGCTGTCCGGCCGCATGGGCCAGCGCCCACCAGGCCTTGCCGCCGTCGATGTCCTCGACGACGGCCGAAAGCCCGATCCGCCAGTCGGACCGGGCCAGTTCGGGTACGCCGCCCAGATCGATCAGCGCCTCAAGCTCATGGCGTTCCGGATACGACCGGCTCTCGATCTGCGGCGGCGGCAGGTCGAGGTTCGCCATCCCCTCGCGATAGCCGTCGAACCGGTAGGCGGCCCAGCGGGTCGAGGGCGACAGGTTGATCTCGCAATACCCCTCGCCCGCCGGCGTGCGGATGAAGGCCTCCAGGCAGGTATGCCGCCACAGATGGTCGACCCGGGCCGGCTCTGCCATTGGCGGCAGCTTCAGCTCGTCCGCCGGAGCGTGGATCACATAAAGCAGGGCCAGCCGCCCGTGCTGTGGGCGCCAGGCCGTGACCTCGACGCGCGACGCCGCCTCGCCCGCGGAGTCCGCGTGGCGCAGCAAAGACCGTCGCTGTCCGGACGCTCCGGCGGTTCGCGCTTCCATACGCCCGTGCTACACGCCCCTTCCCTCCCAAGCCAAGCCTGATCCCCCGACTCATGACCGCCGACGCTCCCTTCCAGTCCGACTTCCTGAAAACCCTTCAGGCGCGCGGCTACATCCATCAGATCACCCACCCGGCCGAGCTGGACGCCGCGGCCGCTTTGGGCGTGGTCACCGGCTACATCGGCTTCGACGCCACCGCCCCGTCACTGCACGTCGGCAGCCTGATCCAGATCATGATGCTGCGCCGCCTCCAGCAGGCCGGCGGCAAGCCCATCGTCCTGATGGGCGGGGGCACCACCAAGGTCGGCGACCCCACCGGCAAGGACGCCTCGCGGCCCCAGCTGACCGACGAGACCATCCAGTCGAACATCGCCTCGATCCGCACCGTGTTCGAGAAATTCCTGACCTTCGGCGACGGCCCCACCGACGCGGTCATGGTCGACAACGACCAGTGGCTGTCGGGCTACGGCTACATCCAGTTCCTGCGCGAATACGGCACGCATTTCACGATCAACCGGATGCTGGCCTTCGACTCGGTCAAGCTGCGGCTGGAACGCGAACAGCCGATGACCTTCCTTGAGTTCAACTACATGCTGATGCAGTCGGTGGACTTCCTGGAGCTGAACCGCGCCCGGAACTGCACCCTTCAGATGGGCGGCTCGGACCAGTGGGGCAACATCGTCTCGGGCGTCGATCTGGTGCGCCGCGTCGACCACAAGGCCGCCTTCGGGCTGACCACCCCGCTGCTGACCACCGCCTCGGGCGGCAAGATGGGCAAGACGGCCCAGGGCGCCGTCTGGCTGAACGCCGAACAGCTGTCGCCGTACGACTACTGGCAGTTCTGGCGCAACGTCGACGACGCCGACGTGGGCAAATTCCTGCGCCTGTTCACCGACCTGCCGCTGGACGAGATCGCCCGGCTGGAGGCGCTGGAGGGCGCCGGCATCAACGACGCCAAGAAGACCCTGGCCGACGCGGCCACGACCATGCTGCACGGCGCCGACGCCGCCTCCCACGCCCGGGGCGCCGCCGAGGCCGCCTTCGAACAGGGCAGGCTGTCCGTCGACCTGCCCACGGTCGAACTGCCCTCCGCCGAGGTCATCGGCGCCATGATCGCCGCCGTCACGACCAGGGCCGGCCTGACCGCCTCCAACGGCGAGGCCCGCCGCCTCGCCCAGGGCGGCGGCCTGCGCCTGAACGACGAGGCCATCGCCGACGGCGCCCGCCTGATCGAGGCCGCCGACCTCAACGCCGACGGGATTCTGAAACTGGCGGCGGGCAAGAAGAAGATCGTGCTGGTTCGGCCGGTCTGACGGGAGGAACAGAGGTGGACATCACTGAAGGCCAGCCGGCCCCCGCATTCGACATGGCCACGGACGGCGGCGGCCGCGTATCGCTGGCTGGGCTCAAGGGGAAGAAGATCGTCATCTTCTTCTATCCCAAGGCCGACACCCCCGCCTGCACCAACGAGGCGCAGGACTTCTCGGCCCTGGCCGACGACTTCGCTTCCGCCGGCGCCGCGGTCATCGGCGTCTCGCGCGACCCGGTGCGCAAGCTCGACCGGTTCAAGGCCAAATACGATCTGAAGGTCGTCCTCGCCTCCGACGAGCCCGAGGATGTGACCGACCGCTGGGGCGTCTGGGTGCAGAAGAAGCTCTACGGTCGCGAGTATATGGGCATCGAACGCGCCACCTTCCTGATCGACGGCGCGGGCGTCGTCCGCCGGGTCTGGCGCAAGGTGTCAGTCAAGGGCCACGCCGCCGAAGTCCTGGCCGCCGTTCATTCGCTCTGATCACGGACTGTTCTCTGCAACCAGAGATGTAACATAGGTTACAAAGATTCCCGCACTCGCCTCCCAGGCGAGTTTTGGGTCCGAATACGGTCTTCATTCCCGCGAAACCGCGTTATCGTGGTTAACAAAGCGTGAAGAGACTTGTCCCCTGGCCATGGTCAGGCGCATAAACCCGCCTCGTACGTGGGGGCGTTGCGTGATGACCGAACATGAGCCGACCATCCGGCGGTCTCTGATCGGAAGGTGGTTTCCGACCCGATATCTGTATCTGCGCGACGGCGACGCCGTCCGCGCCTGGGCCCTGACGCCCGGCAAACAGGTCGCCGGCGCCGTCGCCGCCGTCCTGATCGGCGGCTGGACCCTCGCCGCCTCGGGCAGCCTGATCTTCGACATGGTGGCGCGGAGCCAGTCCGACAGTACGGTCGCCCGCGCACGCGCCGCCTCCGAGCGGATGAACGCCGACCTTCAGGCCCGGCTGGACAGCGCCGTCGTCCGCATGAGCGCCACGACTGGCTCCCTGGACGAAATGGCCCAGATGGTCGAGCGCCGCCACGCCGCCCTGACCCAGGTCATGGGCATGTTCCGCGGCGTCGAGGGCGCCCAGGCCGCCCTCAGGCCCGCCATCGCCCTCGATCCCGCCAAATCCTCGCCCGTCCAGCGCATGATCGCCGTCCGCATGGACCAGGAGCGGCTGATCGCCCGCGCCGAGAGCGAGGCCCACACCCGGGCCGAACGCCTGCGCCTCGCCTTCCGCCTCGCCGGCCTGAACCCCGCCGCCTACTCGCCGCACGACACGGCCCTGGGCGGTCCGCTGGTCGAGGCCCGTGATCCCCGCGCCCTCGCAGCGGTCCTCGATGTGGACGAGGCCTTCGCCGTCCGCATCCGTCACGCCGCCGACAACCTGTCGGAGATGCGCACCTTGGCCAATGCGGCCGAGGGCATGCCCTTCCGCCGTCCCACACAGGCACGTACCACTTCGGGATTCGGTGTTCGTTTTGACCCGTTCAACGGCCGTCCCGCCCTGCATCAGGGACAGGATTTCGCCGCCCCGCTGAACACCCCGATCTACGCCCCGGCTCCCGGAATCGTGTCTTTCGTCGGCGTGCGTTCAGGCTATGGCAACACGGTCGAGATAGACCATGGCCGAGGTTTCAAGACTCGCTACGCCCACCTGAACGCCACGGCGGTTGCGGCTGGCCAGAGAATTGCACTGGGCCAGCGTGTCGGCGCCATGGGAACCACAGGACGCTCAACCGGCGTTCACCTGCACTACGAGGTGTGGATGAACGGCCGCCCGCAAAACCCAGCCCGCTTCATGAGAGCCGGAGACCAACTTGTTCAATAAAACCAAATCCCCCGTCCCGTCCCCCGAGCCCCGCGCCAACAGCGGCTCGGCCATTCCGCCCCTGCCCGATCTGCCGACGCCCGGCGGCCCGGCCCCGGCCGGCGCCGCGCGCACAGCCGCCCCGGCCCCGGTCAGCCAGCGCGGCCTGTCGACCCTGTCGTCGGACCTCCAGTTCGACGGCAACATCTCCGGCGGCGGCGACCTGCAGATCGACGGCGCGATCAAGGGCGACGTCCGCGTCGGCCGCCTGATCGTCGGCGAAACCGGCGCGGTCGAAGGCAATGTCTCGGGCGACTATGTCGAAGTCCGCGGCCGCGTCGTCGGCGCCATCACGGGCAAGCAGGTCAAGCTGATCGCCACGGCCTATGTCGACGGCGACATCACCGCCGAGCAGATGTCGATCGACATCGGCGCCTATTTCCAGGGCCGCGTCCTGCAGGGCCGCCGCGAGGCGCCGGCTCCGACCGCCGCGCCCCGCCCGGCTGCGCCGGAGCCCGCGCCGCAGATCATCGACATGAAGCCCCCGGCCTGATCGCCAGGATCTGAAAAACAAAAGGCCCCGGAGCAATCCGGGGCCTTTTTCTATTCGACGGTGCTTCCGCGCGTCTCGCCGACCCGGGCCGCCAGCGCCGCCCCCATGAAGGCGTCCAGATCGCCGTCCAGGACCCCTTGCGTGTCCGAGGTCTCGACGTTGGTCCGCAGGTCCTTGACCATCTGGTACGGCTGCAGGACGTAGGATCGGATTTGGTGGCCCCAGCCGATGTCGGTCTTGGCGTCGGCCAGCGCCTGGGCCGCCGCCTCGCGCTTCTGCAGTTCCAGTTCGTACAGCCGCGCCCGCAGCATCTTCCACGCCTGTTCGCGATTCTGGTGCTGCGACCGGCCGGCCTGGCAGGCGACCACGGTGTTGGTCGGGATGTGCGTCAGACGCACCGCCGAATCCGTCTTGTTGATGTGCTGACCGCCCGAGCCAGAGGCGCGGTAGGTGTCGGTGCGCACGTCAGCCGGATTGATGTCGATCTCGATCGTGTCGTCCACCACCGGCGAGACCCCGATCGAGGCGAAGGAGGTGTGCCGCTTGGCGGCTGCATCGTAGGGGCTGATGCGCACCAGACGGTGCACGCCCGATTCCGACTTCAGCCAGCCGTAGGCGTTGGGCCCGCTGATCAGGATGGTCGCCGACTTGATCCCGGCCTGTTCGCCCGATTCCTCGGCCTCGATCTCGACCTCGTATCCGTGGGCCCTGGCCCAGCGCGAATACATACGCAGCAGCATGCCTGCCCAGTCGTTGGACTCGGTGCCGCCGGCGCCGGAGTTCACTTCCAGATAGGCGTCGTTGCCGTCGGCCTCCCCGGACAGCAGCGCCTCCAGCTCGGCCCGCGCAGCGCGGTCCTTGATGGCCTTCAGCTGGGCGCGCGCCTCCTCCAGCGTCGCCTCGTCGCCTTCCTCATCAGCCATTTCGGAGAGCATGACGCCCTCCTCCAGCCCGGTTTCCATCTGGCGGACGGTGTTGATCTGGGTCTCGAGGCGCGAACGGTCGCGCGACACGGCCTGGGCGGCCTCGGGGTCGTTCCACAGCGTCGGGTCCTCGACCCGCGCGTTCAGCTCGTCGAGCTTCCTGAGTGCGACATCCCAGTCAAAGACGCCTCCTGAGCAGAGCGATGCTCTGCTCGATGTCGGCCTTCATGGCCTCGACATCCGGTCTCATCGCGTTCTCCAGCGATACAAAAGTGAGGCGCGGACATAGAGCGCGCCGGGGCAAAGGGGAAGAGGAACCGGCAGGCCCTAGTACAGCCCGGTCAGATCCTCGTCCTTCTTCGGCGGGGGAGGCGTCGGGGTCGGCGGCGGGGCAGTCGTGGTTGGCGGCGCATCAGGCCCCTCGATCTCGCGACGGATGACCTCGTTGTAGTTCTGGGGACCCGTCGGAATCTGCTCCACCGGCGCGCGGCGTTCCTCCTCGCGGCGGCGCTCGGTGCCGGGGCGGAAGGCTTCCTCGATGCCGTTGACAGTGCGGAAGACGGCGTTGCGGGGCCTCACCCACGGCCGCGCCGGACGCTCGCGCAGGGCCACTCGCATGAAGTCGGCGAACACCGGCACCGGTCCCGTCGCGCCCGTCTCGCCCGAGCCCAGCGGCCGGTTGTCGTCGAAGCCGATGAACACCCCGACGACGATGTCCGACGAGAAGCCGACGAACCAGGCCGAGCGGTATTCATTGGTCGTCCCCGTCTTGCCGGCGACGTAGGGTCCCAGACTGGCCGCGCTGGCGGCGGTGCCCCGACGGACGACCCCTTCCAGCATCGAACTCATCTGATAGGCGGTGATCGGGTCGATGACCTGCGTCCCCCGCTGTTCGAGGCGCGGCGACTCCTGTCCCGTGAACGGCCGTCCGCAATCGCGGCAGCGGCGATCGTCGGAGCGGAAGATGGTCTCGCCGTCGCGGTCCTGGACCATCTCGATCAGGTACGGATTCACCCGCCTCCCACCGTTGACGAAGGCGGCGTAGGCGGCTGTCAGCCGGTACGGGGTCGTCTCTCCGGCGCCCAGCGACACCGACAGATTGGGCTGCAGATTGTCCGACACCCCCATCTTCTTCGACAGGTCGACCACATTGCGCATGCCGATGGCCTGGGCCAGCCGCACGGTCATGACGTTGCGCGACAGCTCCAGTCCGCGCCGCAGCGTCTGGGGGCCGTAATACTCACGGCTGTAGTTCTCGGGGCTCCAGCGCGTGCCGTTCGGCCCGCCGGCGAAGCTGATCGGTGCGTCCAGCACGATCGAGGCGGGCGTATAGTCGCCCTCCAGCGCCGTCGCATAGACGAACGGCTTGAAGGCCGAACCCGGCTGGCGGTTCGCCTGCGTCGCCCGGTTGAAGCTGGACAGGGCGTAGGAATAGCCGCCGACCATGGCCAGCACCCGGCCCGACTGCGGCTCGATCGCCACCAGCGCCCCGTTGACGCGCGGCACCTGCTTGAGGGCGTACTGCCCGCCGGTCGCCTCGACGAACACCAGATCGCCGCGCTTCAGCGGGCGGTTGGCGTTGGCCCAGGCCGCGTCCTCGGTCAGCAGATAGCCGGTGCGGTCGTCGCGGGCGGTGCGGATGCGCACGCTGTTGCCCGAGGCGTTCTCGACGGCGGCGGCCTCCCAGGCCCGGCGCTCGGGCGGACGCTGGCCGCGCACGGCGGTCTCGCGCCATCCCTCGGCGAAGTCGGTCGTGCCCCAGGCTCCGCGCCAGCCGTGGCGGCGGTCATAGTTCTCCAGCCCCTTCATCAGGGCGTCGCGCGCCGCCGACTGCAATTCGGGGTCCAGCGTCGTGCGCATATAGTAGCCGCCGCGGTTGACCTCCTCCTTGCCGAATCGGGCGATGGCCTGACGGCGCGCCTCCTCGACGAAGAAGTCGGCGTCGGCGTATTGCGCCCGGCGCGGCGCGTCCTGGGTCGTCAGCGGCCGCGCGCGGGCCTGCACCAGCTCCGCGTCGCTGATCCAGCCGCTCTGGTTCATCTCGCCCAGCACCCAGTCGCGCCGGCCCTTGGCCGCGCCCGGATGGCGTTTCGGATGGTAGTTGTTCGGCCCCTTGGGCAGGGCCGCGAGGAAGGCCGCCTCGTCCGGCGTCAGCTGGCTCAGCGACTTGCCGAAATAGTTGTAGGCCGCCGCCGCCACGCCATACGAGCGATAACCGAGGAAGATCTCGTTCAGATACAGTTCGAGGATCTGCTGCTTCGTCAGCGTCGCCTCAAGCCGGTTGGCCAGGATGGCTTCCTTGACCTTGCGGTTGATGCTGCTCTCATTGGTCAGCAGGACGTTCTTGGCCACCTGCTGGGTGATGGTTGAGCCGCCCTCAAGCCGCCGGCCGGTGGCTGCGTTGAACACATTCTTGAACATGGCCCGGCCCAGGCCGCCCACGTCGATGCCGCCGTGGTTGAAGAAGTTGCGGTCCTCGGCCGCCAGGAAGGCCTGCACCACCGGCAAAGGGATCTGCTCATAGGGCACATAGATGCGCCGCTCGTCCGAGAATTCGCCGATCAGGGTGCCGTCGCCCGCATAGACCCGCGTCGCCGTCGCCGGCCGGTAGTCCGCCAGTTCGGAGGCGTCCGGCAGGTCGTGGAACAGCCAGGCCGCATACACGGCGACGATCAGTCCCGCCAGGGCGATCGCGCCCAGCAGGGCGACACCCGCCATTACGAACCAGCGTTCGGCAATCTTCACCGCAGTCTCCGAATGGCGGGCCCCTGCGACGGGTTTAGCTTGCGTCGTCGGCGTCCGCCATAGCGTCCGTCACGCCCCCGGCGCGACGGACCAGTTCCTGTCGCGCCGCGGCCACGACATCGGCGTCCATATCCCCCTGCCCGGCCATCCAGCGCAGATAGTCGTCGGGCGGTTCGGACCAGGGCTTGCCGCGATGCTTGCCGAACGGAATGCGGTCCACGGGCCGGCGTTCAGAGGTCCAGGCGATCATCTGCTCGACTGTCGCCTCCTTCAGCAGGTCGATCAGCAGATGGGCCGTCACCCAAGCGTCGGGCCCGGCCCGGTGCGCCGGATTGGCCAGCGCCGGATCGAGGTCCAGCCCGCGCCAGTAGCGCAGCACCTGGTTCGAATGCCCCGGCGCCTGCGGCCACGCCGCCTTGGCCGACCGCACCGTGCAGATCCACGGCAGGCCGCCATGCGCGGTATCGGCGATGAAGCCCCGCTCGAACCGCGCTGCATGCGCCACCATGACGTCGGCGGGCGCGGCGCCGAACATTTCGCGCAGCGCATATTCGTCGCAATGCGGATCGTCGTCGCAGAAATGCGCCGGCGTCAGATGGTGCACCGCCATGGCGTGGAACGAAATCTCGCCCCGCGGCCGGAACAGCTTCGTCACCGGCGGCAAAGCCTTCCAGCCCTCTCCCTCGGGCACGACGTCGACAATCCCGACCTCGATGATCTCGGCGGCGCGGTTTCCCCCGGTGGTTTCCAGATCGACGACACGCAGACGCATGGAGCGAAGATAGGGGAGACGTGTCGGGAGCGCGAGGCCCGGGGCGTCCCCGATTCACCCAGGCGGGGTCGTGGGCGGAGGAGTTTGCGGCCCGAAACGGGGCGTCCCGTCCCAAGGAATCCGACTGTGTCCGTAATGCGACAGAACGGTGTCTGCTTTTCCGCAGAATGGGGCAACTTGATGACAGGAGGCGAAAATTCTCGTCTATGCTGGGGTGTGCGCCATGGGGGGGGCGGGTCCTGCGATCCGCGATCACAAATTGAGGGACGAGAAAATGAAATACGGGACCAGACAACGACTGTTGCGGACCACCATGTTTGGAGGAGCGCTGGCGGCCCTGGCGCTCGCGGCCACGGGGGCGGCCGCTCAGACGTCGGCACAGCAGCAACAGCAGCCCGACGAAGCGGCGCAGATCGACGACATCGTCGTCACCGGCTCGCGCATCGTCCGTCAGGACTATGAATCGACCAGCCCGATCGTGACGGTCGGCGCGGAGGATTTCCAGGCCACGGGCGCCGTCACCATTGACGCCCTGATCAACGACCTGCCGCAGTTCGTCCCGTCGATCAACCAGACCTCCAACAACCCGTCCAACGGCGGGCAGGCGAACATCAACCTTCGCGGCCTGGGCACCGTCCGGACCCTCGTCCTGATGAACGGCCGCCGCGTCGTGCCGTCCAACTCGACCGGCACCGTCGATATCAACATCCTGCCGACCCCGCTGATCCGCAACGTCGAGGTCATCTCCGGCGGCGCGTCCGCCGCCTATGGCTCCGACGCGCTCGCGGGCGTCGCCAACTTCATCCTGGACGACAACTTCAAGGGCGTGCAGTTCGACGCCCAGTACGGCGTCACGGACCGCAGCGACGGCGCCACCGAAAGTTATTCGGTGACGCTGGGCGGCGACATCGCCGACGGCCGCGGCAATGCGGTCATCTCGGTGGGACGGTCCACCCGGGAGTTCATCTACAACCGCGATCGCGAGTTCTCGGCGGTTTCCGGTCCGTCGGGGACGTCCCCGCTCGGCAGCACGGTGTTCGATTCCACCAACCTGCCCACGGCCGCCTTCGTGAACGGCTATTTCGGTGCGACCGTCGCCAACACCGGATCGTTCGGCTTCAACAACAGCGGCTCGATCTTCAGCTATGCGGGGACCCGCAATTTCCAGAGCCCCGGCGGCATCGACTACGACGGCAATGTGACCCCCGGCGGCAACTGGGCCTACAACACCGGCCCGCTGAACTATCTGCAACTTCCGCTTGACCGCTGGAACGCCTATGCGTCGGCCGACTATGAACTGAACGCGGGCGCGGAGATCTACACCAGCCTGCTGTTCACCCAATATGAATCGTCGCAGGAACTGGCCGCGACTCCGGCGGCGTCGACCACCGGATTCCGCGTGCGGTCGACCAATCCCTTCATCTCTGCGGACCTGCGGGCCTTCCTGAACGCGCGGCCGAATCCGACGGGCTCCTTCCGTCTGGACAAGCGCTTCAACGACATCGGCGGCCGTCACAGCACGGAAGACTATACGGTCTACCAGGGCACCGTCGGCATCCGCGGCGATCTCATCGGCCTGCGGGACTGGACCTATGACGTCTACGCCCAGTTCGGCCGCATGGAACGCGTGACGGTCCAGACCGGCAACGTCTCCCGCTCGGCCGTCCAGACTCTCCTGGACGCAGCGGACGGCGGCGCCTCGCTGTGCGCCGGCGGCTTCGACTTCCTGGGCGAATCCAACCTTTCGCCCGAGTGTATCGCCTACATCGCCCGCACCTCGCAAAACGTGACCGAGCAGGACCAGAAGGTCGTCGAGGCGTCGCTTCAGGGCGGCCTGTTCGACCTGTGGGCCGGCGAGCTGCGCTTCGCCGCGGGCATCCAGTATCGCGAGGACACGTTCGAGTTCCGCCCCGACGCCTCCCTGGCCCGCACCAATCCGGTCACGCCGCACCTGGGCGCCAACGGCCTGCCGGACGGCGGCACCATCGGCGGCTCGGAGATCGCCGGCTTCAACCCCAGCCAGGCGCTTTCGGGCTCGACGAATTCGGTCGAATATTTCGCCGAAATCCTGGTCCCGCTGCTGTCGGAGCTGCCGTTCGTCCAGCAACTCGACCTGACCCTCGGCTACCGCTACTCGGACTACAACACGGTCGGCGGCCTCAGCGCCTACCGGGCTGACCTGGACTGGCAGATCACCGACTTCCTCCGCGCTCGCGGCGGCGTCTCGCGATCGGTCCGGGCCCCGTCGATCGGCGAACTGTTCGCGCCGAGAAACACCAGCTTCCCCTCGATCGGCGCACCGTCGACCACGGGTCTCGCTGGCGATCCCTGCGACATCCGCAGCAGCTACCGAACCGGCCCCAACGCCGCCCAGGTCCGGGCGCTCTGTATCGCCCAGGGCATCGCGCCCGGGGCTGTCGACGCCTACCAGTACACCAACAACCAGGTTCCCGGT
>Ga0233425_10005924_pt1 | contig 18685 bp, 10 predicted proteins | sample Watercolumn_Towu_2_FD_181712 | JGI IMG/M metagenome (GOLD analysis project Ga0233425, IMG submission 181712) | Freshwater microbial communities from Lake Towuti, South Sulawesi, Indonesia - Watercolumn_Towuti2014_140_MG | ecosystem: Environmental > Aquatic > Freshwater > Lake | place... | reverse complement strand
AGGATGCCCTGGGGATTCTGAGCAGTGGACGTGCCTGGTGTTCCGCCATCGAAAGTCCAGGACCAGGAAGTCGGACTGCCCCAGGATTGATCTGTGAAATCAACCGAAGTACCGGTGCAGATCGCGGTGGCGCTGGCGATGAAATTCGCCGTAAGTACGTTCGAGATGACTTCCACCAGGGATTCATAGCGGAAATAGTTGGTCATGGTGACTACGACCTTCAGCATCGTACCCGGGGGCAGGACAGGTATGGTCAGCGTGACCGGTGTGGACCCTGCGCCAATAGCGGTGGCCAGCAGTGTGCCGTTGTCGGAGAGTGCGATCAGTGCTCCTTGATTGGCCGTCACGGCGAAAGAGGTGCTTCCGTACTGGATCGTTGGATCATGGTTCACCGTCAGGGCGGCAGGCACTGTATCGTACAGGCAGGAGAAGGCATCTCCGTGATGATGGAAGAGGTTATAGGTAACCGCTTTGTTGTTGGTGTTGTATGGCCAGTTGGAATATTTCAGGAACCACTTTCCGGCGGCATTGCCGAAGGAAGGCAGCAATCCGCGGTGATGCGGGAAGGTAGTGTCGGCTGGCATGAAGTCGGGCCAGAGGTTATCGATCATTCCCCATACATACGTGTCGTTCACAAAGGAGTACGAAGTTTCGGATGCTCCGGTGACGCTGAGCGCTCCCGCGTTGTATCCGTTCTTGGTATGGCGGTGGAATTTCTCGGTGAAACATTCGCCGCCCCAGTTGTATTTTCCGGTAAGGCAGTTGATGGAAAACACATGGAGAAGTTGTTGATTCGTAAGCTGGTTGATATTCCCATTGTTGTATGCAGGCTCACCCCACCCAGTTTCCATACCATGGTCGCGGTGCTGGATGAAGAACGCGCCCGCATTGATCGAGTTGGTGATCATTGTCGAATTCCCGCCGCTGAATCCCCCCAGTTCCTGAGGAGTCGCAGGGATGTATCCCAGCCCGGCCGGGCCAAAGAAGGCAATGATCGTGCTGGTGTTTGTTGCGGTGGACCAGGGATCCACGTTTGGATTTCCCTGGTAGATAGCGTTGATCCGGTTCGGCTGGCGGCCCTTGACCCATTTGAAATACCCGCCGACGATCTCGGAGCAGAGCTGGAACCAACGTTCGGTCTGCCATCCCAACGCTGTGATCGGGTGGTTATAGAAAGCGGTGTCGGTCTCGGGATTCCGTTCATAGTCCAGGAATTTCGTGATGAAGGTGGTCAGTTGCGTGTTGTTGTTCGCTGTCATACGGGCAAGGACCACATCGGGCATCATGTCATTCCCCACCACATCGGCGTAGATGTTATCGGAAGCGCAGTAACTGTTATAGATGGGAGCAATGATATTCATAGTTCCGTCGGTACCGTAATCGCCCAGCAGGAGGCAGGCAACCGGTTTGATGGTCCATGTGTTATACGCGTTGTTGATGAATCCTTCGATGGCTGTAGTGGTATTCCCCCCGATCTGATCGACCGGAAATACTTTGGTCAGGATCCCCTGTTCGTTACGGAATTTGGCAATGGAGTCGGCCCAGCTGAGAAAATCGGCTCCGGTCGGGGAGATGATGATGTATTCACATTCGTCGTCCTCGGGGAAGCTCTGCAGCCAGGTGTTCATGCGGGCGGTATAATCCACTTCGGGCAGCGTATTGAAGTTGAGCAGGAGGTCCGACATCAAACCATCCCAGTAAGGGCTTCTGAATGCAACATCCCCGAAGGTGCCGTTCCCGCCTTCGAAATCGATGGCGATCCGGAGATCCCTGTAAACGATCAGATCTTTGGTCACGGGATTGTACTGGAACGGAGTGATACCAAGGATCACCGCATCGGTGCCACGGACGGAGGTCACTTCCGATAATTTAACAGGCGAAGCAGGGTAAAAGGCATTCCTTCCGTAGATATCCATATTCTTAATATGACGGAGCGGACTGTCATCGGTTTCCAGAGGGATTACCGGGGCCGGAAGAATGTCGATGTTGTGGAACACTTCGGTCCGCTGGTTCACAATCCGGACCTTCGGAGCGGATCCTGTTGGAATTGCGATGTAGCGGCCCTGGCCGGGCAGGTTCGGGGCTCCCTCGTCATTGAAGAGGAAGTTTCCCGGAAGGACAATGTTTTTCATGGCCTGTCCGTTCACCAGCTGGTCTTCCAGGGCGAAGTAAGGAATCGAATAGATCACTTCCACGGTGGAAGATTCGGTGGCGGCCAGACTGAATCCTGCTTTCCCCCAGGAATCGTTGTACGTGAACTGCTGTGCATGCAGCATACCGACTGCCAGCAGCAGGGAGAAGAAAAGAATAACTTTTTTCATAATGGAGCGTATTGGTTTGTTCTAAGAAACGGATTTCGCAAAGATAGTAAATTATTCAATATACTTATCGGGTTCCGGTCACCAGTTTCGCGGAATACCGGGTGCCCGAATCCTCAAGGATCAGAGTATATATTCCCGCCGGAAGGTCAGGGATTTCCAGGGAGAGAAGGCACGTTGGCCCGGTTGGGAGGCTCCATCCGGCAACGGCCTGGCCCATGATGTTGAGAAGGGAAACCTGCAGGATACCCGTCCGTGAAAGCGGATACGCCACATTCACCCGGTGACCGGCCGGATTCGGGAAGACCCTGATCCCGGCAGCCGGTACGGCATCCGGAATTCCTATGTTGGGCTCTTCGGTCCAGATCTCCATGGCCGGATCACCGAACACGTTACAGCAGTAAAAGCACCAGCGAAGAGCGCCTGGTTCCCATTGTCCGGGTGCAGTCACCCACGGAGCGGTCTTGATCTTGGAAACCATGTGGGTTTCGCCGAAGCGTTTGAAGGAAACCGTATCGTTATACAGGGCGCTGACGAATTCGCGGTGCAGGTGTGCCGACGGCCCTTCGGTCTGCCCTTCATTAAACCAGCCGTAACGTGAGTTGAATACCCCGCCGGCCAGGAAATTCCCGATGGTCACTGCTTTCTCAGCGATACAGTCATCAACATCGAAAGCGCCGCATAAACACCCGTGCGTATACATCAGGGTGTAATTGTGATCCACACCGTTGACCTCCGAAAAGTTGGCATCCGTGATATCCCAGATGAACAACCGCATCATATACGACTCATTGGAATGGCCGGAATGATGGATGAAGGATTTTCCCAGGTTGATCTCTTCGAGGAGGGTGGTGACGTCCCAGGTGAAATAGTTATTGGGCAGACTGATCAGAGTGTCATACAGCCTGAGGATGGTATTCACGGCCGAGGGGATCCCGTGAGTGAAATACCCGTTATCGTTATGATCGTCGATAAGAAGGTCGAGGTAATCCCCTCCGAAAGTCAGTGGATTATCATACAGGTTCTCACCTACCATAAACGGCTGCTGCAGCTCGCCGGTCACCGGGGCGGTCTGGTAGGATACCGATTTATGGATCATATTCTGCAACTCCTGCTCGGTACTGAATGGATACCGGGTGACACCTATATCCGGCAGCAGGTCGTCCTCTCCTGGTTCGCCCCAGTACATATTCCCGTTGTTGTTCCAGTTTCCGTCGAGGGCCGAGTAATACAGGTCGGCCGGAATATTAAGGTCTTCGTAAATGGAAGAAGATTGAACAAAGCAGTAAAAGCCCCGATACGGTACCAGTTCAGCGTCGCCTCCAAGCATGACGTATGAAACGTTGTTATTCTGGTATTCCTGGATGATATAATTCCTGATCTTTTCCTGCAGATCCTGACCTGTCATGGCGGAACCGATGGTTTGGGTGGTAACCACCTGGGCGGTGATTCCATTGGTCTGGTACATTGCTATCAGGGGCTGGAAAGAATTACTGAAGGTCTGGGAGGTGATGATCAGAAGGTCATAGTCATTTTGGGAGCCGTCTTTCCGCGGATACCGGTCCAGCGCTTCCGGATTCTGGGCGATGGTCTTTACCCGGTTAAGCACTGCCGGCACAGAAGAGAGGTTCTTCAGCGCTTCTGTGGCCCTGGGATCGGGAACGACAGAGATGGCGACTGTGACCTTTTTGAAATAGGTGACCTTCCCCGATGCCGGATGGTAAGTGACAGGGGTGAACGAGGAAAGCGCCAGGCTGTACCCATTCAGGAAATGGGTGATCAGCTTTCCCGTCGGCTTCGAAGGATACGGAGCGTTACTGCCGTACACGGCAGCATTCTGAATAAAGCTGCCGGATTTGCCTGCCGAAAGGGGGGAGACCTGTTGTTGCGGGTAGATCACCCAGGTGCCGGGTATCCCCACTTCCTGTTCACAGATCAGCTCGATAGTGTTTGCCACACATCCCGGGGGAAGGACCAGGGCTACGGTCCTGAAGGGCAACGCAGGCTCGCCAGGCAATCCGGTAAGCCCGGTTTGGTCAAATGAAATGGCTTGGAATCCATCGATTTGTGCGATTCCGGGTTCGCCGAAAAAGTAGGTTTTGGTGATGACCTGGGCTTGAATCAGGGAGACGGTTACCAGGAACAGTTGGATCAGGATGATTTTTCGCATATGTTCAGGCGTTACATGAAGAGGAAACAACCTCCGGAGATACAGACAAAATGAAACAGGTTACAGTTGCACCGCAAAGGTATAAAAAAGAGACCATCCCGGAAAGGGACAGTCTCTTTTCAAACGGAAATCCCGTATACCTTACAGGACCACCAATTTGGCGACCTGTTTGCGGGTGCCTTCAGTGATCCGCACAAAGTAAACGCCGCTTTCCAGGTTCAGGTTCAGGTTTTTCAGCAGCCGGCCGTTCACGGAAATGCCCTGTTCGTGATAAACACTGGCATTCAGTGTCGTCACAACATCCAGACTGATAGTTGTTGCAGCCGATGAAAGCAGCTCGATCTGGAAGGAGCCCTGGGTGGGGTTGGGGAACACGCGCAGCGATGAAACCTTTGAGGCATCGGGGATGCCGATACCAGGCTCCACGTAAATATAATCGGGTTTGGTGATCGTGAGAATTTGTCCGCCCTTGTTGATGGTCATTATTACATCGTGGTATCCCGACTCGGTATAGATGACGACAGGGTTTTCCAGATTGGAGGTATCGGGAACCGCTCCCGGGAATTCCCAGTGGAAAGTCACCGGCACAGGTCCGATGTAGCCGCCTGCATACTCGCTGGTGAAGGTGACCGGCTCATTAGCCTGGACGTTTGTGGCGCTGGCTTCGAAATCGGCAATGAGGTCGATCACGCCGCGTTTCATCCCGTTCAGGATGTTCTTGACCCAGGCACCGCCGCTCTGGCCTGCATCGGCATTCTGGACACAGACAATGAACTCGCAGTTCTCCCTGACCCATGTGGGATCCAGAGCAAAATTAAGCACAACCGTCTGAACGTTACCGGAGGTAAAACTGATTGGTGTACCCTGGGCGTCGGGAACCATGAGCCGGTTCACGTGATTCACTTCGGTTTGCGAGAACCATACGCAGGGGATGTGCGATTCGGTCACAAAGAAGACCAGCCGCAGGTCGGCCGCGGTAATGTTATCGAGTTTTGTGAGGGTGAGGGTGACGGTGTAATTCAGACCGGTATTGGTCACATCAATTTCGAGCATAACCGGGCACATCTGCGCCATATGCTGCATGACGACGGGAGCGTACATGCCGGCGGTGGTTCCGCTGGTGCTGCCGCCGATCACTTTCTGGTAACCGTCAAATACCGCTGTAGGATAGCCCGTGATCTGGTACATGGCATTCCGTGCGTTGGAATACTGGTTCGCAAACTGATCGCCGTTCTGATTGGAAACCACGGCAATGGGTGCACCCGCTTCCAGCAGATCTTCGCAACCCTGGGCTGCAGAGGGGCACCAGACACACCAGGTACCGCTCCCTTTCTCCAGGATTACCATGTCGCGCTGGACAGGTTGAGCCATTACGACCGTCATCGCGGTCATGAGGGCTGTAAGAAGTAGAATTTTTTTCATAGGATTCTCGTGTTGGTTTGGGATTCGGTTTTTATTTTTTATTGGAATACAAAGATATAATACAAACGGAGTTTTGTCAATCCGGGAGGATGTTAAAAGTTTATTAAAACCACCTCAATGAGTTACCTGGTGAGCACTATCTTTTTAACGGCTTTCTGGTTTCCGTCGCGGATCACCACGTAATAAATCCCGCTGGCAAGGGAAAGGTCCATGGATTTCAACAACCGGGTGTTCACCGAGATCCCGTTTTCCTCGTAAGCAGTGGTATTAAGGGCATTGACCAACTTCAGGTCGATACGGGTGTTATTTCCGGTGGAGATATCCAGGGTAAACTTACCGGCACTCGGATTCGGATATACGGTAAATGAGAGGGATCCTCCGGGAGCCGTAGGAATTCCGACATGCGGAGTGACCTCCACATAATCCTCCTTCACAAGAGTATCGATCTGCCCGCCCCGGTCCACGATCAGGGTCACATCAAAAATCCCGCACTGGGTATAGGTGGTTGTGGGATTCTCGAGGGTAGTGTAATCGGGTTCCGCTCCCGGGAAGAACCACTTGTAGGTTTCCGGGACGCCAATGTAGCCGCCGGAGGTATTGTTGGTGAAAGTCACCGGAGTAAGCCGTTCGATCTGGGTGGCCGACGCGGAAAAACCGACATTCAGGTCAATGACTGCCCGCTTGATGGTTTGCATGATCTCCTTGCCCGAATCATTCTGCAGGAAGGCAATGAATTCGCAGTCTTCAAGAGGCCATGCGGCATCCATGTTGAAGTTCAGGATAACGGTCTGAATATCCCCGCCGGTGAAATCAACGGTGGTCCCGGTGGCATCGGGGACCATCAATACATTGACGAAATTCAGGTGGTTCTGCCCAAACCAGTTATACTGGATATGGGACAGGGTCACATAAAAACGGAGCTTGAAGGAATTCGTTGGCAGCGATCCGACCTTTTCCATATTGACAACGACGGTATAAGCCAGTCCGGTGTTGGATACGGTCATGTTCATATCGATCAGGGCCGGGACTCCCATACGGTTGTTGTACAGGGGGAGATAGGATGAATACATACTGGAGGTTTGGCTCCCGCCCACTTTGGTCAGGATCCCGTCAAACTTTGCCGTCGGGTATCCGCTGATTGAATAATAAGAGTTCCGGGCATTGGAGTACTGGTTTGTAAACGCATCGCCGTTGTGGTTTTCCGCTACGGCCACCTTACACCCGTTCTCCAGCAGGTCGTCGGCTCCCATGGCAGCTCCGGGGCAATACTGGCACCATGTGCCCGTACCGATTTCGAGCGCAACCATTTCGCGCGGGACGTTCTGGGCGACAACCAGGGTGATTGCCATTACGAACAGTGAAAAAAGTACCGATCTCTTCATAGGTTTTGGTTTTGGATAGAGTTTTTGGTTACATTCTGTAAGCAGGGGGCAAATATAATGAAATTATAGCAGGTATTCACTTGTCCGACAATTTTTTAGTGTCGATCTCCCGGAGGGCGAATGCATAGGCTCCCAGTGCGACTGCAAATGAGGTGCCCAGCCGGGTGATGCCAACACCGGTTTTCTTGCCGGGATGATAAAAAACCGTTTTACCGGTGAACGGGACCGGGATCTCCGCATGATCCGCTGTGTAAAAGGATTGACACTGGCCGGGATCCTCGAGGTTCATCGCACGGATCTCGAGCCGGTCTAGTGGTTTGCCTTCATAAGTCTGAAACGGCCGGTTCATTTCTTCCACCAGCTCCCGGAGAAAAAGGGGGTGGGCTCCCGAAAGGCCTCCGCCAATCACCACGATACCGTCCACCAGGGTAACGGCATTGGCGATGGCATCGCCGGCTGCGACAGCAAATGCCCGGAACGCCGAAATAGCTGCTTCCCTGTTCCCTTTCCGCTGCCCTGTGCCGATCTCAAACAGGATTTTTGGATCGGGACAACTCCGGGAGTTGATGCCGGCGTAATGGGAATATTCCCGTTGGATGCCCCGGATGCTGACGCTCTCTTCCGCATCAAACGACTGGAAGGTCCGATTCCGGATCCGGTTAATCTCGCAACCGGCAGAATTATCCCCGAGGAACAGTTTGCCGTCGGTAACGATACCGCCTCCAAAACCGGTCCCAAAAGTGACTCCAAGCAGGTTCCTGTAGCGTTTCGGGTTTCCTGCCTGTTCCAGGATCCTGTTCACCTCGGGCAGCAATCCGGCCAGCGCTTCCCCATAGGCAAAAAGGTCCCCGTCGTTGTTGATGAATACCGGAACCCGGAAGCGCTCTTCCAGCATCTGGCCCAGAGCCACACCACCCCGGAAGAGCGGCAGGTTCTGGAGGTCTCCGATGATCCCGGAAGAATAATCAGCCGGCCCGGGAAAGGCAAAACTGATGGCTGCCGGGGGTTCCGGCAACCGGGCTTTTACTTCCTCAAAACCATGGAGGATCTGCCGGAGGATGTCATCCAGGGTTTTCCCGGCAGCCGGCAGTGAAACCGGCTGAACCACTTCGCTGTTGGACCGGATCGCAGAAAACACAAAATTCGTCCCACCGGCGTCGAGGGTGAGAACAATACGGGGATCAGTGGAATATGTCATATCGTTTATTAATGTGCTTCCAACCAGGTATTCCCGGTGTTGATATCTATCACCACAGGCACCTCGAGCGGGATGGCTGCCGGCATTTTATCCAGTAGTATCTGTTTCAGATCGTCAACCTCCGGTCGGAATACATCAAACACCAGTTCGTCGTGAACCTGCAGGATCATGCGGGATTTCAGTTTCCGCCGGTTCATCTCGCCGAAGATCGCGATCATCGCCAGCTTGATCATATCGGCAGCGGAGCCCTGGATCGGAGCGTTTATAGCGTTCCGTTCGGCAAAACCGCGTACGGTGGAATTACCTGAAAGTATATCTCTCAGGTACCTTCTTCGTTTCATCATGGTTTCGACATACCCGTGCTGCCTGGCAAAGGATATGGTGTTGTCCATGTATTGCCGGATGCCGGGGTACTGGGTGAAATACTGCCGGATAATATCCGCTGCTTCGGTCCGCGAGATATTCAGCCGTTCAGCCAGGCCGAAGGCCGACATCCCGTATGCGATCCCGAAATTCACGGCTTTGGCTTTCCGGCGCATATCCTTCGATATTTGCTCCGGTGGAAGGCCGAAGATCTTTGAAGCAGTAGCTGCATGGATGTCTTTACCGCTCCTGAAATCAGCGATCATGGAAGCATCATGGCTCAGATGGGCGATTATCCGTAATTCGATCTGCGAGTAGTCGGCCGAGAGCAGAATAAATTGCTGGTTCCGGGGGACAAACGCCTTCCGGATCTCACGGCCGCGCTCAGTGCGCACCGGGATGTTCTGGAGGTTGGGATTGTTGGAGCTCAGGCGCCCTGTAGCTGCTACGGCCTGGTTATATGAAGTGTGGATCCGGCCGTCGCGCGGACTGGCCAGGGCGGGCAGTACATCGACATAGGTGGATTTGAGCTTGGTGAGCGACCGGTAATCGAGGATACGCCGTATGATCGGGTGCTTCGACTCAAGCCTGGAAAGTACGTCCTCGCTGGTGGAATACTGACGTGTGCGTGTGGTTTTTTTCGGTGAAGCGCCTATCCCCATCCGGTCGAAGAGGATCTCCCCGAGTTGTTTCGGGGAGGCAATGTTGAACCGTGCTCCTGCGTCGGCATAGATCTCCTGCTCAAGCGCTCTGATCTCCCGGTCGAGCTGGGCCGAATATTCCTGCAGCGCTTTGCTGTCGACGGCTACCCCTTCGGCTTCCATGGAAACCAGGACAGGGATCAGTGGGATCTCGATCCGGTCAAAGAGATCCCGGCTTCCGGTCTGTTCCAGCATGGGCACGAAGACCGTTTTAAGCCGGAGGGTGACATCGGCATCCTCCGCAGCATACTCCTTAAGCGTCTCCACGTCGACGGTTCTCATGCTTAACTGGTCGGCCCCCTTTTTCCCGATCAGTGATTCAATGGAAACCGGCTTATACCGGAGATAGGTCTCTGCAAGGTAATCCATATTATGCCGCAGGTCGGGCTCGATCAGGTAATGGGCGAGCATGGTGTCGAAGAGCTTCCCGCGCACTCCGATGTCGTACCATCTCAGGATGGAGCAATCGAACTTCAGGTTCTGGCCGATCTTTTCGGTGCCGGGATCTTCCAACACCGGCTTAAAGGACTGCAGCAGGGTCACAGCCTCGTGGTAGTTTTCCGGCACCGGCACATAAAACGCTTCAAAGGGAATAAATGCGAACGAAATTCCCACCAGTTCGGAGGTATTCGGATCCAGCCCTGTGGTTTCGGTGTCGAAACAGAATGAATCCTGTTTTTTCAACTGTTCCGCCAGCGCAACCACTTTTTCCGGGGTATCGCAGAGATGATATGTATGGGGAGCGGATTGAAGGGAGGTGAGCGGTGAGTGGTGAGCGGTGAGCGGTGAGCTGTCACCGGCGGGTGGTGACTGGGTCGTCCACCAGGTGAAATACCTCTGAGCGAAGGTCCGGAATTCCAGCTCCCCGAAGAGGCTTTTCAATTCCGTTTCATCGGGCGGTTTCAGTCTCAGCGCTGCTTCGTCGAACGGGACCGGGACATCCAGGATGATGGTCGCGAGGTTCTTGGACAACATTGCCTGGTCGGCATAGGCTATCACCTTTTCCTTCCATTTCTCATTGGGTATGGTGCCAGCCTGCAGGATCAGGTTTTCGACTGTTCCGTAGGAAGAGATCAGTTTCCGGGCGGTGACCTCCCCGAAACCCGGTATCCCCGGGATATTGTCCGATGCGTCGCCCCACAAACCAAGAAGGTCACGGATCTGATCGGGGCGTTCGATCCCGAACCGTCCGCACACTTCCTTCACCCCGAGGATTTCAGGCGGATTTCCGAATTTGGCCGGCTTGTATATGAACACCTGCCCGGTGACCAGTTGCCCGAAATCCTTATCGGAGGTCATCAGGTACGTAAAGAATCCCTGTTCCTCCGCTTTCTTTGCCAGAGTTCCGATCACGTCATCGGCTTCGTACCCGTCGACAGCCAGCAGCGGGATCCGGAATCCATCGATCAGCCGGCGGATCCAGGGCAGGGAAGCCACGATGTCTTCCGGGGTCTCCTCGCGATGGGCTTTATACGCTTCAAATCCTTCATGACGCACGGTTGGCGCCATGGTGTCAAACGCAATTCCCAGGTGAGTGGGCTTCTCATTGCGGATGACGTCAAAAAGGGTATTGGCAAAACCCAGGATTGCGGAGGTATTCAGCCCTCTGGAGTTGATCCGGGGATTTTTATTCAGCGCATAATAGGCCCGGTAAATGAGAGCCATCGCATCGAGAAGGAAGAGTTTTTTTTCCATCCGCCCGGAATCTGACCTGCAAAGGTAACCATTAACAGTTCCCTGTTTATATCTTATCCTTTTTCCGGTCGGAAGGGACTGATAGTTGGATTACATTTAAAGGCCAAATATCCTGCCGATGCCCAACAAGATCTCCGGGGGAAAGAAGATCTTTGTTCTCGACACCAGCGTTCTGTTATACAGCCATGATGCCATCAACACCTTTGAAGACAACGATGTAGCCATCCCGATCACGGTGCTGGAGGAGCTGGACAATTTCAAGAAGGGAAACGACATCATCAATTTCGAAGCCCGGGAGTTTATCCGGATCATGGACAAGCTCTCGAACCGGTCCACGCTTACCCGGTGGATCCCGCTGAAGAACCAGAAGGGGGGTAAATTCAAGGTGATCATGAATGAACAGAGCGACCTGGACGCCAACAAGGTCTTCGGAGCGTTCAAACCCGACCACAACATCCTGAATGCCGCCCTCATCATGATGCACGAGTATCCGGGGAAAAAGATCGTTTTGGTTTCCAAGGACATCAATCTCCGGCTAAAGGCAAAGTCACTGAACATCCATGCCGAGGATTACGAAACCGGGAAGATCAAGGACCTGGAGACCCTCTACTCCGGGAAATCCCTGGTGGAAAACATCGACAAGCCGGTGATCGACATGATCTACGAAACCGGCTTCTGCCTCCCGGAAGATATCGGCATCGGAAAACCTTTGCCCAATCATTATTTCATCCTGAAGAACGGGAAAAGCTCGGTACTGGCGTTTTATAATCCGTTGACCGAGCATATCGAAAAACTCGAAAAACATGCCTGTTACCGCATCACCCCAAGGAATGCCGAACAGGTGTTCGCCTTCCATGCGATCCTGAACCCGGATGTTCGACTGGTCACACTGCAGGGGATCGCGGGTACCGGAAAAACCCTGCTGGCCCTGGCCGGAGCACTGGAACAGAAGCGGAATTTCAAGCAGATCTACCTGGCCCGGCCCATCGTCCCGCTCAGCAACAAAGACATCGGGTACCTGCCGGGGGACATCAAATCCAAGCTTAACCCGTACATGGAGCCGTTGTGGGATAACCTGAAATATATCCAGAACCAATACGGCGAAAAAGACAAAGAGTATAAGATCATCGCCGATGCGGTGGAGAACGAAAAGCTGGTGATCACGCCGCTGGCATACATCCGTGGGAGAAGTATATCCAATGTCTGTTTCATTGTTGATGAAGCGCAGAACCTGACTCCTCACGAGGTGAAGACCATCATCACGCGGGCCGGTGAGAACACCAAGATCATCTTTACCGGCGACATCTACCAGATTGACACCCCGTACCTCGATTCCCAGAGCAACGGGCTGTCGATGCTGATCGACAAGATCAAGCATCATGCCATCTACGCGCACATAAGGCTGGAGAAAGGGGAGCGGTCGGAGCTGGCGAACCTGGCGAATGAATTATTGTAGTACCCATCCCCGGCCCCTCACTGTTAGCAGGGATGGATGTAGGGTGGGTTATTTCTCCGAGTAGATCACCGTCAGCAGGGTCTGGCCGACCGCCTTCAGGGTATTAGGAGCGATCTTCTCCAGGTTGTCATCCACCGTATGCCAGTGCTTGTACATCCCGTTCGGGGTCAGTGGGTCGAGGTGGATGATATCGATCATGGGGATGTGCCGGTCCCGGATCACGTAGTAGTGATCGTCGGTGACGTACCCGCCGCGCTGGTACAGGAAGTAGGCAGAGTACCCGATCTGGTTCCCGTAATCCCATACCTTCCTGACGATGTCGGGGGCGTATTCCATCGAGATGCCTTCCATCAGGAAAGTGGCATCAGCCGCTCCCACCATGTCGAGCAGGATCCCGTACCGGGCATAGTAATCGGGCCGGTGGGGATTTTTTGCCCAGTACTGTGAGCCAAGCCCCCATTCATCGCCGGTGCTCCGCGATGTTTGCAGGGATTCAGGGGGTCCGTAATCTTCTGCGTCGAAGAAGATGATATCGACTCCCACCGGAGGGGTCTTACGGGCCAGGTGGCGGGCCACTTCGAGCAGCACACCCACCCCGCTTGCCCCGTCGTTGGCCCCATCGATCCATTGGTTCTGCCTGGCCGGGTCGGGATCGTGGTCGGCGAACGGACGGGAATCCCAATGTGCGCCCAGCAGGATGCGGTTATTCCCCGGTGGGCCGTATGAGGCGATCAGATTCCGGAACCGGAGGGGAGTCCCGTCAAACGCCTCTGCCACTCCCTGCTGCGAAACAACCTCAGGAGTGGTCTTCTTCAGCAGTTTGGCCAGGTATTCTCCGCAACGGTCGTGTGCTTTGGAATTGTTCACCCGCGGTCCGAAGTCCACCTGGGCTTTAACATAGGCATAGGCCGTATCGGCATTGAAGACCGGGATATCGGCTGCCACGAAGGGTTTTGGTTTCGCTTTCACAGAAGGTCCTTTCCCCGGTTGGTTGCACCCGGAATAAAGGATTAAGATGACAGTCAGCTGCACCGCGAAAGTGCATAAAAGAAACTGGCTCCCCCATGTCCCGCGCAATCTTCTTCCGAAGATATGGACGATGAATGCAATGATCAGCAGGATGGCGGTCAGTCCTGTTGCAATCCTTGCCAGATAATCCCCGTGCCGTACATAGAAGGTATTGTCGCGGTTTGCATTCAGGGTCCCCCTGATCGCAGCCGGGACCCAGTATCGTGTTACATCTGTTGCATCGCCGCGCTGGTTGATGAATGCTGAGATTCCGGTGTTGGCCGAACGGGCGATACACCTCCGGGTCTCAATGGCGCGCAGCCGGGAAAAGGCAAAATGCTGCCTGTACCCGGGCGTTTCTCCCCACCAGCCGTCGTTGGTGATGATGATCATCACCTGCGCACCGTTCTTTACGAACGTGGCAAAGAATTCCCCGAACACCGATTCATAACAGATCGCCGGAGAGACCGGGACCGTAGCCGTAGTTGAATAGACTTTGCGCAGGGGATCGGTGCCAAGGCTTCCGACCGTACCTCCGAGATCGAGGGCGAAATTCTCGAGCCATTTAAATCCGTGGAACGAAGGCAGCGCCTCCACTCCGGGAGTCAGTTTCGACTTATGGTACAACTGGAGCGAATCTGATGAATTGATCAGAATAGCTGTGTTGAATGCATCGTAGTACCCTTCCGAACGGCTGAATTTACGGGCCGAGCGTGACAACGGTTCACCCGGCAGGAACCCTTTGAAAGTGGATCCTCCGATCAGGATGTTCAGTTCCGGGTATTGCTGTAAAACACTCTTCAGCAGGGGAATGCTGACGAAAGAGCCGACATCGTCTTCCCACATCGATTCCTGGATGGCCGACTCGGGCGCGACCAGGAAGTTGGTTGCCGTGTCGAGCAACGGGCCGGCCAGATCCATGATCTTGCCGATCACCGTTCGCGGAGGCAGGGAGTACTGTTCGGAATAAGGATCCAAATTTGGCTGCACCACCACGAAATGCACCGGATCGGATTTTTCCCGGTAAGTGCCGTAAATGATATACGAAATGGTAATGGGGAGACCTATCCAGAGAAGTAGAATCAGAAAATAGCGGGAAATGAAGCAGCGAGGCAGCGAAATTTTCATTTTTCGCTTTTCGCTTTTCGCTGCTTTGATACTTTCAAACACTATTATATTCCCGACCAGCACCCAAAGTGTTCCGCCCATCGCACCGGTATATTCATACCACTGGATCCATTTGTGATAAGCCGCAAAACCGTTTCCCAGGTTGAACCATGGCCAGGCGAGGATCCAGTTGAGGTGGAGGTACTCAAAGGCCATCCAGAAGGAAAGCAGGGCCACATATCCGGCCAGGCGGGTGAACAGGCGCCGTTTTGCCCATGACCATACCTGGAATACAATGGCCATGAAGAGGGAATTCAGGACTATCGCCATGACCGCTCCCATCAGCGTCGAGTTCACGATCCACCAGGTGGTCAGCAGGTTCCAGACAAAAAAAGCCGGGTATGAATAGAACAGAACAGCGAATTTTCCGAACTGTTCCCGGTGGCGGGTGATGAAATCTTCAGCGAACAGCAAAGGGACCAGCGCGATAAAAAGCAGTCCCGCAAATCCGTGTTCAGGCCAGGCGAATGAAAGCAGGAGGCCAGAAAGTAATACCGCCAGGATCAGTCTGATTTTGGAGCGCTTCATGAAAACCGGAAGAACCGGGCAAATGTAGCGATTTCTTACCGTTTTCTCAGCCCTCCCGGTACGCCGGCTCTTCTCCGTGAGGGTGACACGGGAGGACCAAAGAATTTTGAACAGAGGCCTCTTCAATCAGACTATAGTTCGAACAGTTTATGATACCGGTGCCTCCTGCTGTCTGATCTCTTGTTGTCCTGCATTCAGTTTCCATCCTTCAGATACTCCCGGAGCTGATCCGAAGCGGGATCACGGAAGATCAGATCCGGGTGTCCCTGTTCGAGCACCCGCCCGTCGGACATGAACACCACGTGATCGGCAAGCCGCATGGCCTGCCGCAGGACATGGGTCACCAGGATCATAGTGTAATTCTTTTTCAGGGTGCGGAACAGGTTCTCAATGATCTTGCTGGATATCGGATCGAGAGCCGACGTGGGTTCATCCGCCAGGATGATCCGTGGCTTAACAGCCAGTCCGCGCGCCAGGCAGAGCCGCTGCTGCTGGCCGATGGAGAGAGAATGTGCCGGGGCATGCAGGCGGTTTTTGACCTCGGTCCATAATCCGACTTCCTGCAGGTTCTTCTCCACCGAATAGCGTATCAGTTTTTTATCCCGGATCCCTTTGAGTTTGATCCCATAAGCCACGTTTTTAAAGATGGACATCGGAAGGGTGTAAGGGCGTTGGGAGAGGAGTCCCATTTTCTGGCGGATCTCGGAGATGTGACGGGTGGTGTGCAGGATATCCTCCTCTTCAATATAGATATGCCCGGTGACACTCAGCTCCCGGTAGAGATCGGTCAGGCGGTTCATGCTTTTCAGCAGGGTGGTCTTGCCGCATCCCGACGGACCCAGCAGCACCGTTACCTGGTTCCGGGGGATATCCAGGTGAATGTCCTTAAGCAGCTGTACCTTGCCGGCATAGACGTTCAGGTCGCGGATACGGACGATCGGGAGTTCTGGCTCGTTCATATCGTCATTTTATCACGTTGATGGAATATTTCCTGGAAAGATACCGGGCGATAAGGCTGATCGCGAGAATAAGCAGTGTAAGAATTGCGGCGGATGCAAAAGCCCGTGCCCGAACCTCGGGAATAGGGGAGCCAAGCTGAAAAAAAATGGCCAGAGGGAGGGTGGCAGCCGGATCGTCCAGATGTTCGGGGATCAGGTCGGTATATCCTGCGGTGAAGAGCACCGAGGCGGCATCTCCGATCCCGCGGCCGAATGCCAGGAGCAGTGCGGTGATAAAACCGGAAAAGCCCTGCCGGAAGATCACCCGGAAGGCCGTTTCGCCTTTGCCCGATCCCAGCGCAAAGGAGGCCTCGTACAGTCCGCGTGGGATGGTGCACAGCACATCATCGAAGGTCCGCACCAGGATAGGGGTGATAAGCAGGGCCACGGTGATGATCCCGGCCAGGAGTGAAGCGCTCATCCCGAGATAGAGCATGAGTGTGAAGCCGAACGCGCCATAAACGATCGACGGGATCCCCCACAGGGTGTCGAGAAAATAACGGATCGCCGACTGGGCGCGCTGGTACCGGATCAGGTACACGTTGAGGAACAGTGCAATGGGCATTCCCACGATCACTGCCAGGAGCGTAGCCCCCACAGCAATGTAGACCGAGCCCACGATGGCGTTGGCGATCCCGCCTTCTCCGCCGTAATAAAAACCGCCTTTCGGCAGTTCCAGCATCATGCCAAAGGAAAGGGCGCCCGCTCCCTTCACGAAGATCACCCCGATGATGAACAGGAGCAATGCAATGACTGAATAGGTGGCGCCTGCTGCCAGGTTCCTCATCACCCTTTCTTCCCGGAGCTTGATTCGGTTGTTCATTTTTGCACCAGTTGGATCAGATACCGGAAGATCAGGTTTATCAGGAGTATTACAACCAGCAGCACCAGGGCGGCGAACATCAGCGCCGAGTCGTACATGGGGATCGAAAGCATCTCCCCGTAATTGTTGGCGATCAGTGCCGGAAGCGGGTATCCCGCCTCGAACGGATTCCAGGTCAGCCGCACCTGGTTTCCCACCACCATCATCACCGCGATCGTTTCGCCGAATGCCTTGGCCACACTCAGCCCGAATGCCGAAATGATACCGGGGAAACTCTTCCGGAGCACCACATGCTTGACCGATTGCCATTCGGTCGCACCCAGGGACAGGGAGGCCTCCTTCATCCCGACGGGAACAGTCGAAAAGACCTCGATCAGCATGTTCAGCATATAGGGAATGCACATGATGGCAAGCACCACCCCGCCGGCCAGAAGGGTATAGCCCGAAGAGCTCATGCGGAACAGCGGGGCAAAAAGATAAGAGATCAGCGGAACTACGATCAGGATCCCCCATACACCGTAAATGACAGACGGCAGTCCGGCCAGGATGTCCAGGACGGGTTGCATAACCCTGACGAGCCGGTTCGAAGCAAACTGGGTGAGATGGATCGCAGAGAAAAGGCAGACCGGGGCGGCCAGCAGAAAGGAGAGGAATGTAACGTATAAAGAAGAGGCGATGAACGGCCAGAAACCGAACTTCCCGCGGGTAGGGAGCCAGTCGGACGATACAATCAGGTGCCAGGCCGACTGCTGACCGATCAGCGGGGATGATTTGATGTACAAGGCAATCCCGATGATGACGGGCATCATCAGCAGGAGGGTGAGCCCGGAGATCATCCAAACAGCCGAGGATCGTTCAAACAGGATTCTTCGATACCGCATCCTGTTACTGTACTTTTTTCAGTTCTTCCTGTAGTTTTTCCCTTTCCAGCGGAACATATCCTGCTTCGGTGACAAATTGCTGGCCATCGGTCAGCGTCCACCGGATAAAATCCAGGACAACCTGTTTTACAGGTCGGCCCCCGGAGACAAAATACAACTCCCGTGCAGGCGGCGAGGGGTATTTCCCGGTGGCGATCGCTTCAAGCACCAGCTTGTGGTTTTGGTAAAACTGTTCGTCGGGATCAACGGTCCCGTTGGCATTCAGGTCGATCGGAACGACATCCAGCCCGGGGCGCAACGCACCCGTTTTAATGTCGTAGATATAGATGGCATTGTTGTATCCCAGTGCCAGCGGATCACTGCCGACGGCGTCGGCCAGCCCCGGATCTCCATAGATCCCGGTGCCGTGCAGATCCTCCTGCGATCCTCCAAGGTATTTCGCCCAGGTCTCGGCGGCCCCACAGGCGTCGGCACGGGTGTATACGACCAGGGGATCCTCGTCGGGTGTCCCGGTGAGCTGGCTCCAGGTTCCGTATTTTTCGTGAATGAAGATATCAGCAAATTCCTCCCGGGTC
>Ga0233425_10005923_pt1 | contig 18686 bp, 18 predicted proteins | sample Watercolumn_Towu_2_FD_181712 | JGI IMG/M metagenome (GOLD analysis project Ga0233425, IMG submission 181712) | Freshwater microbial communities from Lake Towuti, South Sulawesi, Indonesia - Watercolumn_Towuti2014_140_MG | ecosystem: Environmental > Aquatic > Freshwater > Lake | place... | reverse complement strand
TTCGCGCCACGGGGATCACCTTGCCGCCGACCCAGGCCATGCCCAGGGCGCTGCCCGGCACCGCCGAGATGCGCGGGCACGAGAGCACGCTGTGCACCAAGAGCGCCGGCAGGAAGCGGGGCTCGCCGCGCACCGAGAGCACCAAGCCGGCCCCGGCCGGCATCAGGCGGCGCTCCGCCTGCGCACCAGCCTCGAGTTCAGGAACTGGTAAATGATCTTGCAGACCTCGAAGGAGCTGCCCTCCATGAAGTCGACGACCTCGCGCACGGTGCGCTGGCCGTCGACGGCCTCGAGCACCGCGAGCTCGCGCTTCGTGAGCTTCGACTCGTCGCCGACGCGCTCGATGGCGCCCTCGTCGCGCGCGATGACCTCCTCGAAGTCGAAGGTGCCCTCGATGAGTCGCCACTCGTCCACGCGCCGGAAACCCTCCATGACCAGCGCGCTGGTCGAGAGCCCCAAGCGCACCGTCGAGACCTCCGGCGGGATGCCGACGGTGAAGGTGAAGCGACCCGTCTTCCAGCGCACGACCTCGTAGACTAGCTCCGAGGCCTGGCGTGTGACGGCGTGGGTGATGGCGTCCGGCTCGACCAGGCCGAGCTCCTTCAGCACGTCGCCGAGCAGTCGCCGCGAGCCCGAGCGCTGCGCGAGCACGGTGTCCAGGTCCTCGCGGCTGATCGCAGAGGACTCGACCAAGTAGCGGCCCAGCAGGAACTCGTCGCGCACGCCGCGCGAGCGCGCGAAGTCGACGTTGCCCTCGCGCACGAAGAGCGTGATCTCGCTCTTGCGGTTCGAGATGGTGAGCGCGCCCGTCTGGTGCTGCAGGTGCAAGAGCTGGAGAATCTCCGCGATGGAGATCACCGAGACGTCCCCGGCCAGCACTTCCTGCGTGTTCTCGCCGAAGTCGAGCGTGCGCAAGAGGGCGGTGAGCGCGCCCATGTTCTCCGGCGTGAGCGCGCGCAGCATCGCCTCGCCCACGCGCTTCGGCGCGTCTGGGCCCAGCTCGGAGCTCTTGCTCATCTCGGGCGTCAGCAGCCTGACCAGCGCCGACGAGAATTCCATCGCCGTCTGGACGCGGCGCAGCGCGGGGTCGTCGCTCGGGACGACCTGACTCGGGGCCATCGCCTCCGCGATGGTCTCGTCGTCCGGCATGGTGCTCGGCTCGGGCACCGGTGGCGCGCGGCCCTCTTGCTGCTTCTTCAGCGCGCCTTCGACCACGGCGATCAGGCCGCGTGCGTCGAAGGGCTTGGTGATGGCGTCGATGGCGCCCGTCTGCTGCACGAACTGGCCGCGGATCTTGTCGCCCTTGGCGCTCATCAGCACCACCGGCACGCCGCCGCGATCGGGCTGCGCGCGGAGCTCGCGACAGAACTGGTAGCCGTTCATGCGCGGCATCACGAAGTCGAGCAGCACGAGATCGACCTGCTCGCCGGCCTTCAGCTTGGCGAGGGCGTCCTGGCCGTCGTCCGCGGTGACGGGCTCGTAGTCCTGGGATGCCAGGATCGACGCCACGACCTTGCGGATCGTGGGGCTGTCGTCGACGACGAGGATCCGGGCGCCCATGAGCGGGCGCTATTGTAGGCGTCTGGCGCTGGAAAGCCGCAAAAAAGCCTAGCTGCCCTCGCTGACCGTCCGGATGTGCAGGTCCGAGAGCTGCTCGCTGCTCACCGCGTTGGGCGCGTCGCTCATCACGTCGGTGCCCTTCTGCGTCTTCGGGAAGGCGATCACGTCGCGGATGCTGTCGCTCGACGCGGCCAGCATGGCCAGGCGGTCCATACCCAGGGCGATGCCGCCGTGGGGCGGGGCGCCGTAGCGCAGCGCGTTGAGCAGGAACCCGAACTTCTCCTGAGCCTGCTCGTCCGAGATGCCCAGGGCCTTGAAGACCCGGCGCTGCACCTCGGGGTCGTGGAGGCGGATGCTCCCGCCGGCGATCTCGAAGCCGTTCAGCACCAAGTCGTAGCGGTAGCAGAGCACCTTGCCCGGGTCCTGCTCCAGGAGCGGGACGCTGGCGTCGTGGGGGCGGGTGAAGGCGTGGTGCGCGGCGGCCCAGCGCTTGCTGTCTTCGTCCCACTCGAAGAGCGGCGGCTCCACCACCCACAGGAACTGCCACTTGTCGCCGTGCCCGACCTCCGGAATGAGCCCGAGCTTCTTCGCGATGTGCACGCGCAGGTTCGCCATCACGGTGTGCACGAGGCTCGCCTTGCCGAACTGGAGCAGGAGCAAGTCGTTCTCCTTGGCTCCGCATTGCGCGTTGATGGCGTCGCGCAGCCCCGGCTCGATGGTCTTGGCGAAGGGCGACTGGGTCCAGCTCCCGTCGGCGCCGACCTTGGCGCGCGCCAGCCCCGCCGCACCCATGCTCTTCGCGAGCTGCTCGAGCTTGTCGGTCTCGGTGCGCGAGAAGCCAGCGTCTGCCGGCACGACCATGGCCTTCACGATCTCCGCCGGCAGGTCGCGGCGGTAGGCGCCGGACGCGAACTTGTCGGCGATGGGCTGCCAGAACGGCACGCCGCCGCCGCCGTGCTCGACGACCAGGTCGGTGAGGTCGACGTGCTTCATGCCGAAGCGCAGATCCGGCTTGTCGTTGCCGTAGTCGCGCATCGAGTCCTCGAACTTCATGCGCGGGAAACGGCCGTCCGGGTAGAGCTTCTTCAGGTCGATGCCGAGGCCTTCCTTCCAGATCGCGAAGACCAGGCCCTCGACCAGGCTGAAGACGTCGTCCTGGTTGACGAAGCTCATTTCGATGTCGATCTGCGTGAACTCCGGCTGGCGATCGAGGCGCAGATCCTCGTCGCGGAAGCAGCGCACGATCTGGAAGTAACGCTCGTAGCCCGCCACCATGAAGAGCTGCTTGAAGATCTGCGGGCTCTCCGCCAAGGCGTAGAACTTCCCGGAGTGCAGCCGCGACGGCACCAGGAAGTTCCGCGCGCCGCCCGGCGTGTACTTGACCAGGAACGGCGTCTCGATCTCCAGGCAGCCCTGGCTCGACAGGTAGTTGCGCGTCGCCTGGTTGATGGTGTGACGCATGCGCAGCGAGCGCTGGAGCGGCGTTCGGCGCAGGTCGAGGTAGCGGTACTGCAGTCGCACTTCCTCGCGCGTGTCGATGCTGTCGGTGATCTCGAACGGCGGGGTGTCGGACTTGTTGAAGAGGGTCGCCTCGAGCACCACCACCTCGATCTCGCCGGTGGCGAGGTTCGGGTTGGTGGCCGAGACCATCTTGTTCTCCTTCTTGCTCCACTGCTCGCCGCGGGAGCGCACCCGACCGCGGATGCCGATGACCCACTCGCTCCGGACCTGCTCGGCCAGGTCGTGGGCCTCCTGGGAGGCGTCGGGGTCGAAGACGACCTGGGTGAGACCCTCGCGGTCCCGGAGGTCCACGAAGATCAGGGCGCCGTGGTCGCGGCGGCTGTCCACCCAGCCGAAGAGCACCACCTCCTCGTCGATGTTCGCGGCGCGCAGGGCGGCGTTGTGGTGGGTGCGCTTGAGCTCGTCGATGAAGCGGGCCACGGGCTGTCCTTTCGGGGGGCACCGCTTTTAGCCCGGCCCCGCCCGAGGGCCCAAGTCGGGCCGCACACCCCGGAAATTGGGCCGATTTCCCGGCGCATCGTAACCCTCCGGGAGAGTGAGCCCCCGCCCCGCCCCCCCGCTCTGCCGCCCCGAGCGGCACTGGGTCCACGCCCTCGCGGGGTGGCTCTCGCTGGCGGTGCCCCTCGTCGTCACGCTGCTGCGCTCGAGCGCGCACACGCAGTGGCGCGACGACCTGCCGGTGGTGCGAGCCCTCGGCCTCGTGCCCATCGGGGGCGAGGGCACGCTGTCCAGCGTGCTGATGCAGGCCGCGTCGTTCCTGCCCATTGGCGGCCGCGTGCTGCGCGCCGCGCTGCCGAGCGCGCTGTGCCTCGCGCTCGCCGCGCGCTTGGCCTTCGCGCTGACCGCGCGCCTGCTCGAGCAGAACGCCTGGACGCCGCGGCTCACGCCCTTCCTGGCCTTCGCCGCCGCGCTCACGGCCACGCTCGCGCCGACCTGGCAGCTGGAAGGGACCATCGCCGGTGGCTCCTCGCTCGCCGCGGCGCTGGTGCTCGCAGGCCTGCTCCTCCGCCCGAGCGCCGAGACACGCGATGCGCGCGTGTGGCTCGGCTTCGGCGCGTTCATAGGGCTCACCACGATGGAGAGTCACGCCGCCGGGGCGGCGCTGGTGGTCGCCCTGGCCGCGCAGATCTTCGCGCTCGGCCAGCTCCCGCCCAAGCGCGGGCTCGCGCTCGCGGCCGCCGGGGCGGCGCTGCTCGTGGCCGTGTGCGCCGTCCCCATCGCCGTGCGCCCCATGGCGTCGCGCGCCTGGGTGCACCTGGGCGCGACGCTGTCGTCGGCCAGTGTCGCCGGCGTGGACGCGGCGGCGCAGAAGAGCGGCGTGCTCGCGACCTGGCTCGCCGAGGTCGGCCTGATCGCCTGCGTGCTCGCCCTCGGCGGTCTGGTCTGGGGTCTCTTGCGTGGGCGGACGCGCTGGATCGCGGTGCCGCTCGCCACGCTGGTGGTCCTGGACATCGTCTTCCCGGCCACGCGCGGCGGCCTGCTTTCCGCGGATCCGCTCGCCCCGCTGCGCCTGCTCGCCGTCGCTGCCCTGGCGGCGACCGCTGCGCTCGGCGTCCACTCTGCCGCCGTCGCGCTCATGCGCTCGGAGCTCCCGCTCGCGCGCTGGGCCGCCGCCTTGCTCGTCGCCTTCGACTTCACGCTGGTGCTCGTCACCGGGGAGGACTCGGGCTTCCCCGCCGATCGCAGCACGCAGAACGCCGCCGAGGTGTGGACGGACGAGGCGCTCGGCGCCCTGCCGCGACGCAGCCTGCTCTTGGTGCGCTCCGAGACCGTGGCCTGGCGCCTCTGGGCGGCGCGCGTATCGCGCGGCGAGCGCCCCGACGTGGTGGTCGTGCCGCTGCCGCTCCTCGACAAGGGCTCGGTCGCCACGAAGCTGCTCGCGCTCGAGCCGGCGCTCGCGCCGTTGATCCGCGACATGGCGGTGAGCGGCAAGCCGAGCGAGAACGCGCTCTCGACCCTGGCCGACGCGCGCCCGCTCTACGTCGAGCTCGACCCGACTTGGGATGCGCGCCTGGTCGATCACCTGATCCCGAAGCCGTTCTGGCTGCGCTTCGCGCCCCACGCCTACGGCCGCTCCGATCGCACGATGGCCCTCGAGAAGGGGCGCCGCCCCTTCAAGCGCGTGCTCGACGCCGCGCAGAGCCCCGAGCACAGGGACCGCGCCACCATCACCATGCTGAGCGTCCGCGCGCAGGAGCAGGCCATCGCCCTCGCCGCGCTGGGTGATCGCGAGAGCGTCGGCGAGCTGGTGGAGGATCTGCGCGCCATCGACCCCGACCACCCCTTCGTGAGCGAGATCGAGGCGCGGCTGAAGAAGAAGGCCTCTGGGCGGGTGGACGTCAGCGGATTGATGCAGTGAGCCCTAACGATCGCGCGCACCGAGCGCGTGATAGCGTTCGTCGCCGTGTCGCTCAGCGCGGACATCGTGAAGGCGGTGCTGGCGCGCCTCTCGCCGGCGGGTGCCGCCGCGGTGGGGGCCGGGCTCATCGCCGCCAGCGTGCTCGCGGTGGTCGCGACCGAGTCTTGGTTGCTCGGCACGCTGCTCACGCCCGTCTGCGCCATCGGCGTAGTGCTGGTGCTGATGGCAGGGTTTCGCGGGGCGTCGTCCACGTTCGGACAGAGAGCGTCGACCCTCGGCGCGTGGTCCCTCGCGACCGTCGTCGCCGTCTCGGTGCTCGCCGCCGCGCTCTCCCGTCACTACAACAAGGCCACCAACGTTGCCTGCAACGACGCCATCGGCTGGAGCTACCGCGCGCGCGACAGCCTGGAGCTGCGCCGCGCCGCGCTCGCGTACGCGGATCAGCGCATGGCTTCCTGGAAGAGCTTCGCGCCGCGCCTGCTCGGCGAGCTGTCCTCGACGTGCGATGACGCGCGCCGCGACCTCGAGCGCCAGGGCCGCGGGCTGTGCCCGCAGCACCCCATCGAGGGAGCTCCGTGCCGCTGCGGCACGCGAAGCTGGCCGGAGGACACGGGCTGCCGGCAGAAGCCCTCGTGCCTGTACGACAACCACGGCGACATGCGCGGGGAGCCGGAACGATTCAACTGCTGGCGGGACAGGCTCTAGCTGCGCTTCGACGAGGACGCTGCGCCCAGCATCACCGCCGCGACACCCAGCAGCACGCCGCCCACGGCCAGCGCCCCTGCCCGCTGCGCTTCACGCTCCGCCGCCGCGAGCACCACGGTCTGCTTGGCGCGGTAGCAGCCCTCGCAGCACAGGCCGTCCTCGGTGATGTTGGCGCGGTCGGCCGTGAGCGGCTGCTTGCAGGTCGCGCAGCGGATCGCGCGGGTGTCACCCAGCGGCACCTTCGTCGGTTCGCGCCCCGCCAGGCGATCCACCAGCACCGCGAGCTCGAAGGGGTCGAACCAGGTGCCGTGATCGCCGCACACGTCGAGCTCGATGCCCTTGGTGATCACGCGGTCGAGCACCGCGGTGCACACCGGGCAGCTCGGGTTCGTTCCGCGCGCGGAGCGATTGCGCGCGTTGGACCCGGCGCGCCGCGCCAGGTCCGAGAAGATGGCCTCGGGCGCCCCGAGCACCGCGCGTGCACTCGCGTTGTCGATCCAGATGCCGCCGCAGCCACCGCAGCCGGCGAGCTCCACGCCCTTCGCGATCACGCTGACCAACCGCTTGCGGCAGTGCGGGCAGCGCAGCTCGCGGTCCTCGGGTGCCGGCGCGCCCCCGACCACCTGCACCACCTTCTGCACGACCTGCACCGGCACCGCGACCTCGACCTGACGCTGGAGCGGCGCGTTCACCCGCTCGCAGAACTGGCAGGTCGCTTGCCGCTCGAAGTCCCGCGTGAGCGGCGCGCCGCAGTGGTCGCAGTGGCTCATGGGCGGGAGCATAGCCGCTCGTGCTAGCGTTGTGCGCCCCCCGGGAGGAGTGGCCGAGTGGTCTAAGGCAGCTGATTTGAAATCAGCCGTGGCGGTAACGTCACCAGGGGTTCGAATCCCTTCTCCTCCGCCGATTCCGGACGGCTGCGTTAGCCCGAGTCAACGTCAGTGAGGGACCTGATGCCGTTTCTTCTCCGACTCCAGCACCACGTGCCGAACTTCGAGACCTGGAAGCGCGCCTTCGACAGCGACCCGTTGGACCGAAAGGGAAGCGGCGTGCGGCGCTACCACGTCCATCGCGCCGTGGGCGATCCGGGCTTCGTCGTCGTCGATCTGGAGCTGGACTCCGCGGCCGCAGCGGAGGCGCTCCTTCAACGGCTACGCCAGATGTGGAACGGGCCCGCCAAGGCCGTCATGCAGAACCCAGAGGCCTGGGTCGTCGAGACGGTCGAGACCAAGGTCGTCTGAGCGCGGCGCGCGGCCGACGCTCGTGAGGTCGCTCCCCCGCGTGGCCTGCACGTCGCGAGGGTCGTCGGCGGGGCGGTCCCCCGGGGCGCTCAGTACCCCCCCGTCGGCGCCGGCGGCTTCTTCGGCGCGACTTCCTTGGTCGGCGGCGGGAGCTTCTCCTTGGTCGGCGCGACCACTTCCTTGGTGGGCGCCGGGAGCGTCTCTTTGGTCGGAGCAGCGATCTCTTTGGTCGGGGCCGCGACTTCCTTGGTGGGCGCAGCGGTCGGAGCGACGCCGGCTTCCTTCGTCGGGGAGCCGACGAGCCCTCTCGACTGCGTGGTGCCGCCGGCGGAAGCGGGCGCGGTGCCGCGCTCGCCGGCGCCGGCCTTGTCACGCGCAGAGTTGCCTTCGGGATCGGCGGCGGGGTTCGCGCCGGGCGCACCCGGTGCGGCGGGTGCTGCGGCGCCGGGCTGCGCCGGCTGACCGGGTTGCTCCGGTGACGCCTGGGTGGTCGTCTCTTCGCCCTTCAGCTTGCAGCCCCCGGCGGTCGCGCAGAGCGCGAGGGCGGCGGCCAGGAACTGTTCACGGTTCAGCTTCATGCGATCCCTCCGCGAGCGATCGAAGGTAGCGGGGCTTCTTCCGCTTGAACAGGGGCCGCGGGAACCCAGCCGGATGCGCTCGCAATTCTGGCGCTCGCACGACCTGTCGTGTAGAAACGCCGGACCACAAGAGGGAGAAACCCAATGCGCATCGACCGTGAGAAGTTCTACGCCGCCGCTCTGACCCTTTCGTTGGCCTCGTCGCTCGGCAGCATCGCTGCCTGCGGTGGCGCTGCTCCTCCGAGCGCCGAGGCGCCGGCGGCGCCCGCCGCGGAGGCGCCTGGCGCTCCGGCCGCGGAGGCCCCCGCCGCTCCGGCCGCGGAAGGCGCTCCGGCGCCCGCCGCCGAGGGCACGCCCGCCCCGACCGGCGAGAAGTGATCGGCTGAATCGCGTCGCGACCCGGTCGCCGTTCGCGGTGATCGGGTCGCGCTCACTTCTTCGTGTTCCACACCTGCGTGACGGAACGGACTCCGCGACTGGTCCGGACGGGGAGGTAGCTCCGCCGGCGCGGCCGGACTGCCTATTTGCGCTACCTTGCGCGGGTCATGTGCCGCAACATCCGCCCGCTCTTCAACTTCGAGCCGCCCACCACCGAAGAAGAGATCCGCGCCGCGGCGCTCCAGTACGTGCGCAAGGTCAGCGGGAGCACGCGACCCGCGCAGGCGAACCACGCAGCCTTCGAGGTCGCAGTGGACGAGATCGCGCGCGCCACCAGGCGCCTGCTCTCGGGGCTCAGCACCGCGGCGCCTCCCAAGAACCGCGAGCACGAGCGCGAGAAGGCCAAGGCGCGCGCAGCAAAGCGCTACGCGCGGGCGTGAAGCCTGCGTAGCACCAGGGAGAGGTTGTTCGCGGGCATGGCCACGACCTCTTCGAGCTCGAAGTCCCGATCGCGGGCGACCTGCTCGACGGCTTCCAGGTCGCGCACGCCCCAGCGTGGATCCCGCGCACGGAGCGAGGCGTCGAACTCGGCGTTGCTGGGCGCGGTGTGCGCGCCGGCGCGGCGGTACGGGCCGTAGAGGAACAGCACGCCGCGAGGAGGCAGGACCCGCGCCGCGCCGCGCACCAGGCCCAGCGTCGCCTCCCAGGGTGAGATGTGGATCATGTTGATGCACACCACGACGTCCGCGTCAGCGACGGGCCAGGTGTCGTCGGTGACGTCGAGCTCGAGCGCGGGTGCCACGCGCTCACTCGGCGCGTGAGCGCGCCAAGCATCGATGCTCGCTCGGCTGTCGGCGTCGGGATCTGTCGGCTGCCACTCAGCGACGGGCAGTCGCTCGGCGAAGAAGCAGGCGTGCTCGCCACTGCCGGCCGCGATCTCCAGCACGCGCGCGCCCGCGGGCACCACGCGCGCGAGCAGCGCGAGGATGGGCTCGCGGTTTCTGCCCGTGGCGGGTGCGAAGCGGCGGGCGTCCATGCCCGGCGGAGCGTAGCCTCACTCGGCCCTCGGCACGAAGGCGAGCTCGCCCCTCTCGCTGGGCACGAAGGCGCTGTCGTCGCCGTTGGCCCAGGCGATGGCGCGCGTCATGCGGGCCTCGATGTCCTTCGGGAAGGTGTGGCCCACCTTGCCCATGCTCATGAAGGCGACGGGGAAGCCGGCCCGAGCGAGCTTCTTGGCCTCGCCCACCATGTGCCATTTCATCATGTCGTGCTCGCCCGCCGCGAGCACCAGGCGCTGCACGCCCGCGCGGCGCATGCGGTCCGCGCGCGGGTGGACCTTCGCGCCGATGGCGATCACGCTGCGCCACTGGCCTCTGCCGGTGTTGGCGAGCTCCACCGCGCGGATGGCGCCGAGTGAGAAGCCGATCAGCGTGCGCCCCGCGCTCGCGTCCACGTGCGCCGGGTACTCCGCCGCGACCCGCGCGATGCTGGCCTCGATGGACGCCGAGAAGCGCGCGTCGCCCGACCAGATGGAGCCGCCGCCGTCGCAGCGCAGGTTCGCGCGCGGGCAGAGCAGGAACCCCTGGTCGGTCGTGGACGAGGCGAAGTGCGGGCACTCCCACTCGGGCTCGTCGCACATGCCGTGCAGCATCACCGTGGGTGGCCGCGGCTTCGTGCTCGCGCGTCGTGCCGGGTAGACGAGCACGTTCGACGTGCCGCGCTCGTCGTTCAAGTACACGGGTCCCGCCGGCAGCGGCGCCAGCGCGCTCGGCTTCTCCGCCTCGATACGCACGACTGGTGGCGTGCTCTTCGCCAGCGCATGGCGCACCTGCGCCGGTGACAACGACGCGATCGCGATGGCGATCAGCGCACACACTCCTGCACCCACGCGCCGCGTACGGCGCGCACACTTCTGCTCCACGTGCGTCCTCCCGAATCCGCGCGCTTCACGGGCACGCGTGGCCGGTCGATGCGCGACGCGCTCGCCGGATGCGAGCGCGCGCTTGCGTCAACGGCTGGTCATCGGCGGCTCGGTGGAGAGCGTGACAGCGCTCGTGCGCTCGTGACCCAGATCAAGTTGGCGATCGAGGCGCACGGTTTTCGCGGGACAAGCGCCAGGGTGCTTATGTAGGTTCATGTACGCCATGGCCCACTCCCGCCTGTTCGAAGCCGTTCGTGAATCCCTCCGACTCAGCCGCGACGCCAACGCCGCGCGGCTCTCCACCTCGAGCGCGCTCGAGCTCCGTGCGGAGCGTCGCGCGCTGTCACGCCGTCACTTCGTCGCCGGTGCGGCTGCGGGTGGTGCTGCGCTGCTCGGCGCGGTGCCCGCAGCGCGAGCCATCGGCAAGTTCGGCACGAGCTCGCGCATCGCCATCCTGGGTGCGGGGCTCGCAGGGCTCGCGTGCGCGGACCAGCTGCGCGCGCACGGCGTGAGCGCGACGCTGTACGAAGCGAACACGCGCGTCGGAGGGCGCGTCTACTCGAACCGGCAGTTCGGGAGCCAGGTCGCGGAGAACGGCGGCGAGCTCATTGACAACCAGCACAAGCTGATGCTCGGGTACGCGCAGCAGTTCAAACTGGCGCGCGAAGACCTGGTGAAGGCGCCCGGCGAGACCGGCTACTACTTCTTCGGCCAGCGCTGGTCGGAGGCAGCCGTGGTCGAACAGATGCGCGCGCTCGTCGAGCGCATGCGCGCGGACGTGCAGGCGGTGTCGGCGGCGCCGAGCTTCTTCGCGCACACCGCTGCGGACGTGCTGCTCGACCAGACCAGCCTCGAGGAGTACTTCGCCACGCGCGCGCCGGATCTGCCGCTGGCCGTCGCGGCGATGAACGAGGCCTACGTCGCCGAGTACGGCCGCGAGCCGGGCGAGCAGAGCTGCCTGAACATGCTGCTCTTCTTCCACCTGGATCGGCGCTCGAGCTTCGACCCCTTCGCGACGAGCGACGAGCGCTGGCACCTGGTCGGCGGCAACGACGCCATCGCCATGGGCATCGCGGATCGATTGCCGGGACCCATCGTGACGGGCGCGCGGGCCACGCGAATCAGCAAGAACGCCTCCGGCGAGTACGAGCTCTTCTTCTCCGGCGCCTCCACCCCCGAGCTCGCCGACGCGCTCGTCATCGCGCTGCCGCTCTCGGTGCTGCGCCGGATCACGCTCGACCCGAGCCTGGGGCTCTCCGCCGATCAGCTCCGCGCCATCAACGAGCTCGGCTACGGCTACAACGCCAAGACCATGATCCAGTTCGACGGCCGGCCCTGGGCCACGCTGCATGGCGGCAACGGCCTGGTCTACTCCGACCTGCCCAACGTGCAGAACGTCTGGGAGACGAACTACACCGCGGCGGGCGCGACCGCCATCCTGACCGACTACTCGGGCGGCCAGCGCGGCTTCCAGCTCCAGCGGGCGTACTTCCGGCCGACCGACGGCGTGCTCACCGCGAACTGCGGCGACTGCCACATCGGCTCGCCCTCGGCGAAGCTGATCAACCCCGCCGTGAACCAGGCTCAGGTGGAGGCCTTCCTCACCGACATCGACGTCGTGTACCCCGGCGTGAAGGCCGCCGCGACGCGCGTCAACGGCCAGGTCCACGCGCACTTTGCGCACTGGCTCACGCAGTCCTACTCGCGCGGATCGTACACCTGCTACCTGCCGGGTCAGTTCACGTCGGTGTGCGGCCTCGAGTCGGTCCCGGCGGGCCTGTTGAAGTTCGCCGGCGAGCACGCCGACAGCTTCTACAACTACCAGGGCTTCATGGAGGGCGCCCTCACCTCCGGCATCCGCGCGGCCAACGAGCTGCTCGCGGACATGAAGCAGAGCTTGCTCTGACGTTCGCGCGTCGTAGTCTCCGCGAAGGAGGCTCGACCATGCGTCTCGTCATCACGCTCCTCGGAGCGACAGCGTTCGCGCTCTGGTCCGGCGTTGCGGCCGGGGCGACCTACAAGGTCGGTCCGACGCAGCAGTACAAGCAGCTCGCGCAGGTCGCGGGGCTGCTCGCGCCCGGCGACGTCGTCGAGGTCGACGGCGACGCGAGCTACACGGGTGGCGTGATCTTCGACAAGCCGGGCAGCGCGTCGGCGAAGATCACGATCCGCGGGTTACGCGTGAACGGCAAGCGGCCGGTGGTGAGCGGCGCGACGAACACCGTCGAGGCGCAGGCCGACCACTACGTCTTCGAGGGGCTGGAGCTCACCGGCGGGTCGTTCCGCTGCTTCTACCACCACGCGCACGACATCACGCTACGCGACTCCGTCATCCACGACTGCGCGAAGCACGGGCTGCTCGGCGCCGACCAGGACTCGGGCTCGCTCTTGCTCGAGTACGTCGAGGTCTACAAGTGCGGCGGCGGCACCTTCGACCACCAGATCTACATGGCCACCGACGAGACGGCGCACCCGAAGAGCGTCTTCCGCATGCAGCACTGCTACGTGCACGACGCCAACGGCGGCAACAACGTGAAGTCTCGCGCCGAGCGCAACGAGATTTACTACAACTGGATCCAGGGGGCGCTCTACCACGAGCTCGAGCTGATCGGTCCCGACGGGCAGACCGAGACGCTCGCGCGTGAGGACTCCGACGTCGTCGGCAACGTGCTGGTGAAGAGCGGCACGAGCTTCGTCGCGCGCTTCGGCGGCGACGGCACGGGGCAGACCTACGGGCGCTACCGCTTCGTGAACAACACGGTGATCACCCAGCCCGGCGGCGGCGCGGTGTTCCGGCTCTTCGATGGCATCGAGAGCGTGGAGATGCACGGCAACGTGTTCTTCGCGCAGGGCGGCGGCCCCGTGAACCTGGTGCGCATGGTCGAAGCGGACTGGAAGAGCGGCAGCGCGGTGATCGCCGGGAGCAACAACTGGTTCACGACGGGCTCGACGAACGCGCCCACGACCTGGACCGGGAACCTGAGCGGCAGCGACCCGGGCTTCGTGGCGGGCGCGACGGATCCGCGCCCGACAGCGGCGAGCCCGCTCGTCGACAAGGGCGGCACCACGGCGAGCGCACCCGGCTACGAGTTTCCGGCGCCGCTCGGCGCGCCGCTCTTCCATCCCCCGCTCCACGCGCTCGAGGCGGTCGGTACGGCGCAGGGTCGACCGGTCGTGGGCGCGCTCGACCTGGGCGCTTACGAGTACGGTACTGGGCCGGATGCAGGCACGGGAGGGAGCGGAGGCAGCGCCGCCGGTGGCGCCGCGGGAGCGAGCACGGGCGGCGCCAGCGCGGGGGGTAGCGGTGGCGGCGGCGCGCCGGCGGGTGGCGCGACGGGAACGGGCGGCACGGCGCCGACCGGCGGCGCGACGGGCAGCGGCGGCGCGAAGGCGAAGGACAGCGGAGGCTCGGGGGGCTGCGGCTGTCGGGTCGGAGCGCGCGAGGCCTCGGGGCTGTGGCTGCTCGGGGTGTTCGCGCTGGGGCTCCTCGCGCGGCGGCGCCGGGGCTGAGATTTCGAGGCTTTGGCCCGGAGGTTGCGCGGCTTCGTGGCTTTGGCTAGTGTCCGCGCCCCTTCGAGAAAGAGGAGCGAGAACCCGCATGGCACGCGTCACCGTCGAGGATTGCCTGGAGCAAGAAGAGAACCGCTTCGCCCTGGTGGTGCTCGCCGCCTCTCGCTGCCGTCAGCTCATGAAGGGCGCCCCGCAGCTCGTGAACGCCAAGAACAAGCCCGCGGTGATCAGCCTGCGCGAGATCGCGAAGGGTCGCGTCCGCTTCCACCGCGGCGCCGACGACGTCGTGCGCGAGTACATCGCCGAGTGCACGGCGTTCGACCGCACGCTCTGAGCGGACCCGGAGCATGGCCAGGCGCGGCCCGGTGATCGACGACGTCGACGCCGTGCGCGACGCCGGCGCGCGCGCGCACTACGACGACCCGGCGTACTACGACCTCGCTTACCGTGCGCGCAAACGGGACGTCGCCTTCTACGTCGAGGTCGCGACGCGCACCGGCGGCCCGGTGCTCGAGTACGGCGTGGGCAGCGGCCGCGTGGCCTTGGCCTTGGCGCGCGCGGGCATCGACGTCGTCGGGGTCGACCTCTCGGAGGGCATGCTCGCGAGCCTGCGCGAGAAGCTCCGCGGCCCGCTCGCCGAGCGCGTCCGCGTCGTGCACGGCGACATGCGCAGCGTGCGCCTGCGCCGCCGCTTCCCGCTGGTGATCGCGCCCTTCAACACCGTGCTCCACCTGTACGAGCGCCCTGACGTCGAGGCTTTCTTCGCGCGCGTGCGCGGCCACCTCGCCCCCGGTGGGCGCTTCGTGTTCGACTTCTCGCTGCCGTCGCCCGCGGACTTGGCGCTCGACCCGAACCGTTCCTTCGCGGCACCGAGCTTCCGCCACCCCAGCACGGGGAAGGTGACGCGCTACCGCGAGCGCTTCGAGTACCACCCGCTGCGCCAGCTCTTGGTGATCTGGATGGACATGACGCCGGCGGGCGCGGGCGAAGGCGCGAGCGTGCCGCTGTCACACCGCCAGTTCTTCCCCCGGGAGATGGAGGCACTGCTCCACTACAACGGCTTCGCCGACATCCGCTTCACGGCCGACTTCTCGGGGCGTGACCCCGACCCAGAAACGGACTCACTGGTGGTGAGCTGCACCGTTGCGAGGGCGGGCCGCCGGGCCTAGGTTCGGGGCGTTCCCATGGCCGCGGACTTCTACTCCGAGCTCGGCGTCGCGAAGGGCGCTAGCGAGGACGAGATCAAGAAGGCGTACCGCAAGCTCGCGGCGAAGCTCCACCCCGACCGCCACCCGGGCGACAAGAAGATCGAGGCGCGCTTCAAGGCGGTGAACCGCGCGTACCAGGTGCTGTCCGACGCGAAGCAGCGCAAGCTCTACGACGAGTTCGGCGAGGAGGGGCTGCGTGAGGGCTTCAACGTCAACGCCGCGCGGGCGTACCGGCGCGCGCGGGGCGGTCGCGGTCGCGGCGGCCAGGGCTTTTCCATCGAGGACATCCTCGGCGGCGGCGGCGACGGCAGTGGGATCGGGGACCTGTTCGGGGACCTGTTCGGCCAAGGCCGGGGGCGCTCTAGACCCAGCAAGGGCTCGGACGTCTCGGCGGAGGTGACCGTGGACTTCGTGAGCGCCATCCGCGGCGCGACCTTGAGCCTGCGCGTGCAGGAGGGCGGCGGCGAGGTCACCGTGCGCGTGCCGCCGGGCGCGGGGGACGGCGACAAGGTACGCGTGCCCGGTCACGGCTCGCCCGGGGTCGGCGGACACAGCGGCGACCTGGTGCTGACGATCCGCGTCTCGCCTCACCCGGTGTTCGAGCGCAAGGGCCTCGACCTGCACCTCGACCTGCCCATCACGGTGGCCGAGGCCCATCGCGGCGCGAAGGTGCGCGTGCCCACGCCCGAGGGCGAGGTGACGCTCACCGTGCCGAAGCACGCCCAGAGCGGCAAGGTCGTGCGTCTGGGCAAGAAGGGCGTGAAGCGCGGCAGCCACCACGGCGACCTCTACGTGCGCTTCATGGTGAAGCTGCCCGAGAGCGACTCGGCGGAGGTCGAGCACGCGGTGGACGCGCTCGAGCGCGCGACCACGGGGGACTTGCGTGCGGGCATCCGCTTCTGAGCCAAGGTCCGCGGGGCGGGTGTGTCGGACGGCCATGCGCTGGGTCCTCGCGGGTCTCCTGGTCTCGGGCCTCGCCGCGGCGCAGGCCACGCCGCCGTCGCTGCCGGTCGCAGCTTCGGGCGGGGCCTCCGCCGAGCTGATGAAGCACGCGCGCGCAGCGCGGGCGGCGCTGGAGCGGCGCAAGCCGCCGAAGCCGCAGGGTGACGGCAAACAGTTCGTGGTGAAGCAGCTCGGTCCCTGGCTCAGCGAGGCGCGCAAGCTGCACGAAGAAGCCCTCGCGCGCTACCAGAAGGTCGCGACGTCGGATCCCAGCCCGGACGTGCGCGTCACGGCCCACGCCGAGGCCGGCGAGATGTCGCTCGCCCTGGCCGAGCGCATCTACCGCGCGGGGGAAGCGGCGACGCCGAAGAGCATCGCGCAGAGCCCGGAGCTGCGTGCCACCTACCTCTCCGCGCTGGACGACGCTGTCGAGCCCATGCGCGCGAGCGCGATCCAGACGCTTTCGCGCTGCGCGGAGCTCGCGACCGCGCACGCCGTGTCGAGCCCGGCCTCGCGGCGCTGCGCGGAGCTCCGCGACAAGCCGATGACCGTCGACCCCAAGCGTCGCGCTTCCCCGGAGGAGGTCGAGCGCGCAGTGCGGCTGGCGCGTCCGAAGCTTCGCTCCTGCTACGAGCATGCGCTGAAGAGCGAGCCCGCCCTCGCCGGTGAGCTGAAGGTCGGCATCGAGATCGGTCCGAGCGGAGCAGTCACGCAAGTGAAGCTCAGCGGCAGCCTGGCCAAGCATCCCGTCACGGTGTGCGTGGAAGGTGTGCTCCGCGCGCTGCCGCTGCCGCCGCCACCGCCCGGCAAGAGGGTGGCGATGACCTTGCTGCAGCCGCTGGTGTTCGACCCCGCGAAGTAGGGGGTCCAGCGCTTTCCCCTGCCGAGCGAGGCCCCCTGGCTCAGCTGCTGCGCGGCTCGGCGCCGAGCTCCGCGCTGGCGCGCGCGCGGCGCGACTCCACCGGCGGCGGGGCGTTGGACTTCAGGCTGCCGTGCTCGTCGTAGCGGTCGAGCTCCTGCGTGACGCGGCGCAGGGCCGCCTGCTTCTCGTGGAAGGGGCGGAAGCTCGACTTGAAGCCGGAGACGACGATGTTCTTGATGTCGGAGAACGAGAGGCCCATCTTCGTATGGCAGAGCCATAGCTCCTTGGACACGCTGGTGTCGGTGATCAGCCGGTTGTCCGTGTTCACCGTCACGCGCAAGCCAAGGTCGTAATAGAGCTTGAGCGGGTGGCTCGAGATGTCGCGCACCGCGCCCGTCTGCACGTTGCTGGAGGGGCAGCACTCGAGAGGGATGCGGTGATCGTTCAGGTAGTGCAGGAGGTCGCCGTTCTCGCGCAACCGGCAGCCGTGGCCGATGCGGTGCGCGCCGCAGACGTGGATGGCCTGCGCGATGGACTCGGGGCCGTAGGCCTCGCCGGCGTGGATGGTGCAGTTGATGTTGTTGTCGCGCACGAGCTGGAAGGAGTCGCGGTGGTGCTTGGCGGGGAAGTCCGCCTCGGCGCCCGCCAGGTCGAAGCCGACCACGCCACGGCCCTTGTAGGCCACCGCCAGCTCCGCCATCTCGTAGGAGCTCTCCGGCGCGATGTTGCGGATGCCGCAGATGATGACGTTGGCCTTGATGCCGTAGGTCTCGCGCGCGCGGCGCAGGCCGTCGAGCACGGCCTCCACCACCTTGGTCAGCTTCAGACCGCGGCGGGTGTGCAGCATGGGCGCGTAGCGCACCTCCATGTAGCGGACGTTCTCGCGCTGGGCGTCCTCGGCCAGCTCGAAGGCGATGCGCTCCAGGGACTCTTCGGTCTGCATCACCCGCAGCGTGATGTCGAAGCCCTTCAGGTAGTCGACCAGGGAGCCGAAGTTCTTGCCGCAGCCGATGGCCGCGTGGAGGCCCTCCACGGTGTTGGCGGGCAGCTCCGTGCCCTCCTTCTTCGCGATGTCGAGGATGGTCTCGAGGCGGAGCGAACCGTCGAGGTGGACGTGGAGGTCCGTCTTGGGGAGCGCCTGGAAGACTTCCAGCGGGACGAGATGTCCATCGCTGCCCGGCGCGGGGTTTTCCTTGTTTGCCATGTCCGACTGTACCACACGGCTCGCGCCCGAGCGCTCAGTCGTTCGAGCTCGACCCGGAGTCGCTGGAGCCGGAGTCGCTGGAGCCCGAGTCGCTGGAGCCGGAGTCGTCCCGGCCGCGGGCGTCGTCCTCGCGATCCGACTCGTCGTCGTCTCCGTCGTCCTCGTCATCGTTCTCGTCCGTCGGGGCTTCGTCGTCCGCGTCTTCGTCGAGGTCGTCCTCGTCGTCCTTGCGACGAGCGGGCTCGCGCTTCGCGGGCACGGGCTCCTCGTGGTCGGCGCGGCCCAGGAAGGCGACGCCGCCGACCACGACGGCGATGATCGCCGCGAACATGCTGCCGGAAACGCCGGCTCCGGCGTCGCCGCGCGCGGCGGCGTCGAAGGCCTCGCGGAACACCTCCTCGCCTTGCGCGCCAACGATCTGCCGTGCGCCCACGTAGGTGGTGGGCAAGCCTTGGAAGCCCGCGTCGCGCAGGAGCTTCGACTCGCGCTGGATGCGGTCCGCGGTGCCCGCCGACGCGACGCAGGCGTCGAACGCCTTCGCATCCAGCCCGAGCTCCACGGCGATGCGGCGCAGGCTCTGCGGGCCGAGGTCCTCGACCTCGAACAGGCGATCCGCCATCTCGTCGCCCTTGCCCTGCGCCTCGGCGCACACCGCGGCCTTGGCCGCGCCGAGCGCGCTGGTGTGACGCGGCAGCGGCAT
>Ga0233425_10005922_pt1 | contig 18690 bp, 15 predicted proteins | sample Watercolumn_Towu_2_FD_181712 | JGI IMG/M metagenome (GOLD analysis project Ga0233425, IMG submission 181712) | Freshwater microbial communities from Lake Towuti, South Sulawesi, Indonesia - Watercolumn_Towuti2014_140_MG | ecosystem: Environmental > Aquatic > Freshwater > Lake | place... | reverse complement strand
CTAAGAGTGTGTTTTGAAAATCCGAGTTGAACAGGCGTCTCGCCTGTTTCGTCATGAAAACGGCAAGCAGAACAGGCGAGACGCCTGTTCAACACTGTCACTCCGCGAATTTCCAAACACGCTCTAAAACATCGAACTGCACCCTTCCGTAACAGCGTTGCCGCAGTTGGCGTGGCGACGGTAGGGCACGCTATTGCGCGGCATCTGTTCGAGACAATGTTGCGGCACGCAATCGCGTGCCCAAGAACGCGATGCTTTCTTGGAATTGCGGGACGCGACGGACGCGTCCCTCCGAAGAAGTCCGTTGATCACTTCAGATCGAGGCAGACGAGGTCGCCGGGGATGGACTTGCAGTAGATGCGGCCATTGGCGAATACCGGCATGCTCCAGCAATGGCCGTCGAGCACCTTGGCGCGGGCGACTTCCTTGTACTCTTTCGGCGTGGCGTTCGCGATGATGAGGTCGCCTTTGTCGCCGAGGATGATGAGTAGTCCATCCGCCATCATGAGGGAACCTTTCTTGATGCCGTCGCCGCCGGTCCATTTGACTTCGCCGGTCGCGAAGTCCATGCAGGTGAACACATCCTCGTTGATGCCGTAGAGATGGCCTTGCCAGAGGATGCAGGTCGCCATTTGGTTGCGCATCTTCCTGTTCTCCCAGACCGGGGTGAGCGTGGCGCCGTTAAATCGAAGAAGCGTGGCGCCGCGGTTGTAGCCGGAGGAGATAAATATCTTGTCGCCCTCGATAATCGGGGTGGCGGCGTTGACTTCATAGGAAGTGGTCCACGGGTGATGGGCGATGCGTTTGCCGGTGGCAAGGTCGCGGATGGAAAGGCCCTTGGCGTTGAAGAGAAAGACGTAATTGCCGAAGACCATGGGTGCGGCATACGAGGGTTTTTCGTCGGCTTTCCAGAGGAGCGCGCCGGTGTTTTTGTCGAGAGCGAGGCCGTTGAGGAGGAGTCTGCCGTCGTGAACCAGCGCAGAACCCGCATGGCCCCATTCGGGGGTGGTGATGTTGAAGTCGGTGGCGAGGTTCTTGGACCAGACGACGGCGCCGGAGTCGGCGTCGAGGCAGAAAAGTTTGCCGGATTTGCTGAGGGCAAAGACCGCGGCGCCAAAAACGGTCGGCGTGGTGTTGGGACCGCCTTCGTAGAGTTTCGGCGCGAGGGGTTCGGGGTATTGGTGTTTCCAGACTTCTTTGCCGGTCTCGGCGTCGAGGCACCAGATGGTGTCGGTGTCAGCGCGGTTGCCCATGGTGAAGACGCGATCTCTGGCGATGGAGACGGTGGCGCAACCGATGCCGACGTTGGTCTTCCACAGTTGCTTGGGGCCGGGCGCGGTCCATGGTGGATGGAAAAGTTTTTCGTAGGTGATGCCATTGCGCTGGGGGCCGCGCCAAGCAGGCCAGTCGGCAGCGGTGGCGACGATGGCGGTGAAAAGGAATAGGAGGATTGTTTTCATGGGGTTTACCATTCGGTTTCGGAGGTTCCGTTCGTGGTGGCGCCGGCGCGTTTGGCGGCGGGCAGGTACGCTTCTTCGACGTAGTCGCGGACCATGCGGGCGGTGGAGAAGCGGGGCAGGACGGTGGCGATGGACGCTTTCATGTGTTTGAGCCATTCGGCGGGAAGTCCCTCGGAATCGCGCTGGTAGTAGAGCGGCGCGATTTTGTTTTCGAGGATGTCGTAAAGGGACTGGCTGTCTTCGTAGTCTTGTTGGTCGGTGTTGGGATCTTCGTGGTGGTTGCCGATGGTCCAGCCGGCGTCGGGGTTTTGGACTTCGCACCACCAGCCGTCGGCGATGGAGAAGTTGATGGCGCCGTTGACGGGGGCTTTCATGCCGCTGGTGCCGCTGGCTTCGTGCGGGCGACGCGGGTTGTTGAGCCAGACATCAACGCCTTGGACGAGCATGCGGGCGACGCGGATGTTGTAGTTCTCGATGAAGATGATGTGACCGCGCAGGTCGCTGTGTCGTGAGATTTCGAAGATGCGGCGGATGAGTTCCTGGCCGGGTTTGTCGGCCGGGTGCGCTTTGCCGGCGAAGATGATCTGGATGGGGCGCTTGGGGTTCTTGAGAATGGAGCGGAGCCGGTCGAAGTCGCGAAAGAGAAGGTCGGCGCGTTTGTAGGTGGCGAAGCGCCGGGCGAAACCGATGGTGAGCCAGTCGGGGTTGAAAAGGTTGTCCACTTCGCGGAGTTCGTCAGGGGAAGCGCCGTGGCGCGCGAGTTGGGCGCGGACGCGACGTCGGGTAAAACCCGCGAGGTTGTCTTTTTGGAGGCAATGAACGTCCCAGAGTTCGTTGTCGGGGATGTTGGCGATGCCGCGTTTCCAGAAGATGTCGTCCATGAGGTGCTGACGCCACGCGGGTGTGAGGTAGCGGTCGTAGAGGTCGGCCATTTGCCAGCCGAGCCAGGTCTGGGTGTGGACGCCGTTGGTGATGGCGTTGATGGGCGCGTCGCCGGGCTTGGCGCTGGGGAAAATGTGTCGCCACATTGCGTTGGAGACTTTGCCGTGAAGTTGGCTGACGCCGTTGGCGTAGGTCGAGAGGCGGAGGGCGAGGACGGTGAGGCTGAAGGATTCGTTGGGGTTGGATTGGCCAAGCTCGACAAGTTTGTCAATGCTGCCGCCGATTTCTTCGCAGCATTTCTTGAAATACTTGCGTACGAGCGCGACGTCGAACGCTTCGTTGCCGGCGGGGACTGGCGTGTGCGTGGTGAAGACGGAGTTCTTGGCGATTTCCTTGCAGGCGACGGGGAAGCTGAGTCCTTGTTGGACGAGGGTGCGAATGCGCTCGAAAGCGAGGAAGGCGCAATGGCCTTCGTTCATGTGCCAGCAGGCCGGCTCGATGTTGAGGGCTTGGAGGACGCGGACGCCGCCCATGCCGACGAGGATTTCCTGGCAGATGCGCATTTCGCGGCCGCTGACGTAGAGTTGGCCGGTGATGGGACGGTCGGCCGGTTCGTTCTTGGGGATGTCGCTGTCGATGAGCAGCACGGGGATGCGACCGACTTGGGCGAGCCAGGCGCGGACGTGGATGTCGCGGCCGGGGAAGGGGACGCTGATGGTGAGTTGGCGTCCGTGGTCGTTTAGCAACGGCGTGAGCGGAAGACGCGCGAAATCGTAGGCGGGATAGAAATGTTGTTGGCGACCGTCGGGTTCGATTTCCTGCTCGAAGTAGCCGCGTTTGTAGAGGGGGCCGATACCGATGAAGGGAATGCCGAGGTCGCTGGCGGACTTGCAATGGTCGCCGGAAAGGATGCCAAGACCGCCGGAGTAGGTGTGCAGCGATTCGTGCCAGCCGAACTCAGTGGAGAAATAGACGAACGGGCCGCCTTCGTAGTTCGGGTAGTTCTGGTTGAACCACGTGGAGGCGGTGGGTTTCATGTAGGCGTCGAACTCGCGGAGGACGGAGTGGTACATCGTGAGGAAGATTTCGTCTTCGAGGAGTTCTTCCCAGTGGTGCGGTTCGATGTTGATGAGGAGTTCGACGGGGTTGCGGTACATCGCCCAGAGGCCGGGCTGGATGTGGCTGAACATACGGCGCGCGTGCGGCGTCCACGTCCACCAAAGGTTGAAGGCGAGTTCGCGGAGCCGTGAGACTTCCTTGGGCAGTTCGATGTCGGCGAGTTGGACGGAGTGGAAGCGGAAGGGGAGTTTGAACATATCGTGGTCAGTGGTTGGCGATGATCTCGTCCACGTTGACGCTGCGCAACTGGAAGAGCCGGCGGACGGCGTCGTCAATGAGGTTGTTGGGGCAGGAGGCGCCGGCGGTGATGCCGATGGAGACGGGGCCGTCCGGGAGCCAGTTCTCGGTCTGGACTTCCTGTTGTTTGTGGAGGTTGAAATGGCGGATGATCCTGGCGGAGAGGATCTCGTTGGCGTTCTTGATGAAGTAGGTGGGAATGCAGGCCTCGCTGAGCTCGGCGAGGTGGGAGGTGTTGGAGGAGTTGTAGCCGCCGACGACGATCATCATGTCGAGAGGTTGCTTGAGGAGTTGAATGAGCGCGTCCTGGCGTTCTTGCGTGGCGCCGCAGATGGTGTCGAACATGCGGAAATGCTTGTCGAGAGCGTCCTCGCCATAACGGTCAATCATGGCTTGGCGGAACCGTCGCTGGATGTCCTCGGTCTCGCTGCGCAACATCGTGGTCTGGTTGGCGACGCCGATGGAAACGAGATCGCGGTCGGGGTCAAAACCGGGCGAGTGCGCGCCGGGGAACTTGCGGAGGAATTCCTCCTTGTCGCCGCCGCGTCGAATGTAATCGCAGACGTAATCGGTCTCGGTGACGTTAAGGACGACGAGGTAGTGGCCGCCTTCGTTGGCGATGGTGCGGGAACTGGTGGCGAGTGTCTCTTCGTGTTTGGCTTTGCCGTGGATGATGGAGGTGAATTGTTCCTTGGCGTTTTGGGTGACTCGCTTCCAGACGCTCATCACGTCGCCGCAGGTGGTGTCAACAAATTGGCAACCCTTGGCCTTGAGCTTGTTCATGATCTCGACCTGCGCGCCGAACGCGGGGATGATGACGACATCGTTGGCGGTGAGCCGGTCAATGTCGGCGCTCTTGTGCGGGCCGGAGAGGAACTTGATGCCCATCGCGAGGAGTTGGTCGTTGACCTCGGGGTTGTGGATGATTTCGCCGAGGATGTAGATGTCCTGGTCGCGGAAAAATTTTCGGGCGGCATACGCGAGGTCAATCGCCCGCTCGACGCCGTAACAGAAGCCGAACTCCTTGGCGAGGCGGACCGTCAGCCCGGCGGCTTCCAGGAAGCTGCCGCGTTGGCGGAGCTTCTCGACGATCTGGCTGCGGTAATGTTGTTCGACTTGTTCGCGCACCGCTTCCATGATATCCGGGCGGCGGAGGTTGACACGTGCAGGCTTGGTTGTTGCGGCTGCGGTGCTCATGTCGGATCCGGGGTAAGTGCTGCTTCGATTTCGGCCTGTTCTTCGCGCGTGATCGGCGCGAGGAAAGTGGAGGTGGCGTTCTCTTCCAATTGCGCGGGGTTCTTTGCGCCGGCGAGGGCGACGGAGACACCGACGTGTTGAAGGACGAACTTGATGGCGAGTTGGGAGAGGTGGAAGCCGTGTCGTTGGGCAATGGGTTTGAGACGCTGGAGGACCTCGATATTGCGTCGGTACTCGATGCCGTCGTCCGCCTTCACCCAGTTCGAACGGATGTCGTTCGGATCGAAGCGGGAGTTCTTGTCATACCTGCCCGACAACAGACCGCGCGCCAGCGGGCCGCGCGCAAGGAACGCAATGCCTCGGGCGCGACAATAGGGGAGGAGTTGTTTTTCGGCGCGGCGGTCGAGGAGATTGTAGTTGGCCTGCACGGCGGCGAGGGTGCGCCGGCTGTCGAAACTCTCGACCATGTCGAGATCATTGGTGGAAATCCCGAAGAACCGGATCTTGCCTTGTCGGTGCAACGTGTCGAAGGCGTCGAGGAATTCCTGCCAGCGCGTGGTTCGCCAGAGATGGCATTGATAAAGATCAATGTGATCGGTCTGGAGACGGCGCAGGCTGGCATCGCAGGCGTTCAGGATGTACTCGCGCGATTCGTTGATGGTGCGACGGTCTTCGGCGTCGTGCCAGAACCCGACCTTGGTGGCGACATAGACGCGGTCGCGACAACCGATCTCCTGGAGCGCCTTGCCGAGTATCTCTTCGCTGTGTCCCCAACCGTACATGTCGGCGGTGTCGAAGAAATTGATGCCGAGATCCACGGCGCGCTTGATGGTGGCAATGGAGTCAACGTCGGTGACGCCGGTCCAGCCGTCGGGTTTGCCATCGAGAGTGATCGCGCCGCCGAACTGCCAACAACCAAGCCCCACCAGACTGACTCGCCAACCTGTTTTCCCAAAAAGCCGATGTTGCATCTTGCTGTTTCAGTACCCCAACCGGCGGCGCTTGGCAAGTCGTCTTCTTGATGTGGGTTGCCGGTCGGCGCACCGCGGCAACTGTGCCCCATTGAGTCGCAGCTTCGGCTTGCGGGTGGTGATGTTGGCGCGCTGAGGACGAAACCGGACAACAGCAGTACACGCTCAGAGTGACTTGATCAACTGCTCGTAATCGTCGTGCGAGCCGATCCAGAACCAGTGGAGGGTGTCGTTCTCCAGCAGCCCAACGACACGGTAGTGCGGGCCGACACGGGCCGACCAGCAGCCGCGCACTTTCTTGAAGTGCAGCGAGGGATGATGCGGATCGCGTTGCCAGAGGCGAAAGTTCTTGCGGGCGAGAGTTTGAATCGGCTGCGGCAACTGCACGAACAATGCACGAAAACTACTGGTGACGGAGGAATTCATCGAGCGGCTGGGTTTTGCCGTCCGCGATTTCCTGCCGGGCTTGCTGGGCCAGTTTGTCGAGCGGACCACCGGGCCGGGCGTCGCGTTCCATTTCCTCGTCCCACAGTTCGGCTTCGTATTCTTGCAGCCAACGCGAGACTTCACGCACGTCCTGCGAAGGAAGCTTGGCGATCTCGGCTTCGATTTGTTCCACCTTGCTCATGTGGCAACAAAATACTGCTTGACCGCACCGCTTTCAAGCCCAATGGCGGCCCCAGATACAGTTCGGAGTGTTGGTCAACGAGAGGAACGCCGCCGTCCCGGCGGTCGGAGTCTGTCCCAAAACCGCCGACAGCGGTGTTCCTTTTTGCCTTGTGCCGAACCGGGTCGCTTCCCTATGATGCGGACGATTGCTATGAGAACCATGCGTGTTCTTGGCGTCTTGATGGTTGCTGCGCTGGCAGCCGGCGCGGCGGAGAAACCATTTGATCAATTCCTGTTCAAGCTCAGTGAACTCAATCGGTCTTTCGACGGAAAGTGCTCCCACAAAATCGAAGCGGGCGCCGTCACCGAGTTGACACTCTCCACGGATGGCGTCACCGACCTGACGCCGATTGGCACGTTGCCGTGGTTGAAGAAGCTGACGCTGTCGCCGTGGACGGCGGACCGGAAAGGTGTGTTGAGCGATTTGTCGGCATTGAAAGGATTGCCGCTCAAGAGCCTGTATTGCCTGAACAATCCGGTGAAAGACCTCTCGCCGCTGTCGGGGATGCCGCTGTCGGAGTTGAGCATCGGCGGGACGCTCGTCAGCGATCTCTCGCCGTTGGAAGGAATGAAGCTGACCGTGTTGGGCTGCAACGACACAGCGGTCGGCGATCTGAAACCGCTGGAAGGAATGCCGTTGAAAGTGCTCTGGTGTCAGAACACGCGCGTCACTGACTTCAGTCCGCTGAAAGGCGCGCCGCTGCAAGAGTTGCGGTGCGATGCAGCGGTAGCGGCGCAGAACGTCGCCGTGCTGCGCGAGATCAAGACGCTGACGAAGATCAACGACCTGATGGCCATCGCATTCTTCAACACAGCGTCACCGGGCAAGCCGGTTGTCGCGCCCAAACCGACCGTCAGCGCCCCGACACAAGTGTCGGGGTTGAAGGAAATGGCTGTTGACCTTGGCGACGATGTGAAGATGGAATTTGTTCTCATCCCCGAAGGTTCATTCATGATGGGGTCGGACAACATCGGGAATGCAAAGCCGGTGCATCGGGTGACTATTACCAAACCATTTTACATCGGCAAATTCGAGGTGACACAAGAGCAATGGCAGAGAATCATGGGCAGCAATCCGAGCCACTTCAAGGGTGCGAAGAACCCGGTCGACAGCGTGAGTTGGGAGGACTGCCAAGAGTTCTTGATGGCGTTGAAACAAAAAGTGCCAAGCCAAACGTTCCGCTTGCCGACAGAGGCGGAGTGGGAATATGCGTGTCGGGTCAGGTCCAAGACCGATTATTCTTATGGGGACAACCCTGAGAAACTGCGTGACTACGCTTGGTTCGATAAGAACAGCGAGCGACAAACTCATCCGGTGGGACAGAAGAAACCGAATGCGTGGGGCTTGTACGACATGTGTGGCAACGTTTACGAATGGTGTCAAGATTGGCATGGAGAGTATAGTGCCAAATCTGCCACTGATCCGACCGGTGCCGCGGACGGGTCGAAGCGCGTGCTGCGCGGCGGGTCGTGGGGCAGCGGTGCCGCGATATGCCGGTCGGCTCACCGCGGTATTTATGATCCCTCGACTCGTAGTATCGCCCACGGCTTGCGTGTGGTGATGTTGGCGCGCTGAGCGACGGAAGGCGACTACGGCTGTGCACTCAAATGCCGGCAGAGGTTGGCGAGCAGTCGGCGGTGCCGTTCGGTTGACAGTGAACCAATCCGGCCCAGCAAGGCGTTCATCGGCACGGCGGCAAGAAAGCCAAGCCGAATCAGGGATGCGGCTTTCAGTCCGCTCGCCGGGAAGTCCGGGTCGCCGGGTGCCAACAGTTCGTCGAACTCTGGCACACGTTGCTGGAGTTGGGTGCTGACGCCGCAGATCAGAAAATCGCCGAATGGCGGCAAACGGCGCAGCAACACGACCGGACGGTTCTTGAGTTGGCCGTCGGCTTGGGGAAGTGGCGCGATGGCAATATCGCCCTCGTTCATGGGCAGAGGTCAGCGGTGGTGTATTCCGGCTCAGCATCCCCGTAGGCGCGGGCCAGTTGTTGCTTGGCCAACTCTGCCCAGTCCTCCCGCTCACCGTCGGCCGGTAACACGACGACCACCAGCCGCGAGTTCTTCGCCAGCCGGTACGGCTCGTCCAACTCGATGTTCTGGCCGTCAAAATGAGCGCTTAATGCCACCGTTGTCATTGTGCACTACACTAGCGGATTTTTACCACGCTGGCAATGGAGGATTTTATCATGCTTCACGACATGATTGACACCATTCATTGCGCAGGCGGCGTTGTTCGGCGATGGCGTCGCCGCGCCACTGCAAGCGGCCGGTCAGGTCAGAGAAATCGTACCGCTGGCCGTGGCCGTTTCCCCCAGCCTCGCGCTCGTGAAGCCAATGAGTCACCTCGCGAAGTTCTTCCGCGGAGAGGTTTGCGATCTCGGCTTCGATTTGTTCCACCTTGCTCGTGCGGCAACAAAATACTGCTTGACCGCACCGCTTTCAAGCCCAATGGAGGCCCCCATCATGGGTGCAGTTGGAAGTGTTGGGCAACCACCGGGTGTAGGCCGCGAGCCGAGACATGAGACATGGCTCAAGTTGTGCGTAGGTCTCCTGACCGCGCACCTGACTCGACCGAAGATCTCCCGATGGCGGCCGGTCGGGGAGACCTGACGGTCAGCGCAGACGGCGCGGTCGGGAGACCTGCGCCGAACGAGCGCCGGCACCGTCTTCTGCGGTTGACGGTGCGCGTGTGTTGTGGCACGGTGCGGTTCCAACGTTCATGAATTCCCGACAAATAGCCAAGTTTTTTGGCTCGCTGAAATTAGCGGTCACCCTGCTGACCATTCTGACGGCAGTGCTCACCGTGGCGACATTCTATGAATCGCGCACTTCCACTGCCGCCGTGACGGCGCAGGTCTATCGAAGCTGGTGGTTCAACGTCCTGCTCGCCGCGCTCGGCATGAACCTCGCCGTCGCGGCCGGGTTGCGTTGGCCTTGGAAACAGCACCAAGTCGGATTCGTCGTCACCCACGCCGGGTTGATCATGATCCTGGGCGGTTGCAGCGCCGCGTGGCATTTCGGCACCGAGGGAATGATGGCGTTGCGCGTCGGCGAACCGCCCGCCAATAACGTTCAACTGGATAACCGCGCCCTGGTCGTCATGTCGCCAGAGGTCACACAGACGGCGTTGCGCATGGATCGCCGCGGCATGGTTCATCCGAAAGAGGTCACGTTGCCCGGCGGTATGCGATTGACGCTGGAGGAGTTTTATCCGAACGCAAAGACCGAAATGATCATCCACGAAAACGCCAAGCAATGGAGTCCCGCTGCCCATATCCTCATCCAGAGCAAGAGGGCAGCGCATGACATCCGCCAATGGATGTTTCCCAACCAGCGCCTCTTCGAGGACCTCGCGTTCGTCATTGCCACCGATGCCGCGCACTTGGCGCGCCTGACCAACGCGCCGCCGGCCGACGCCCTGAAAGAAGTTCGGTTGCTTGTGACGTTGAAAGAGCAACAGCTCAACACGCCCGTGGTTGGAAACACGGGGAAGGACCTGAGCGTGCCGGGCACGGACCTCAGTGTTCACATTTTGAATTACTGGCCGGATTTCCGGATGGGGGCAAAACATGAGATCGTCAGCATTTCCGAGGAGCCCAACAACCCGGTCGCGTTGGTGTTGTTGACGCGCGGCGAAAACTCCGAGAAGTGGTTCTTGTTTGGCAGCGACCAGATGCAGCCCATGTTGCGCGAACAAAAAGGCACGCCCATCGGGGCACAACTGCAACTGCGGGCGCCACCCCGTCCCACGCAGTTGACGCTCACGGCGCTGGCCAACTCCGCAGACCTTTATTTTGTGATGCAGACGAGGACCGAGTTCAAGTCCGGCCCCGTTGCGATAGGACAGCCGCTGGCGCTCCGTTGGATGGACGCACAATTGACCGTGGAGCGTTTCCTGACCAACGCGGTGGCCGGCGAACAAGTGGTGCGCGCGCCAGACCATCCGGAACAATCCCAACCTGCCTTGCGGGTGACTGCGCATGGCGGCGCCTCATCGCGCCCTGAGTGGTTGCTGTTCGGTCGCCCCGTCCAGGTGCGCTCCGGCAACGCCACACCGATCCAGATGGTGTTCGCGTGGGCTACGATGCCATTGCCGTTCACGGTGACGCTGGAGGATTTCGTCGTCGAGCGCGACGAAGGCAGCCACAACATCGCCGGCTGGACCAGCAAGGTGATCTTCACCGATCCTGCCAGCGGCGAACAAAAACGCGCCGACGTCTGGATGAATCATCCCGCCGTGTTCAAGGGCTACAAGTTTTCCCAGGCATCATGGAATCCGCAAGACTTGAAATACACCGTCTTGCAAGTGAAGAAAGACCCGCTTTGGGTCATCGTCCTGACGTGGACAGGCTCGGGCTTGACGATCCTTGGCATCGCCCTGATGTTCTACGCAAGACGATGGGTCTGATGATTTTTATGAAACGAATACTACTTTTGTTGACGTTGACAACCTCAATGGCAGTCGCGCAGGAATTGGATTTCAGCACGATGGGAATGATCGCGGTCCAGAAGGACGGCCGCAAGAAACCGCTCGACACCGTCGCGAACGAAACCGTCCAGCGCATCACGGGCCGGCGGAAGAATCCGATGGAATTCGTGTTGTCCGTCTGGTTCGAGACGCGCGATTGGAAGACGATGCCGGTGGTGCTTCTGACCCATCGCGAACTGAAAGAACAACTCGGATTGTCGGTCGAGCAGAAATACTTCACCCGCGATCAACTCGTCACGCCGGCGTTGCAGGCGATTGTCGAGCGCGCCCAACACAAAGACTCGCACTCACAGACCAGCATCGAACGCGAGGGGGTCGCGTTGGAGCAACGGATTCAGGCGCTCGCCGCGCTCGCCGTGCGGGAGACGCTGCCCATCGTGCCGCATCCAAGCGACGAGAAAGGTCCCTGGGAGCCGGCACCAAAGACCGGTCCGATCTCGGAACGGTTCGAGGCGGTGCGCGCCGCGTTTGTGAAACGCGACGCAGCGGCGTTCCTGTCGGCATCGCGCGAACTGGAGACGGCATTGCGCGCGGTCAGCCCGAAAATCTACCCGAAACGCGAAGACCTCGAACGCGAAGTTCACTACAACCATTTTCATCCGTTCCGCAAAGCAGAGATACTCTACGCGGTGTCGTTCGTGCTTTTGCTGGCGACGTGGCCGATGCGCAACCGTGTCGGTTACTGGATTGCCGTGACGCTGTTCACTGTAGGTGTGTTGGCGCACGGGTACGGGTTCTGGCTGCGGATGCTGATCTCCGGGCGGCCGCCGATCACCAACATGTACGAGTCGGTCGTCTGGGTCAGTTTCGGCGCGGCGTTGTTTGCGATTGTGCTGGAAATAATTTTCCGGCCGCGGTTCTACCTCGCCGCTGTTGCACCAATCGCGGCCGTGATGTTGGTGCTGGCCGACATGTTCCCGGCGGTGATGGATCCGAGCATCGGGCCGCTGGTGCCGGTGTTGCGGAGCAATTTCTGGCTGGCCGTTCACGTGCCGGCGGTGACGCTCGGTTACTCAGCGTTCGCGGTGGCGATGGCGTTGGGGCACGTCGCGTTGGCGTATTACATGTTCAAGTCCGAGGCGCGCGAGACGATTCACCGGCTGGAGCATTTCATTTATCGCGCGATGCAGGTCGGCGTGTTGTTGCTGGCGGCGGGCACGATCCTCGGCGGGATCTGGGCGCATTATGCGTGGGGCCGGTTCTGGGGATGGGACCCGAAGGAGACGTGGGCGCTGATTTCGTTGTTGAGCTACGTGATTCCGTTGCACGGGCGATTGGTCGGCTGGTTGCGCGGGTTTGGGCTGAGCGTGTCGAGCGTGATTTGTTTCCTGACGGTGTTGATGGCGTGGTACGGCGTGAACTTCATTCTCGGCAAGGGAATGCACGCCTACGGCTTTGGCACCGGCGGGACGGTGTATGTGGTGGCCTTCGTGTTGTTGGAGCTTGGGTTGGTCGGCTTCGCTGTGGCGCGACGCAAAGACGCCAAATAGAACTTGTCTCGCGGCGAGTTTTCGGCATCCTGTGAAAGGCCAAACCCAGGCGATGGGAGCATTTGTGTGTGAGTGATCATGTTACAGGCTTTGCCGCCGTCATACCGGACCGTCTCGGTCACTATGAAGTGACTGAGAAGATCGGTCAGGGCGGAATGGCTGTTGTCTATAAGGGACTCCAGTCGTCGTTGAACCGGCCCGTGGCCATCAAGATCCTGCCGCCCCAATTCGCCGCGACACCGGAACTGCTCGCCCGCTTCGACCGCGAAGCCGCGATCGTCTCGCAACTCGCCCACTCCAACATCGTGCAGGTCATTGACCGCGGGCGGCAGGACAACTTCCTGTATTTCGTCATGGAGTTTGTTGATGGCGATGGCCTCGACAAACTCATCCAAGCCGGCAAGCTGACCGTCTCGCAGGTGACTCATTACGCGTCGCAGATCTGTGACGCCATTGATTACGCCCACAAGGCCGGCGTCATCCACCGCGACCTCAAACCGGCCAACATCTTGATTGATCGTCGCACTGACCGCGTGAAGATCGCCGACTTCGGCATCGCGGCGCTGGAAGACAACACCGGCACGCTGGCGACGTTGACGGCGGAACGAAGCGTGATCGGCACCATGAATTACATGTCGCCGGAACAACGCGTGGATTCCCACGCCGTGACCGCAGCGACGGATATTTTCTCCTTCGGCGTGATTCTCTACGAGATGCTCACGGGCAAACTGCCGGTCGGGCATTACAAAGCGCCGAGTTTGATCCGTCCTGACATCCCTCTTGGATTGGACACGATTGTGAATCGCTGCCTTGCGGAGTCGCCGTCCGACCGCTATGCCAGCGCCGGTCAAGTTCGCGATGAATTGCAGCGATTGACAGTCCGACACACGGCGCCGAAATCGTTCTCGGCGTTGGGCCGGCTCAACAAACGCCAGCAATGGTATGCGCTTGGCGGGACAGCCGCCGGCGTGCTGGCGCTGCTCGTCGCGGTCGCCGCCATCGTCGGGCACTTCCGCAAAGCCGTCCCTCCCCCGCCCGTCGTTGCCGCGCCTCCGCCCGCGCCAGCGGTCAAACAACCGACGGAAGAAGAACTGCGCGCGCAAGCACAGCGCCGTGAGGAGGAAATCCGGGTCCGCGCGCAGGAAATGCAAGTCCAAGCTGACTACGACCGCGCGCAAGGTTTGATGCGGCAAGCCAAGTGGGCCGAAGCGATCACCGCCCTATCCGCGCTGGTGCAACAACATCCGCAAAGCTCCCTCGCTCCGGAAAGCCAGTTTACTATCGCCACCGCCTGCGTGGAATTGGCGGACCGAGAGCGGAGCATCCTCGAGTTCAACCGCTTGATCCGGAATTATCCGCAGTCGCCGCGCGTTCCCGACGCCGTGATTCGGAAATGCCGCGCCGAACGGGAAGGCGGCCGGCAACAACGACTCTTCGGCGGTCCCGCTTGGGACGCCAAGCTTCAACAGCGATTATTGGCCGAAGTTCAGGACGTGCTCGCGAAACAGCCGACCGGCGCTCACGCGGCGTCGGCGCTGGAATTGATCGCCGACATCGCCGAGCCGCCGGCGTTGTCGGACGCGAAGGCCGCGGCGGACGCGTTGATGAAACGATACGCGCTCGCTCCGGAAGGAGCCGCCGATTTCCTGTATCGCGCCGCCGATTTGTACGACCGCCGGGCGAAAGATCCGGCCGCAGCCGCCGCTGCGTATGAAAAGTTTGTGAAAGACTTCCCCTCCGACAAACGGACGCCGCGGGCGCGCAGCCGTCTCGAACAACTCCAACGGAGCCCTCAACCATGATTCTGGCAAACGCCGCTTCGCTCACGCCGTACGAACCGGGGCTGATGCTGCTGGCGGTCGTGGGGATTCTGGTGGCCGGCGCCGGGATTGTGCGGGCGCTACTTTCCCTCAAGTTAATCAAGCACTACGCGTGGATTCTGCCGGTGACGATTTTCCTGACGGGCGCGCTCTGGTTGTTCCTGCAAGTCGGGAAGTTCGTGGACGTGCCGAACTTGACGGCGTTGGTCGGGTTCATGTTGTCGTTTCTGGTTTTCCTGGCGGTGCTGATCCCGGTGGCGCGTTGGGTGTTGCCGTCGCGCGCGCTGCTGACCCGCAGCGGTGTTCCGGTTTTGCTCCGTTGGATGGCGGTGGTCGTGCTGGCGTTTGTCGGGATGTTCGTGTTGTTGTCGTGGGCGTTCCCGAACCTCAACTTCACGCCGGTGTTCGTCACGTCGGGCGTCGTCTCCGTCGTGCTCGGCTTTGCGCTTCAGGACCTGCTCGGCAACCTGATGGCCGGCCTCGTAATGAGCGTCGAGCGACCATTCAAGATTGGCGATTGGATCCGGATCGGCGCGATCGAGGGACATGTCGTGGAGCAAACGTGGCGGACCACGTTGGTTTGCACGCGCAACAACGACCACGTTCTCATCCCCAACAACCTCGCGGCCCGCGAGGTGGTGGTGAACTACGACCGCCCCACGCCGAATCATCTCGTTGAGATTCGCGTCGGCGTCGCTTACGCCACGCCTTGCGGCGTGGCCATCGAAGCGCTGCTCGACGCGGCTGGCAAGGTGGACGAGGTGCTGCGCGCACCGGCGCCGGAGGTGTACCTGAAGGAGTTTCAGGACTCCGCGATCCTGTACGAACTGCGCATCTGGATTGACAATTACGGCTCACTACTCGCCATCGAGAGCGAGGTGCGCAAACAGATCTGGTATTCGTTCCAACGGCACGGCGTAATGATTGCCTTCCCGCAACGCGACGTGAACTTGCGCCAAATCGTCGAGCCGAAGCTCGAAACTTGTTGTCGTCTGGTCATTACGGGCGGCCCGTTGCGCGGCACCATGGTCGCGCTGGACGGCGGAGCGGCCACCATCGGACGGGCCGCGGACAACAAGGTTGTCATCGCAGACCAACGCGTCTCCAGTCATCATTCTGTCGTTGAACCGGAAACCGGTGGCGGACATCGTTTGCGCGACCTTGGCAGCCGTTTCGGAACAATGCTCAACGGCCAACTCGTCGAGTCCGCGCAACTCGCCCAAGGCGACGAGATCCAGATCGGTCCCGTGGCGATGGTCTATGAGACGCACGCCGCGCCGGCGTCCGTGCAAGTGGAACGGCGCATCGTGGCGTCGCCGCCCGGCCGCCATCCATCTCCCAACGCCACCACGGGCGCCAGCGGCAACCAGACGTCCGACCCGGCATCGTAAGCGAGTGCAGTTGGGTAACGAGAGGAACGCCGCCGTCCCGGCGGTCGGAGTCTGGCCCGGAACCGCCGGGACGGCGGCGTTCCTGCCCAAAGGTCTCAACTGCGCCCGTCGTAAGTCCGGAACTTGGCAGCGGCGGAGTTGTAGTGTATAGGAAGATCCACTTATGAATTCGTTGTGGTTGATTATTGGCGCGATGGCCGCGTTTGCCGTCGCATACCGTTTCTACTCAGCGTTCCTCGCAGCGAAGGTCGCCATGCTCGACGACTCGCGGCCGACACCAGCCCACCGCTTGAAAGACGGTGTGGATTATCATCCGACCAAGGGCATCGTGCTGTTCGGCCACCATTTCTCCGCGATTGCCGGACCGGGACCGCTCGTCGGGCCGGTGTTGGCGGCGCAATGGGGCTTTTTCCCCGGGTTCATCTGGATCGTCATCGGCGCGTGTCTGGCGGGAGCAGTGCATGACTTTGTCATTCTCTGGGCGTCGGTGCGACAGGACGGATTGTCGTTGCCACGATTGGCGCGGTTGAACATCGGCCGACTCTCCGGCGTGACGACCTCGATTGCGACGCTGTTCATCATCGTCTGTACGCTAGCCAGCGTCGGCATCGTGGTGGTGAATGCGTTGAGCGAAAGCTCGTGGGGGATGATGACCATCGTCGTGACGATTCCGGCGGCGCTGATCACGGGGTTGTGGATGTACAAGATTCGCCCCGGCAAAGTTGGCGAGGCGTCGGCGATTGGCGTGACCATTGTGTTGCTCGGCGTGTTTCTCGGACGGCCCTTTGCGGAATCGTCGTTCGGGCATCTGTTACTGTTCGATAAGCCGACGCTCTCGATCATGTTGCCGGTGTACGCGTTCATCGCATCGGTGTTGCCGGTATGGATCCTGATGTGTCCGCGCGATTATCTGAGTTGCTACATGAAGATCGGCGTGATGATCGTGCTGGGCGTGGGGATTTTTATCGCGCACCCGACGTTGAAGATGCCGGCGGTAACGCCATTCCTCAGTGGAGGCGGACCGATCATCACCGGGAAGGTATGGCCGTTTGTGTGCATCGTGGTCATGTGCGGCGCGATCTCAGGGTTTCACTCGCTGGTGGCGTCGGGAACGACGCCGAAGATGATTTACAAGGAATCGGAAATCCGTCCCATCGGGTACGGCGCGATGGTGGTCGAAGGATTCGTGGCAATCACAGCGTTGATTGCGGCGTGTGCGTTGCATCCCGGCGATTACTTCGCGATCAACATTGACCCGGCGAAGCACAGCGCGGTTGTCCAGCAGATCGCGGTGCAACAACACTGGGACATCGCGCCGCAGGAATTGTCGGCGCTCGAAGAGGGAACGCACGAGAAACTGGCGGGACGCGTCGGTGGCGCGGTGACGCTGGCGGTCGGCATGGCGAAAGTGTTTTCGAGCGTGCCGGGACTGAAACAGTTGATGAGCTATTGGTATCACTTCGTCATCATGTTCGAGGCATTGTTCATTCTCACGTTGCTGGAGACCGGGACGCGGGTGGCGCGATTCGTCTTTCAGGAGACGGCGGCGCAGTTCACGCCGAAAGCCGCCATGGGCGGCAAACCACATTGGGGGATGAATATTGGGATGAGCGCATTGACCTGTTTTTGTTGGGGCTACCTGCTCTACACCGGCAACATCAACACGCTCTGGCGAATGCTTGGCATCGCCAACCAGTTGCTGGCGACCATCGCGCTGGCGATTGGCACGACCTATCTGCTCAACCACGCTCCGAAACGCAGCTATGCGTTCTGCACAGGAGTCCCGTTTGTGTTCATCTTGGTGACGGTATTGACGGCCGGTGTCCAGAGCGTGAAAGGTTGGTGGAACAAGATCCCGACGGCGCCGCCCGGCGAAGTGTTCTCGCTGCAATTGATGAGCGTGCTGGCGACGATCATGTTGGTGTTGACGGTGGTGATTGCCGTGGACGCCGTGACCCACTGGTGGCGCATGTTGAAGAACGACACCAACGGCGTACCGGTTCCACCGGTTGCCGACTTGGCATAACGGCGCTGTGACGAAGCCTGCGAGAATCTGCTTGATTTTCGCGCGGGGGGGAGCAGGATGCGGCCAAGGAAAGCGAGTGGTGAACTCGCATGACGCAACCAACACACAATGCGCTGCTGTCCGCCTCGGCGGACAAGTCTGGCGTCGGGAGCTTGTAGCATGAACGCGAAACAAGCGTGGCGATGTTTCCGTGCGATTCAGGTAGGGGAGACCCGCCGGGTCGCCCGCCGTCCAGCATATGAACAACGCGGACGAGCCGGCGGCTCGTCCCTACCAGCGGTTTGGTTTGTGTTCGTCTTGCTGCTTCTCGTCGGCGCAGCCCACGCCGAGGACAATGTTCCGGTCACCATCAGCGGCATCACCTCCAACAACGCCGGCGCGAACTACATCGTCGGCGACATCGGCACCAACAACTCCTTGACCATCTCCGACGGCGGCATCCTCACCAACGTCAACTACAGCTACATCGGTAACCAGGCATCTGCTTCCAACAACTGGGCAGTGATTACCGGCACCGGCTCCCGTTGGTACTGCACCAATGCCTTCTACGTCGGCTACTACGGCTCTGGCAACACACTGACCATCGCCGACGGCGCGGTTCTGACGACGGGTAACAGCGGCTTCCTTGGCTACCAGCTTGACGCTAATTCCAACGTCGTTGTTGTCAGCGGCGCGGTCTGGACCAACGCCAGCAATGGATGGTACGGCCGTTATGGATCGTACAACTCCGTTATCATCAGCAACGGTGCGACAGTCTTCAACAACTTCTCCTTCATCGGTTACTTCGTGCAATCCGTCAGCAATAATGTCACGGTGAACGCATTTGGAGTGTTGGTGGGAATTTCTTTGTAAGCGGGCCGGTAGCAAGGAGATATTTTGATTCCGGTTTGGATGGATTTGTGGTTGAAGATAGGGATGCACAATCAACCCCATCCA
>Ga0233425_10005921_pt1 | contig 18692 bp, 19 predicted proteins | sample Watercolumn_Towu_2_FD_181712 | JGI IMG/M metagenome (GOLD analysis project Ga0233425, IMG submission 181712) | Freshwater microbial communities from Lake Towuti, South Sulawesi, Indonesia - Watercolumn_Towuti2014_140_MG | ecosystem: Environmental > Aquatic > Freshwater > Lake | place... | reverse complement strand
ATGCCACCTTGGGTCACATCGGCACCGCGCATCGTCGGCTCCCCTTTATTCTTCTCGACGATGATTCGACAACATACGACGCGAGGAATTCCATGAAATCGCGGCGAATTTCAACAAACTGCTAAGCGTTATCCGCCGGCATCACCTCGGCCGGCGGCCGCGCCACGAGGTGCTCGGGCTTGTCCTCCAGCAGGCGCTCGACCGCCGGCGGTGGCACGGGCGGGGTCCCGGCGCGGCGGCGCTGCTCTTCCTGCGACAGGCCGATGCGGTCATCCAGCGTGCGCAGCCAGGTGCGCGCGCCTCCGCGGCGAGTGCGGTGCTGTGGTCGAGAAACTCGCGGATTGTGGTGCGCATCTCGTCGGTCGAGCGCGAGCTCGTCGACTTCGATGATGCGCGAGCGGACCGGCTCGCGGTGGGCGAAGTCGAACGCGCGGATCGCGCGCGCTTCCGCGGCGAGCCGCTCGCGCGGCTGCGACAGCGCGCGCGAGCAGCCAGACCAGCGGCAGGGCGAGCGCGAGCGCGACCAGGCCCACCGTGAGCTGCTCGCCGGCGACCTTCCGCGCGCCGACGAGGATCTCGTCGCGCGGCACGGCGAGCAGCACCAGGATCGGGGCGCCCCAGTCGGCCCCCACGGCGCGCGACTCGCCGATCCACTGCCTACCTCCTTCTAACGAGAGGAGCGAGCGGCGGTCGCGGCCGTGGCTTTCGACATAGACCTCCGCGAGCGGCTCCTGCCCAAGGTCGAACACCGAGACGAGCCGCCGCCGCTCGCCGCCGGCGGCGTCCGAACGGCGCAGCCGTTCCGTGTCGGGGTGGCCGACGACATGGCCGTCGGCGTCGGCGAGCGCAATCTGGCTGCCGGGGGTGACGCGGTGCTCGCGCAGGCGGGCGGAGAGCTCGCCTAGCGCGATGTCGACGCCGACCACGCCGTGGCCGCTGCCGGTGCGGCGCGAGAAGGTCATGGCGAGGTCGCCCGTCACGGGCTGCGCATACAGGTCGGTGCGCACGATTTCACCGCTGCCGGGTGCGCGGTAGTACCAGGGCTCGAGCCGCGGGTCGCGCCCGCCCTTTTCCGCGACGGGGCCCTGCGCGGTGCGGCGCACGCTGAAGGATTCGCCGTTCTCGTAGCCGATGCGGATGGCGGCGAGGTCGGGGTTGGCGGCCAGCGCGGCGGCGAGCACGGGAAGCTCGGCGAGGCGCGCGGCGGCGCTCGCGGCCTCGGCGACCGGGTGGCGCGCGAGGAGGTCGAGCTGCAGGGGAGCCGGCTCGAACAGGCCCGCGACGTGCTCGCGCGTCTCGCGCGCGATGTGCGTGAATTCTTCGTCGCTCGCGGCCAGCAGCAGCCGGGAGCTTGCGTAATAGGTGTGTACGAGGGTAGCGACGCCGACCACGCCGACCAAGGCGAGAAACGCCGTCGCGAGGTGGAAGCGCAGCGGCGCCCGCATCAGAGCCGCACCTCGAGACTCATCAGCTCTTCGATGGTGAGGCCGACGCGCGTCTCGCCGCCGAAGCGGGTGCCGGCGCGGCCCCGGGCGAGCGTCTCGCGATTCTGCGCATAGGCGCCCTCGGGCAGGGGCACGTAGCGCGCGCGCACGACATGGTCCGCGGCGTGCGCGAGAAAGTACTGGACGAAGGACGCCACCTCCTTGCGCGCGAGCGAGGAGGCGCTGACATAGACGAAGAGGGGCCGCGACAGCGGCCGGTAACTGCCGTTCAGGACCGCATCGAGGGAGGGACGCGCGGGCGCCGCGCCCTCGCGCCAGGCGATCGGCACGGCCTTGAGCCGGCTGGCGTTCTCCGCGTAGTAGGCGTAGCCGAAGTAGCCGAGCGCGCCTCGGTCGCGGCTACACCGCCTGGACCAGCACCTCGTCATCCTCCGAGGCGGTGTAGTCGCGGCGGCTGGCGCGCGCCTTGCCGGCGATGGCTTCGGTGAAGTACTCGAACGTCCCCGAGTCGGCACCGGGCCCGTACAGTCGCAGCCGCAGGTCGGGCCACTTCGGATTGACCTGGTTCCATCTGACCACGCGGCCCTGCGCGGCCGGCTCCCAGATGCGGCGCAGCTCGGCGAGCGTGACGCCGCCCTCCAGCCAGTCGTTGGACGGATGCACCACGACCGTCAGCGCATCGACGCCGACGGGAAGCTCGAAATAGCGCACGCCCGACTGCGCGCACTGCACCATCTCGGCGCGCTGGATCGGGCGCGAAGCGTTGGCGAGGTCGAGCTCGCCGCGGCAGAACTTGCGCAACCCGCCGGCGCTGCCGGAGACCGCGACCGCGACGCCGGCGGGGCTGCCGGCCGCGCGGCGATAGCCGTGCGCCGCGGACTCGACGATCGGGAACACCGTGCTCGAGCCGTCGATGCGCACCAGGCCTTGCGCCGCGGCCTGGCCGGCCGCGAGCGCCGCAAGGAGGGCGAGCGCGGCGGCGGATCGAGCCATCAGCAGCTCAGTACACCGCCGGGACGATCATCTCCTTCGGCACCGGTCTGCGCGAGTAGTCGGCATGGCGCTCGCGGTCCGGTAGTGTGACCGGCGCGCGCGGCGTCTCCCCGTAGGGGATCTGCGCGAGCAGGTTCGCGATGCAGTTCAGGCGCGCGCGCTTCTTGTCGACCGCCTCCACCACCCACCACGGCACCTCGGGGATGTGGGTGCGCTCGAGCATCACTTCCTTCGCCTTGGTGTAGAGCTCCCAGCGGCGGCGCGATTCCAGGTCCATCGGCGAGAGCTTCCATTGTTTTAGGGGATCGTGGATGCGCATCTCGAACCGGAGGTGCTGCTCGTCGTCGGTGATCGAGAACCAGTACTTGATCAGCTTGATGCCCGAGCGCACCATCATCTTCTCGAACTCGGGCACGTCGCGGAAGAACTCCTCGTAGTCGGCGTCGCTGCAGAAGCCCATGACCCGCTCGACCCCGGCGCGGTTGTACCAACTGCGGTCGAAGAGCACCATCTCGCCGCCCGCGGGCAGGTGCGCGATGTAGCGCTGGAAGTACCACTGCGTGCGCTCGCGCTCGGTCGGCGCGGGCAGCGCGACGACTCGGCAGACGCGCGGGTTGAGCCGCTGCGTGATGCGCTTGATCGCGCCGCCCTTGCCGGCGGCGTCGCGGCCTTCGAACAGCACCACCACCTTGAGCTTCTGGTGCACCACCCAGTCCTGTAGCTTCACCAACTCGGCCTGCAGCCTGAACAGCTCCTTGAAATAGCGCTTGCGCTCGATCCCCTCGGGGCCGGGCTGCTCGGCGTTCGCCTCGAGCATCTTCGCGAGGCGCTCGTCGTCGATCTCCATCTCGAGCTCCTCGTCGAAGCTGTCGAGCATCTCTCCGTGCACGCGGCGGTAGAGGGCGCTGGCGTCTTCAGGGCTGCGATCGTTCATGGCAAGGTTTTCTCCCCCGGAGATGGTCGCCCGGCGGTATTTCGGATTTGTGACGTCCGCGGCCGGCCGCCCCGGTCACGAGCCGGTCATGCCGCGGCCATAGTCTTCGGAGCCTCTGCGGCGCGAATCGGCCGAGGACCGGGAGGTTGTGCAGCGCCGCGCTCAGGCCGGAGAGGCCGCTCCCACAATCAAAATGCGTAACCCAGGAGTCACAAATGCCTCCGATCGGATATTCTCCGCCCTCAGATGACAACCAATCGCTGCCCATGCAGAAACCCGCGCGCAAGCTGAGAGTGGTGACGCCCGACTTGGGCGACTGGACGCCGGCGGCGTCCGCCGAGCTCTACGGCATCCGCAACTGGGGCGCGGGCTACTTCGACATCAACGAGGCGGGCGAGGTGACGGTGCGCGCGACCGTCGAAGGCGTCGGCGCGACCGTCAGCCTGATGGACATCATCGAGGGCATGAAGCAGCGCGGCCTGCAGATGCCGGTGCTGCTGCGGCTGGACAACCTGCTGGAAGCCCAGATCAGCCTCCTGAACGACACCTTTGCCAAGGCGATCCAGACGGCCGGCTACCAGAGCCGCTACCGGGGGGTCTTCCCGATCAAGGTGAACCAGCAGTGCTCGGTCATCGAGGAGATGGCGAGGGTCGGCGAGCGCTACGGGCACGGGCTGGAGGCGGGCAGCAAGGCCGAGCTCCTCATCGCGCTCGCGCACCTCAACCCCGAGAGCGGCTACATCATCTGCAACGGCTACAAGGACGAGGAATTCGTCGACCTGGCGCTCAAATCCCTCCGCCTGGGCTTCAAGTGCCTGATTGTCATAGAAACTCCGACCGAGCTGCCGATCGTGCTCGAGGCCTCGAAGCGCCTCGGCATCCGGCCGATGCTGGGCTTGCGGGTCAAGCTCGCCGCCAAGGTGGAAGGCAAGTGGAACGAGTCCTCCGGCGACCGCTCGATCTTCGGCCTGACCACGGCGCAGATCGTCGAGCTGGTCGACGACCTGCGCAAGCACGAGATGCTCGATTGCCTCCAGCTGCTGCATTACCACCTCGGCTCGCAGATCCCGAACATCCGCGACATCCGCGGCGGGGTGCAGGAAGCCTGCCGCTACTACGTGTCGCTCAAGAAGGAGGGCGCGGCGCTGGGCTACCTCGACCTGGGCGGGGGCCTGGGCGTGGACTACGACGGCTCGCAGACCAACTCGAACTACTCCAAGAACTATTCGCTCGAGGAGTACTGCACCGACGTCATCGAGGCCATCATGAGCACGCTCGGGCCGGAGAACATCCCGCACCCGGTGATCGTGACCGAGTCGGGCCGCGCGACGGTGGCCTATTCCTCGATCCTGCTCTTCAACATCCTGGATGTGACCTCCTACGAGCCGGGCGAGTCTGCGCCGGTGGTTCCCGAGGACGAGCACGAGCTGGTCAAGAACCTGCGCGAGGTGCTGAACGGCATCACCGCCAAGACCGCGAAGGAAGCGTTCAACGACGCCGGCTACTACCGGCAGGAGATACGCGAGCTGTTCAGGAGAGGCCAGATTCCGCTCCGGTCGCTGTCGCGCGCGGAGAGCATCTACCTGCACATCGTCTGGGCGATCATCGCGGTGCTGCAGAAGGTGAAGCGCCCGCCGGCCGGCTTCGAGGGGCTGGAGGAGTCGCTCGCCGACATCTACTACGGCAACTTCTCGGTGTTCCAGTCATTGCCGGACGTGTGGGCGATCGAGCAGGTGTTCCCGGTGATGCCGGTGCACCGCCACAACGAGGCGCCGACGCGGCGCGCGATCCTCGCCGACATCACCTGCGACTCCGACGGCAAGATCGACTGCTTCATCGAGTCGGGCGGCATGAAGCGCACGCTCCCGGTGCACACCTGGATCGAGAGCCAGCCGTACTACTTCGGCGCGTTCCTGGTGGGCGCGTACCAGGAGACGCTCGGCGACCTGCACAACCTGATGGGCGACACCAACGTCGCCAGCGTGCGCATCCATAAGGACGGCACGTTCGAGTTCGTGCGCGAGATGAGCGGGGACTCGATCTCGGACGTGCTCACCTACGTCGAGTACCAGCCGCAGCGGCTGCTCGAGCAGCTACGCAAGACGGCCGAGCTCGCTGTGCGCAACCAGCGCATCACGGTGGCGCAGCGCCAGGAGATGCTCGAGTCCTTCGCCGACAGCCTGCGCGGCTACACCTACTACGAAGATTAAGTCAGCGAAGACCAAGAAAGGGGAGCCATGTCTAGCGTCCTGATCGTCGGCGCCGGGGGCGTCGGCCAGGTGGTGGCGCACAAGTGCGCGCAGCGCCCTGAGATCTTCTCCGACATCACCCTCGCCAGCCGCACCGAGTCCAAGTGCAAGGCGATCGCGAGGCAGATCAAGTGCAAGATCCGCACCGCGCAGGTGGACGCGGACAAGGTGCCGCAGATGGTGAAGCTGATCAAGCGGGTCAGGCCGAAGATCGTCATCAACGTCGCGCTGCCGTACCAGGACCTGCACATCATGGACGCGTGCCTGGAGACCGGCGTCGACTACCTCGACACCGCCAACTACGAGCCGCTCGACAAGGCGAAGTTCGAGTACAAGTGGCAGTGGGCCTACCACGGCCGCTTCAAGAAGACCGGCTTGATGGCGCTGCTGGGCAGCGGCTTCGATCCGGGCGTCACCAACGTCTACACCGCGTGGCTGCACAAGCACGAGTTCGACGAGATCGAGTACCTGGATATCGTCGATGCCAATGCGGGAAGTCATGGTCAGCCATTCGCTACAAACTTCAACCCTGAGATCAACATTCGGGAAATTACTCAGAGAGGAAGATTTTGGGAAAACAAATCCTGGCAAAGCACTGACCCATTGTCGGTAAAACGTTCCTTCAATTTCCCGGAAGGCATCGGACCGATGAACATCTACCTGCTCTATCACGAGGAGCTGGAGTCGATCGCGAAGCACTTCCCGAAGCTGAAGCGCGCGCGCTTCTGGATGACGTTCTCGGAGAACTACCTCAACCACCTGCGCGTGCTCCAGAACGTCGGCATGACGCGCATCGACCCGGTGAAGTTTCAGGGCAGGGAGATCGTGCCGATCCAGTTCCTCAAGGCGCTGCTGCCCGACCCGGCGAGCCTGGGACCCCTCACCAAGGGCCGCACCTGCATCGGCGTCGTGGCCACCGGCACCAAGGACGGCAGGAGGAAGACCGCGTTCATCTACAACATCTGCGACCACGAGGCCTGCTACAAGGAGGTCAAGTCGCAGGCGATCTCGTACACGACGGGCGTGCCCGCCGCGGTGGGCGCGGAGATGATGCTCACCGGGAAGTGGCGCGGGGAGGGCGTGTTCAACATGGAGCAGTTCGACCCCGACCCCTTCCTCGAGGCGATCGGCCCGCGCGGGCTGCCCTGGAAGGTGACCCCGCTCGATGGACCGATGGACTGAACGCTTCAGCCGGCTCGACGCGCGCCGGCTTCCTTCACCGTGCTTCGTCGTGGACGAAGCGTCGATTGAAGAGAACCTGAAGCTCCTGAGGAAAGTCCAGGATGCCAGCGGCGCCAAGGTGCTGCTCGCCCTGAAGGCTTTTTCGATGTGGAGCATGGGCCCGCTCGTGGTGAAGTACCTGTCGGGCACCTGCGCGAGCGGCGTGCACGAGGCGAAGCTCGGCCGCGAGTACTTCGGCGGCGAAGTCCATACGTATTCGGCCGCGTACAGTGAAGCCGATCTGAAGGAAGTGCTGAAGCTTTCCGACCATGTCGTGTTCAACACGCCTGCTCAGTGGAAGCGCTATAAAAACCTCTGTGAGAAAGAAAAAAACAAACACTTTGGCCTGCGCGTGAACCCCGAACATTCAGAAGGCCATACCGCGCTCTACGATCCCGCCGCACCCTTTTCCCGCCTCGGCACGCCGCGGGCGGAAATCAAGCCGGGCGACCTGGACGGGCTCTCGGGCCTGCATTTCCATACGCTCTGCGAGCACGACTTCCCGCCGCTGGAGCGCACGCTGGCGGCGTTCGAGGCCGGGTTCGGCGCCCTGATGAAGGGAATGGAGTGGGCCAATTTCGGCGGTGGGCACCACATCACCCGCCCCGGCTACCAGGTCGATTCCCTGGTTTCCCTGGTCAAGGCGTTTTCGGACAAATATCGTGTCCAGGTGTACCTGGAGCCTGGCGAGGCGATCGCGTACCGCTCGGGCGTGCTGGTCGCCGAGGTGCTCGATCTCATGCACAACGGCATGCCGATCGCGATCCTCGACACTTCCGCCACCTGCCACATGCCGGACACGCTCGAGATGCCGTACCGCGCGCAGATCATCGGCGCGGGCGAGGCGGGCGCGCAGGCCCACACCTACCGCCTCGGCGGCCAGTCGTGCCTCGCCGGCGACGTGATCGGCGACTACTCGTTCGCGCAGCCGCTGAGGATCGGCCAGCGCCTCGTCTTCGAGGACATGGCCTACTACAGCATGGTGAAGACGACGACCTTCAACGGCGTGCGCCTCCCGTCGATCGCGATCTGGAACTCGAAGAGCGACGCGATCAAGGTGGTGCGCGACTTCGGCTACGAAGATTTCAAGGGAAGACTGTCTTGACTTTGAGATTTCTATCTTCGGAGCTCTCTCCCGTGAAGCCGGAAGAGGCGTTGTTTCATGTGCTTCCGGTTCCGTATGAGAAGACGGTTTCGTACGGCAACGGAACCGCGAAAGGCCCGGAGGCGATCCTCAAAGCCTCCGACCAGCTCGAGCTCTGGGACGGCAAGAGCAAGCCGGGCGAGGCGGGCATCCATACCTGGCCCGCCATTGATTGTTCCGGGAAGCCTGAGCGGGTTCTGGATGAGATTGCTTTTTCCGTACAAAGGATTCTCAAGCTGAAGAAACTTCCCGTCGTCCTCGGCGGCGAGCACACGGTCACCTGGGGCGTGATCAAGGGCTACCTGGAGACCGGATTCAAGGACTTCGGCGTGGTGCAGGTCGACGCGCACGCCGACCTGCGCGACGCCTACGAGGGCGACAAGTACAGCCACGCGAGCGTCATGCGCCGCATCGTCGAGGCCGATATCCCGCTGGTGCAGCTCGGCATCCGCGCTTTCTGCGAGGAGGAGCGGGACGCGAGGAAGAAGCACAAGGTCCTCGCGTTCGATGCAGTGGATATCGTCCCGAAGAGCGTTTCGAAAGTGAAACTTCCGAAAACCTTCCCGAAACAAGTCTTCTTTACCATGGACGTGGACGGCATCGATCCGTCAGTGCTGCCCGCGACCGGCACGCCCGTGCCGGGCGGCCTGGGCTGGTACCAGACGCTCGCGCTCTTCGAGTCGGTCGCGAAGCAGCGGCGCATCATCGGCTTCGATGTGATGGAATACGCGCCGATCGAGGGCTTCCACGCCTACGACTTCACGGCCGCGCTGCTCACGTACAAACTCATGGGGATCGTGCAGCGCAGCTTCTGACGCCTATTGCCGCGGCCGCGTCCAGCTCTCCGACCAGGCGAGCACGCAGCTGGAAGACGCGCGCCCGCCGCGCTCCTGCGGAAACACCTTCGCGCTCGAGGCCTTGCCGTTCATCGTGAGCTGCGCGCTCTTTGCCGGCAGGAAGGTGCTGTAGACGCCGAGCGGCCGGTTCATCGTGCCCGGCGCCATGGTGAGGATGAAGAGCGGCATCAGGTCCCACCAATGGAGCAGGACCTCGTCGCTCTTCGACACCACGCGTTCCCATACCGTGCTGAGCGAATCGCCGCCGCGCGTGAACTGCGCCTCGATGATCGGCAGCGACTCGTCCGCGAAGGGCGGGTGCAGCATCGTTTCGATTGTTTTTTGAATGTATCTGGCCATTCCCGGGTTATCCGAGTACACGCGCGCTTTCCCGAAAAGGTCCCCTTCGAAAAAAGCGACATGACCCTGACCTGCGGGCGACCACAACACCCGCCAGTGGCTGACGCGGTCGGCGATGGTCTTGCCGCCGTCATTCGACAGGCGGATGAACGAATTCTCCCCGGTCATCACCGGGTCGTGCGGGTCGACCAGCTGCGGCTCGGCCATCTCAGACACCCTCGCAGATGCGGAAATCGCGCTCGACCGAGTCGCCGAGCACGCGCAGCGCCTCCTGGTACTCCGGGCCGTCGTGCACCTTCTGGGCGGTGGCGAGGCTGTCGAACTCGACGATGACGGTGCGCTGCAGGACGCCTTGCTGGTAGACCTTCGAGGCGGGGCCGCGCACGAGGAACCTGCCGCCGCCTTTCTGGATCGCCGGCGCGGCGATCTTCGCGTAGGCGGCGAGTTGGTCCTGGCTCTTGATCGCGCGGTAGCAGGAAACCCAGTAACCCTTGGCCATGACTCCTCCTGAAAAAAGAGGAGGAAGTCTAGCGCAAGGCTATGATGCCGGAATGGCCGCCCGCGACGCGATTTCGCTGACCCGCACGCTCCTCGCCTTCGAGACGGTCAATCCGCCGGGGCGCGAGCACGACTGCGCGCACATGGCCGGGCAGCTGCTGAAGGACGCCGGCTTCTCGGTCGAATACTTCGACTACGAGCCCGGCCGCACGAGCGTGGTCGCGCGCATCGGCGGATCCGACAGGAAGCCGCCGCTCTGCCTGACCGGGCACCTCGACGTCGTGCCGCTGGGCACGCGGCAATGGAGCAAGGCGCCGTTCACCGGCGAAACCGACGGGGACAAGCTCTACGGTAGAGGCACGTCGGATATGAAGTCAGGGGTCGCCGCCATCCTTACGGCCTGTGTTTCTCTATCCAAAACACTGAAAGGCACGGCAGGACTGGTGGTCGTCCTCACGGCGGCAGAAGAGGGCGGCTGCATCGGCTCGGCGCGGCTTGCCACGATGCCGAAGCTCATGGGCAAGGCGGGCGCGATCGTGGTCGGCGAGCCGACCTCGAACACGCCGCTGGTCGGCCACAAGGGCTCGGTCAAGTTCCACGCCGCCTTCAAGGGCGTCTCGGCGCACGGCTCGATGCCGCAGCTCGGCGTGAACGCGATCTACAAGGCGGCGCGCGCGATCGCGAAGCTGGAAAAATTCGAATTCGGCGTGCCCGCGCACCCGATCATGGGCGCGCCGACGCTGAACGTCGGGACCGTCGACGGCGGTAGCGGCATCAATCTTGTGCCGGATTCCGCGAGCATCGGGGTGGATATCCGGACGGTACCCGGAATGGATCACGCGAAACTGATTTCACGGTTGAAAGAGATCGTGAGTGAAGGAGAAGTCGAAATCATTTCGGACCTGAACGCGGTCTGGACGGAGCCGGAGAAGGTGTGGGTGCAGAAGGTGTTCGAGATCTGCCGGCCGGTCCTCAAGGAGAAGCCCGGGGTCAGCACCGCGCCCTACATGACCGACGCGGCCAACCTCTTGAAGGCCTGGCCGGGCGCGCCGGTGATCGTGCTCGGCCCGGGCGAGGCGGCGATGGCGCACCAGACCGACGAGTACTGCCACATGGAGCGCATCGGCCAGTCGGTCGAGATCTACGAGGCGATCATCCGCGACTGGTGCGGAATGTGACTCTCGTTCGTACGGGAGGCTAGTTGGAGATCAGCTTGACCAGCTCGTCCATCGTCTGGTCGGCCCAGTAGTCCGGGTCCTCGTCGATCTTCTTCTCGCCCTTGGCGACGATCTCCTTTGAGAGCTTGCGCCGCTCGCAGTAGCCGCGCCAGAACTGCTTGACCTCTTCGGCGGACATGTCCATGCGCGCATCCTTTCGGCGTGTTTGCTACATTATGGGCTGGGAAAAGCAGGGGGGCTAGATGAACAAGACGTTCGTTCGCTGGGTAAGCCGGGTCCTGATTCTGTGCACCGCGTTCCTGCCGCTGCAGGCCCGGTCGGGCCTGGTCGGCACCGGATCGGTGGTCAGCGCCGCCGAGGGCCAGGCCGCGCGCGACACGCTGCGCGCGATCGTCGAGCGCGCCGAGGCCGCGGGCAAGCTGCAGTCCTTCGGCATCACGCCGCAGCAGGCGCGCGAGCGCATTGCCGCGCTGACCGACCGCGAGGCCGCGAGCCTGGCGGTGCGCGCCGGGCATGCGCCGGCGGGCGCCGATGGCTTCGGGATCGGACTCCTGATCGTCCTCATCTTCCTGCTCTGGCGCTTCGTCCTCGACCCGGCCTTGAACCCGGAGACGAAAAAGGACGAGAAGAAGAAGTAGCCGCGCCCCTGCAAGGGGTGCTGCCGCGCATCATTCCCCCCGAGCAGCCGCTCGGGCGGCTTGCTTTCGTCACCACGTTCGTCCGCAACCCCCTCGCGGTCGTGCCGCGCGCGGCCTACGAAGAGGACTTCGTCGCGAGCCTCTCGGGTCCGCGGCCGTACGCCTGGGTCACCTCGCCCGGCCTAGTCAAGACGGTGCTGCTCGACGAGCGCGACAAGTTCGGCAAGCGCTCGCAGATCCGCCTGCTCGGCCCGCTGCTCGGCAAGGGGATCCTGACAAGCGAGGGCGCCGACTGGCGCTGGCAGCGCCAGGCCTCCGCGCCGATGTTCCGGCAGGAAGACCTGCTCGGGTTCGTCCCCACCTTCGTGCGCTCGACCGGGAAGCTACTCGACGGCTGGCGCGCGCAGGCAGGAGGGGAGGCGCAGGTGCGCCCGATCGACCGCGACATGGCGCGCGTCACCTTCGACGTCATCTCGGCGACGCTGCTGCCTTCGGCCGACGAGACCGTCGGTCGGGCGGTCGAGCGCTCAGTGGCGCGCTTCCAGGCGGCGGGCGCCTGGGGCCAACTCTTCGCGCTCGCCAGAATTCCGCAGTGGCTGCCGCGGCCCGGGTTTTTCTCGGGCCGGCGCTCGGTGATCGAGCTGCGCAGCGCGGTCGCGCAGATGATGCGCGAGCGCCGCAAGCAGGCTGCGGCGCCCGACGACCTCATGAACCGGCTCATGCGCGCGCGCGATCCGGAAACCGGCCAGACGATGAACGACGAGCAGCTGATCGACAACCTGCTCACCTTCTACCTCGCGGGCCACGAGACCACGGCGCGCGCGCTGACCTGGACGCTCTACCTGCTTGCCCGGTCTTCCGAGTGGACGGAAAGGCTCGCCAATGAAATCGAGACCGTCACCGGCGGGGCGCCGGTCGAGGCGTCGCACATCGAGCGGCTCGTGCTCGTGCAACAGGTGCTGAAGGAGTCGATGCGCCTCTATCCGCCGGTACCCCTGATGAGCCGCCAGGGGCTCGTCGAGACGATGCTCGCGGGCCATGCGCTTCCGGCCGCCACGTCGGTGGTGATGCCCATCTACGTCATCCACCGGCATCGCAAGCGCTGGGAGCAGCCCGACGACTTCAACCCGGAGCGCTTCGCGCCGGCGCACGAGGCAAAGATCGAGCGCTACCAGTACATGCCCTTCGGCGCGGGGCCGCGCATCTGCATCGGCCGCGCGTTCGCCGAGATCGAGGCGACCGCGATGCTCGCGACGCTGCTGCAGCACGCGCGCTTCGCGCCCGCCGGTCACGAGCCGCAGCCGGTCGCGCGCGTGACACTGCTGCCCCAGGGCGGCATGCCGCTCCGGGTGTCGCTGCTTACGGGTCGATCCTGATGCTGGCTTCCTTCGCGACCTTGCCCCACTTGACGATCTCGGCCCGGATGAAGGCGCCGAACTCGGCGGGGGTCGACGAGACCGTTTCCAGCCCCGCGCCGGCGAAGCGCTCGCGCACTTCCGGCTGAGCGAGGGCGGCGTTCAACGCCTGCGAGAGCCTTGCCACCGCCTCGGGCGGGGTGCCCGCGGGCGCGAGCACGCCCTGGAAGCCGCTCGCGTCCACGCCGGGAAGGCCGGCCTGATCGAACGTGGGCACGTCAGGCAGTGACGCGAGGCGCGACTTACCGGTCACTGCGAGCGCCTTGAGCTTGCCCGCCTTGACGTGCGCCATCGTCACCGAGGGCGCGTCCATCTGCACCTGGACCTGGCCGCCGAGCAGGTCCTGCACCGCCGGGCCGCTGCCCTTGTAGAAGACGACCGGGATGTCGACACCCGCGGCGCGCTTGAACATCTCGGCGCCGAAGTGGGGACCCGAGCCCGCGCCCGAGATCGCGAAGTTCAGATTGCCCGGATTCTTTTTCGCGTGGGCGATGAATTCCTGCAGGGTGGACGCCGGAACGTTGCCCGCCGTCGTCAGCATCAGCGCGTTGGTGGTCGTGATTCCGATCGGCACGAAGTCCTTCACCGGGTCATAAGGCATCTTCGGGTAGACCGAGACGTTGATCGCCACGGTGCCGGTGTTGCCGAGCACGATGGTGTAGCCGTCGCCCGGCTGCTTGGAGGCGAATTCCAGCCCGATCATGCCGGCGTGCCCGCCCTTGTTGTCGATCAGCACCGGCTGGCCGAGGACTTCCTGCATCTTCGGCTGCAGCGAGCGCGCGACGAAGTCGAGGTTGCCGCCCGGCGGGAACGGCACCACGAACTTGATCGGCTTGTTCGGATAGCCCTGCGCGGCCGCGCTGCTTGCGACGACCGACAGGATGAAGGCTGGAAACCAGCGGTGCATTGGCGGATCCTCCTGCCTGGAGGGTACACTCGGGGCTGGCAACCACGAAAGGAGGTGATCCAGTGAGAGACGACCGAGGCTGTACACGCAGAGGGAGCTCCACCGAAGGATCAACTCGCAGCCGCAGGAGCTTCAGCCGCTAGTCGGCCTGCACCAAAAAGCGCCCCGGGGCTTTCTCGACCGGGGCGTTTTCTTTCAGCCCAACCTGCGGCGCGCGCGAGATCGGCGTGTCGCAGCCGCGCCAGGGCCGCGGCTGGAGACCTTTCTCGCGGCCGTCATGACGAAGCCCTCGTAGCCGTGCGCCGCCACCGCGGCGCAGAGCTTGCGGTAGCGGTGCATCCCGCCCGCGTAGGGCATGAAGACCTGCGGCTTGCCCTCGACGTTGGCGCCGAAGTACCAGGAATGCTTCGCGTCCCAGAGCACGGTGCTGCGCGCGGCTTCGTCCACCTGCGCGCCCCAGGCCTGCGCGGCCTCGTCCGAAGGCTCTACCGTGACGATGCCGTTGCGCTCGGCATGGCCGATGCACTCGGCGATCCACTCGACGTGCTGCTCGATCGCCACCGGCATGTTGGTGAGCACCGAGGGGCTGCCCGGGCCGGTGATGGTGAAAAGGTTCGGATAGCCGGGCACCTGCAGCCCGAGATAGGTATGCGGACCCGCCTTCCAGTCCGCGCGCAGCGCGCGCCCGCCGCGCCCGCGGATGCCGAGCCCGAAGAGCGGCCCGGTCATGGCGTCGAACCCGGTCGCAAAGACGATGACGTCGAGCGGGTGCTCGCGGCTCCGGGTGCGTATCCCGGCCGGCGTGATGCGCTCGATCGGGTCGGCGCGCAAGTCGACCAGCGTCACGTTCGGCCGGTTGAAGGTCTCGAAGTAATCGGTGTCGATCGGCGGGCGCTTCGCGGCATAGGGGTGGTCGATGTCGGCGAGCGCGCGCGCCGTCTCCGGATCCTTCACGATCTCGCGGATGCGTTGCTTGATGAACTCGGCGGCGGTCGCGTTCGCCGCGCGGTCGGTGACGAGATCCTTGAACGTGGCGCGGAACTGAAGCCCGCCGAACTCCCAGGCGCGCCGGTACGCCTGCTCGCGCTCCTCCGGGGAGGCCTCGGCGGCGCTCGTTTCCGAGATGCGGAAGGTGTGCCCGTTGACGGTGGTTTGCGCGATCTCGCGCAGCTCCGCGTAGCTCTCGCGCACCCGGCGCCTGAACTCCGGGGTGAGCGGCGCGTTGCGCGCAGGAACGCTGTAGTTGGCGGTGCGCTGGAACACGGTTAGATGCGCGGCGCTCGCGGCGATCACCGGCGCGCACTGGATGCCGGTCGAGCCGGTGCCGATCTGCCCGACCCGCAGGCCGGCGAAGTCGACGCCCTCGCGCGGCCACTCGCCGGTGTGCACCCAGCGGCCGCGAAAGCCGGCGAGCCCAGGGATCGCAGGCACGTTGGCCGCCGAGAGGCAGCCGACCGCGGCCACCAGCCAGCGCGCCGAGTATTGCTCGCCGGATTCCGTCTCGAGCCGCCACAGGTTGTCCGCCTCGTCGAAGCGCGCCGACACGACGCGTGCGCCGAAGCGCATGTCGCGGCGCAGGTCGAGGCTGCGCGCGACGTAGTCGAGGTACGCACGGATCTCCTCCGGGCCCGGATAGCGCTCGCGCGACTCCCAGCCTTCATAGAGCTCGCGCGAGAAGAAGTAGCGGTAGGCATGGCTCTCGGAGTCGCAGCGCGCGCCGGGGTAGCGGTTCCAGTACCAGGTGCCGCCGATGTCGCCGCCTGCTTCCAGCACCCGCACCCGCAGCCCGAGGCGGTCGCGCAGGCAATGCAGCTGGTAGAGCCCGGCGAAGCCCGCGCCTACGACCACGGCATCGAGATGCATCGGGCAATTCTAGCGTGGCGGCGCGGGCGCCGCTAAGCGCCGTACTTCTGCCTGGCGCCCTTCGCCAGCGCCATGCCGTGCCCCGGCCGGTCGAGGATGCGGAAGTGCCCGTCCTTGCATTTCGGCATCTCTTCGAACAGGTCCGCCGGCGCCCAGTCGATCCACTCCACCAGGAAACTGTTCGGCAGCGCGCCGTTGATGTGCAGGGACAGCTCATGCACCACATGCGGCGAGAGCGCCACCGAATGGGCCGCGGCCATGCGGCCGATGCGCATCGTCTCGCTGTAGCCGAGCGCGCGGCACACGTCGGGCATGAGGTAGCGCGCCGCGCCCAGTTCGATCAGGTCGCGGAACTCCCAGCGCGTGTAGTTGTTCTCGCCGGTCGCAACGGGAATGTTTATCTGCTTTTGTATCTCGGAGATGCCTCTTAAATCGTCTGCGAGCGTAGGCTCTTCGTACCAGACCAGTTCCAGGTCCTCGAGAAACTGCGCCTGGCGGATGCTGTCGCGCACGCTCAGGCGCTGGTTGACGTCCACCATGACGCGCATCTTGCCGGCGACCGCCTTCTTCACCGCCTCGACGCGCCAGCGGTTCTCGCGCGGGTCGGAGTGGTGGATCTTCATCTTGTAGTAGCTGCAACCCAGTGCGGCGTACTTCTCGGCCTCGGCGATGAGCTCCTGCTCCGAATAGACGGACCAGCCGCCGCTGCCATACGCCGCAATGTTGTCCGAGACGGCGCCCCAGAGCTTGAAGAGCGGGAGTTTCGCGGCCTTGCCGGCGATGTCCCACAGGCCGATATCGAGCGTCGAGAGCGCGTAGCCGGCGACGCCCTGCTTCTTGATGCCGATGTCGGCGCGGAACATCTTTTCCCACAGCCGCTCGACGAAGAGCGGGTTCTCGCCGACGAGGAGCGGCTTCAGGCGCTCGAGATAGGCGTGCACGGCCTCGGCGCCGCCGCCGCCGAAGACGAGCGCGTAGCCGAGCCCGCGGATGCCTTCATCCGTGGCGATCTCCGCGCAAACCAGCTTCTGCCTCGGGTACTGCCGCCCCATCGGCTGCGGCGTCGGGACCGCGAGCACAAACGTATCGATGGCAGTGACCTTCATGGCGCGACGATCCGATGAACAAGTATAGGTCTAAAATCGAAGGAGGTGAAACACCGATGAGACGCTTCAGGCAGCTCGAAGAAAGCGAAATGAACGAGGCGCAGCGCGCGGCCTACCGCGGCATCGTCAGCGGCCCGCGCGGCGGGGCGCGCGGGCCGTTCAACGCGCTGCTCAGGAGCCCCGAGCTCGCCGAGCACGCGCAGAAGCTCGGCGCCTACATCCGCTTCAGGTCCTCGCTCCCGCCGGCGCTGAACGAGCTCGCGATCCTCGTCACGGCGCGCTACTGGACCGCCCAGTACGAGTGGTACGCCCACGCGCAGCTGGCGGAGAAGGCCGGACTGGGCAAGGGTTTGATTGCTTCTATCGAAAAGAATCTACGGCCGGAAGGGATGACGAAAGAGGAAACCGCAATCTACGAGTTTGCGAAACAGCTGCACGAGAGCAAGCAAGTCGGCGACAACGCCTTCGATGCCGTGAAAGCGCTCTTTGGAGAGCGTGGCGTGATGGACCTGATCGGCGCCTGCGGCTATTACACGCTCGTCTCGATGGTGCTCAACGTTGAGCGCCACCCGTTGCCGGACGGCAAGCCCGACCCGCTGAAGCAGTAGTTACTGGATTGTGCGGTCGGCGCGCAGCAGCAGCGACTGCGGGACCGTGACGCTAAGTGCCCTGGCGGTCTTCATGTTGATCACCAATTCGATGCGCTTGGGCTGCTCAATCGGGAGCTCGGCGGGCTTCGCGCCGCGGAGAATCTTGTCGACGTAGGTCGCGGCCTGGCGCAGCCGATCGGCAAAGCTCGCGCTGTAGTTCATCAGCCCGCCTTCCTCCACGTAGCCGACATCGCCGTAGACTCCCGGGAGCCGGTGCTTGAGGGCCAGCCCCACAAGCTGGTGGCGGTGGCGGAAGGTCTCGCCATCCATTGTTGCGATCAGGCCGCCGGCACCGCTTTTCTTCGCGCCAGCGAGTACCGAGTCATATTCGTCGGGGCTCCTGACGTGGGCGATCGACTGCCTCATGCCGAATGCCTTTGCGGCTGCCTCGAATTCGCGACGCATGTGCGGGGTCGGCGCCGGCGGGCTAGCCACGACCGCAAAGTGTTTGGCAGACGGAACGCATTCGCGCAGGAGCTCGACATATTTCTTGCCGAGCCCCGGGATCAGGTTAGTCAGGCCGGTGAGATTGCCGCCAGGGCGCGCCAGGCTCTCCACGAAACCCGCTGCCACAGGATCATCGACAAACGTCATGACCGTCGGGATCGAAACCCCCGCCTTTTTAAGGCCGATGATCTCGCGGTTGCCGGTTGCCACGATGATGTCGACCTTGGCAGCGACGAGCTGGTCAATCAGGCCTGGAAGATTCTCGAACTTGCCGTCGCCGTAGGCGCGCGTGAATACGACGTTGCGGTCCTCGACATAATTGAATCCCGCCATCGCCTGGAAAAACGGTGGCCAGCGTCCCGGGGATTTCGGGTCTGTTCCGATCGATAGAATGCCGACCCGATAGATGCGGCCGGCTTGCTGCGCGAATACGGGGTGCAGCGCGAGTAAGCCCGCTCCTGCGATCATCAGCCGCCGTCGACCGTTCATCCCCCGCCCCTCAATGAACGCTATCGGAAGTCTACGCTTTCTGCACAAACAAAAAGGCCCGCTTGCGCGGGCCTTTGTTGTTCCTGCTGAACCTGATTAGAGCGGCTTGATATTGGTGGCTTGGTCGCCCTTGGGTCCGGTCGTGATGTCGAAGGAAACCTTCTGGTTCTCCTTCAGGCTCTTGAATCCCTGGCCCTGGATCGCGGAGAAGTGCGCGAACACGTCCTTGCCGCCGCCATCCGGAGTGATGAAGCCGTAGCCTTTCGCATCGTTGAACCACTTGACGGTACCAGTTGCCATGTCTGACTGCCTTTCGTGA
>Ga0233425_10005920_pt1 | contig 18694 bp, 12 predicted proteins | sample Watercolumn_Towu_2_FD_181712 | JGI IMG/M metagenome (GOLD analysis project Ga0233425, IMG submission 181712) | Freshwater microbial communities from Lake Towuti, South Sulawesi, Indonesia - Watercolumn_Towuti2014_140_MG | ecosystem: Environmental > Aquatic > Freshwater > Lake | place... | reverse complement strand
CAACGCGACCAGCACGCTGTTGGAGATCACCGACAGCAGCGCGACACGGGTCTTCTCGCGGGTGGCGTGAGGATCGAGCATGGATGAACCACGCATCGGGGCGGGCAGCACACGGCCCCGTCGGAGTCTGTCCCGCGGGGCCGAAGTCCGCTGCCCAATCGTGAGGAGGGCCCGGCTGCATCCCGCCGTGGCGGGACCGCCTGCTCGACAAGGAGTATAGGCCGGTGCGCGGGGCGGGTCAAGACCGTGAGGTGATCGCTACCGAGCTACCATGCGACGGCATCGAAGACCTGCTGCAAGCGCCCCCCTTGCTCGGGGTTCACCATCCGCACGAGCGCGATTCGGCCGCGCAGGCGCTCGCGGAAGAGGGGGTCCTGCCCAGCATTCTGCGACGCTGCCCCGTGCACGCGGCAGTTGTGGAGGATCGCCCGTAGCTGCCGGACCTCCCGACGCCGCAGGCCCGGCCGGTCGTTGACCACAACGCCCGTGACCTCCTGCCGGCTGGCGCGCCGCATCACGCGCATCTTCCTGGCGTTCAGCCGAAAGCCCTCCTCCGCGACGATGCGCCCGACCAGCGGCAGGAACCGGTTCAGACCTCCCCCGAACGCGCCGTCTCCGGAGAAGGTGAGATCGTCCGCATACCGCGTGTACTTGCCGCCCGCCTTCGCTGCGAGGGCCGACAGCCTCCGGTCGAGCTTCCAGCAGACGGCATTGGCGATCCCCGGGCTGGTTGGGGCGCCCTGGGGCAGCGACCTCCGGGACAGGTGGCCGCCGTAGCGGCACGTGCAGAGCATTGCCAGGTGCCAGGCGACGGCCTTGGAGTAGCCGAGACTCTCGAAGAGGCCGTCGACCGTGGCAAACGAGATGCTGGGGAAGCAGCCCTCCAGGTCCAGGTTCACAACGACCTGTTGCCCCACGTGCTCCCGGGCGTTGGTGACGATGGAGCGCCCGCGCCGGAAGCCGTGGGAGCAGTCATTCGCCGGCAGTCGGTCGAGGATCTCGCGCCGGATCCAGTCCTGTGCAGCGCGCGTCTGGGCCTTCGGGGCGCAGAGCAGCCGCGTGCCGCCAGAGCGCTTCGGCACTTCGCGCATCACGTAGTGCGCCGGATCGTCGACGGGGAAGGTGAGCCACTTCAGCCGGCCCATCGTGATGCCCAGCGCGGCCGCCACGTCCTCCGGTGTCTCCAGCGCGGGCAGCGCGAAGCGCGCGAGGCGCGTGGGCTCGAAGACCGCCTCCAGCCGCGAGTAGCGAGCGCGTCGCGGCCAACGGCGGCGCTTTGGCGGGAGGTCGTCCGGCGCCGGGGGCCCGACCCCTGCGCGGAAGCGACGCGGCGGCGGGAAGAACACCGGGAGGGGGACCTGCGGGACCGCGTAGCGAGACCGGCGCTCGCGAGTGGGCCCGGCCAGCGCTCCGCCGCCTCCGAGAAGTCGCCGCAGCCAGTCGAACACCATGCGCAGCACACCCTACTCGGTGGACCGAAGGGGAAACGCGTCGGGCGGGCTATCCCTTACGGACCCCGCTGCAGGCGGGGTCCCACGCTAACCAACGCATTGTTCCTGACGCGCGCGGCAGGAACAATGCGAGATGGATGCTCGACGAACCTGCACCCGCGGCGTAACGCCGCAGTAGCTCAGAGAGCTCAAGTGGCTAAGGCTCGCCCGCCCGACACAACCGTCAGTGGTTTCACCTTCGCCGCCGGATGACTGAACTCCTGCCAACGAATCCGCACGAGAAGGTGTGCTCTGCCGGGTCGGGCAAGACACGGGCAGCGACGGACCCGGAGGACGAGCCATGACGACAGCCATCGCCGTGTGTGGGCTGGTGCTGGCCGCGAGTGCGGCGCCGAAGGTGGCGGTGATCCACAGCGCGTGGAGCGACCGCGTCTTCGACGGTGAGTGGGACGACGAACTGCAGGCCCTCGGCTGGGCGAGCGAGGAGTTCGAGAACGTGCAAGTGGGCCAGCTGGCCCCGCGCCTGGGCGAGTTCGACCTGGTCATCGCGGGGAGTGTTGCCAACTACGAGAACCCGGTCGACATGACCCCCTACCGCGACGCGTGGTTGAACTTCCTGCAGGCGGGCGGCTGTCTGCTGGTGACCGACGCGAACTACGGCACGACGCTGAACGATTGGGTGAACACCTTCGGGCCGGGGTTCGCGCTATCCACGGCCACCTGTGCCTCGCATCGGGACGGCACGCCCGAGTCCCGCGTCACCACCTGGGCCGACCATCCACTGCTCACGTGCCCCAATGACCTGGGCCCCGTCCTGAGCCGGCGCTGGACCATCTGGGCGCACATGGATTCGTGGCCGGAGGGCTGGGAGTCGCTGATCACCTGCCAGGACGGGAAGAGCCTCTTTCTGGCCCGGCCGGTGGGCGAGGGGCTCCTGGTGGTCACCAGCCACTTCAGCTTCCGCTCGCCTCAGGACCAGGGGGCGGGCGTCGCGCTGCTGGAGAACGTGTGGCTGAACGCCCTGAACGGGCGCAGCGGGCTGCGGGTGACGCGGCTGGAGTTCGGGCCCTCAGCGCCCGGACCGGCGGCGGCCATCCTCGCCCTGCGCAATGACACGGGCGCCCCGCTCGCCGTGCGGGCGCGGGTGGCGGTGGAGCCTGCCGCTGCCGAGGGGGCGTCGGAGGGGGCCTCGGTGGAACTCGCCACTGGGGAGGCGACGGAGGTGCGGGTGCCATACGCCATCGTGGAGCGCGGCAAGGTCACCGCGCGGCTGGTGGTTGAGAACCGCTCCGGGACGCTGCTCGAGTGGCCCAAGGCCCTGGACATCCCCGAAGCGGTGACCCTCACCCTCCAGCGCAAGCATCTCTACCCGAACCGACCGATGCTCGAGGCCGCGGCGACGCTCGCCCCGCCGACGGACGCCGGGCCGGGCGACGCCGCCGTCGTCTGGTACATCGACGGAGACTACCACTCGCGAGCGGAGGGAGTCGAGGGCGCGGCGTCCCTCGCCGTGGACATCGACAAGCTCCGGCTCGGAAAGCACACCCTCGGCGCGACGCTGTTCTCGGACGACCAGGCCGTCGGCGAGGCCTCCGCGGAGTTCTTCCACCACGGTGACCCGCGCTTCGGGGTGCGCGGAGACGGGGTGACGCTGCTCGAGGGCAAGCCCTTCTTCCCCTTCGGCTTCTACCACGTCTCCCAGTCCTTCGATGCGGCCCACCGGTCGCAGTGCGTGCGGGACCTCGCCGCCGCCGGGTTCAACTGCGCCCACACCCGCGCAATGACGGTCGAGGAGTACGGACCCTTCCTGGACGAGTGCGCCAAGCTCGGCGTCTACATCGTCACGGAGTTCTCGGCCCCGATGTTCGAGACCGTCGAGCGTTACAGGGACCACCCGGCCGTGCTGGCCTGGAACCCAGGCGATGAGCCGGAGCTCAACGGTCTCAGCGCCGAGGAGTTCGCCAGCCGGTACGATCGGCTCAAGCAGATCGACCCGAACCACCTCATCTACGCGGTCATCGCGAACCCGCATGAGTACGTGAACTACGCGCTCGGCACCGAGGTGCTTGCCCCAGACCCTTACCCGATCCCGAACGCTCCGGTGAGCGTCGTGTACCACCAGCTGAAGCAGGCGCGTCTCGAGGCCGAGCGCGTCAATACGATGCTCTGGGGCGTGCTGCAGTGCTTCGGCACCTACGGCCCGTGGACGCGGCCGCCGAGCGCACAGGAGCTGCGCGCAATGACCTACCTGGCGCTGCTCGCCGGGGTGAAGGGCATCATCTACTACACCTACGGCGACCAGGGCTGGGTCGTCACCGAGCATCCCGAGCAATGGGAGGCCGCCAAGGCTCTCGTCCCCGAGATGCAGCGGCTCTCGCCGGCCATCCTCGACGGGGAGTTCACGCTGCTGTGCGAGGGGGAGGGCGGCGTGTTCGCGGGCGCCTGGGCCCACGAGGGGAAGACCCATACGGTCGTCGTGAACACCTCCGACGAACCGCGCACCTTCGACCCCGTCGGACCCGTGGAGCCGATGGGGGTCGCGGTGAAGGAGGGGTAGGGCGCCCTCGTCGTCCCAGGCGCTACGGCTTCGTCAGCCCCGCCACCGTCTTGGCGTCGAGGGCCTTGATGAGCTCGATGAGGAGCTTCAGCGTCGCATCGTAGTCGTCGGCGTGGATGATGCCCGCCGGTGTGTGGATGTGCCGCGTCGGCACCCCCAGCACCAGGCATGGGACCCCGCGCGCATGGACGTGAATCCGGCCCGCGTCGGTGCCGCCTGCCGCCAGGAAGGCGACCTGGTGCTTGATCTTGTGCTTCCTGCACGTACTCAGCGCCAGATCACGCAGCCGGGTGTTGGGGATCGCGGAGCCCTCGAAGACGTAGATCGCCGCTCCCGTTCCCAGGCCGGGGTTCCCGTCCTCATCCACGTCCGGCACGTCGCCGGCGATGGCGGTCTCCAGGACCAGAGCTACGTCCGGCGCAACGGTCTGCACGGCCGTCTGCGCGCCGCGCAGGCCGACCTCCTCCTGCACCGTCCCCGCGCCGACGAGCACGTTCGGGTGCTTCACCGTCGCGCAGGCTTTGAGGGCGTCCACCATCAGCGCCACGCCGATGCGGTCATCCCAACCCTTCCCCATGAGCAGCTTCTTGTTCGCCAGGGGCGTGAAGGGCATCGGGATGACGATCGGGTCTCCGGGCTGAATCCCGAAGCCCTCCTGGGCCTGTTTCCGGTCCTTGGCGCCCACGTCGATGAACATCTTCGCCAGGGGCACCATCTTCCCGCGCTCCTCGGCCGATGTGAGGTGCGGCGGCTTGGCCCCGATAATCCCGTCGACCGGGCCCTTCGAGGTCTCGATGACCACGCGCTGGCTGAGGACCACCTGATCGAGCCACCCGCCGAGGTTATGGAACTTCACGAACCCCTTGTCCGTGACATGCTTGACGATGAAGCCGATCTCGTCCATGTGGCCGGCCAACATCACCGTCGGGCCGGCATCCCCCTGCCGACAGAGGACGTTCCCCAGGTTATCCCGCTCGATCGAGCACAGCCCCTTCAGCTGCTGCTCCACGATCTTCGCCACCCGCGTCTCATACCCCGGCACACCGTTCACTTCCGTGAGCGCTTTCAGCAGGTCAAGCTGCTCTTGCTTCATCCGTTTGGCTGCCTTTCGTCAGGACTACAGACTGCAGACTACAGACCACAGACCGCCGGCGACCGATTTTCGACGGCGACGGTTTGAAGGCCACCGGCGGCGGGCGGTGCGCCAGACCTCATAGTTCGCCCCGTACCGCCTCCATCAAGCCGTGCAGCGACCTCGCAACGACATCGGCCCGCTGGTCCAGCTCCCGGTAACTGCTATCGCGCAGGTAGCCAAGCCGCAGCGCCAAGTGAAGCTGGTACCGCGCCTCCGAGAGCGAGCCCCGGGCGATGTCGCAGAAGCGGAGGTACTCGGCCCGCGACTCGCGCGCGCATCCCTCAGCGATGTTGGACGGCACAGAGACCGCGGCCCGACGGAGTTGCTGGGTGAGCCCGTATGTCTCGGCCTTAGGGAACTCACGGCTGGCCGCATAGATGGCGACGGCGAGGTCATCGGCGTGCTGCCAGGCCTTCACATTGCGGAAGCTCCTCGGCATCTCCTGAGTCCACCGTCTCCACGGACCGGGGCTTCGTGCCGGTCGCCCGCCGTCTGTCGACCGTGGTCGGCAGTGTTCGGTCTGTGGTCTTTCGTCTGTAGTCGGTAGTCCGCAGTCTGTAGTCCGTAGTCCGTAGTCTGTAGTCTTTAGTCCGTAGTCTGTAGTCCGTGGTCTGTAGTCTGTAGTCCGTAGTCTGTAGTCTGCAGCCTACTCCTCCACGAGCCGTTTGTACCCCGGCTGTTTGCTCCACCAGGCCAGCATGAGCATCCGGTAGAAGGCATAGGGCTCGCTGGTCTCCGGATCGCGGTCGAGGCTGAGGTTGGAGATCTGGCGCAGGTCCTGCCCTTCGAACTTCTGCTTGAAGGTCTCGGGGGAGAGGCGCTCGGCCCCGGCGGCGTCGATCGCGGTGAGCTTGGCGAGGGCGGCGAGGGCGGCGTCGAGCTTCCCGCAGCAGAGCAGCCCAGCCCGGTCGGCGGTGAGCGCCGCGCGCAGTCGCCAGGTGTGCAGCGACTTGCGCGGGCGGCCCAGCGCCTCGTCGCCCTGGGTCAGCAGGTCCCGGAAGGCCTCCAGCGCCACCTGCCGGCGCAGGTCCAGGAGCGCGGAGCTCGGCCGGGGCGGAGGCAGGAGCGCGGCGGCGAGGTCGAGGAGCGGGACGTGGTCGCAGGCGATGTGCGCCAGCGTGCGGCCGGCGTAGAAGCGCATCTCCTCCGGGGTCAGCGCCTCGACTGCGCCGCGCGGCACCATGACGTACGCGGCCAGCGGACCGCAGATCAGCGGCTGCAGAGATGGGTCGGCAGAGCTGTGCGGCACCGTGGTCGGCGTGCGGAGACGCGCCGCCGCCTCCTGGAAGGCCTCACTCGCCGGGATGTAGCCCGACATCGAGAGCGCGGGCGTCCTCTCCATCAGCTCCTCAAGGCTGCGGCCCACCGCCCACATCCGCCGATGTTCGCGCAGCGGCCCCTTCAGCACGTCGAGCCCCGCCGCGTTCAGCCGGTACTTGCGTTCATCCTCGTATTCGTACTCCTCCGGCGCGAGGGGGCGGGGGCCCTCCGCCTCGCCCTCGTCGTCGGCGAACACGTCGGCGGCCGCATGGTGGGTGACGACGGTGGCCTGCGACGGGTCGGAGTCGATCTCGTCCATGTCGGCGAAGGCGTCGTCATCCGCCCGACCGACGCGCAGAGCCGGTGCGGCCGCCGGCGCCGCGGTCTCCTCCATCTCGTCGAAGCCGTCGAGGTCTTCGTCCACCGCGCGACCCTTCGCTACGAAGGGATCGGCGGCGATGCTGGCGAGCCGACGGTGGCGTTCGGCGGCCGCGGGATCGAGCTGCGCGATGTGCTCGATGATCGCGTCATCGTGGCCGCCGTGTAGGTGGAGGATGTGTTCGAGCTGCTGGACCGCCTTGCGCGGCTGACCGAGCTGCTCGTAGAGGGAGACCAGCAGTTGCCGGGCCTCTTCGAACTCGGGATCGACTTCAGCGGCAAGGAGGGCCTCTTCGAGGGCGCGGTCGGTCTTGTGCTTGGCGAGATGCTGATGGGCGCGGGAAAGGTGGAGTCCGGCTTCGATCCTGTGGGGTGCTTCGTCGAGTCCAGCCATCTCCGGAATCCCTCCTCCGACGAGCGGCCTTGGCCGACCGAATCTCTACGATTCCAGGATGGAATTCGCCCGAGCCGGGGCGTTTCCCTTCCGCACACCACTGCGAGTCAGATGCCTGCCAGCAGGGCCGCGAGCCGCGCCTCCCAGATCACACGCCCCAACTCCCGCGTCAGCTGCTGGGCTCGCAGGTCGATGCGCATCCACGCCGCGGCATCCAGGGCGGCATCACCGGCCAGCTCCTCCATGAAGGGGGCGATCTCAGCCCGGTAGGCGAGCAACCGCTTGCTCAGCTCCGCTCCGGTCGCCGCGTCGGGCTGCTCTCCGGCGACCTCCTCAAGCCCCGCCAACTGCTCCTCGACGCGCTGCAGGCTGCTGCGCGCCAGGCCCAGGTACGTCTTCCCCGCGAAGCCCTCGTTCCCGTAGATGACGACCGCGCCGCGCCTCTCTCCCTTCCGGAACTCCGGCGCCAACCCCGCCAGGCGCTCGGGCGTCGGGGCCAGGACGAGATGCGCGAAGCGCTCGGGATCATGGAAGTTAGCCTTGGTCTGCGCCCAGTTGCTCCACTCCCGCGCCGTGCCGAGGTACCGGTCGCGGCAGACGTTGAACCCGATCACCGCCCCCGCCGTCGGCTTGATGCCCAGGTCGCGCCAGGGGACCGCCAGCTCCAGCGACCACTGCTCCGCCGCCGGGTCGAGGCTTGCGGCCGCATCGACCTCCGCGTCCCAGCTGGTGTCCGAGAACCGGGAATCCCATACGCTCCCGGCGGCGTTCGCGGCGAACTGGTAGTAGTTGCCGTCGTGCTTCGGGTCCACGAAGATCTCAATCGCCTCGCCGTCGAACACGGCGTGGGTGTCTCGCGCCTGCGCGACCGGCACGAGCTTCTCGATGAGCGGCTCATCACAGACCACACCGAAGTACAGGCGCTCATCATCATGCAGCACCCGCACGAACGCCTGCACCGCCAGGAGGTCCGACCCGTTGTACCATGTAAAGCCGGTCACGAGCGGAGCGGCTTGCCAGTCGGCCTCACGGAGCACGCCGTCCACCGCCACGGGCCCCTCCGCGTAGGGGCATGGGTAGACCTTGATGTCGAAGTCGTCCTCGGCCCGTGCGCGAGGGCATAGCGCCAGGGAGCCGGCCAACAGAGCAGTCGCGGTCACCGTGGCTCGCATGATTGCCTCCGTTCGTGCCGCCGTCACTTCACCACCAGTTCTGCCGTAGTCGGCTGGTTGGTGACCAGGTCGATCGCCGAGATCTGGTACTTGCCGGTCGGGTCGTTCAGCGCCACCGGCACCGCGAAGGTGGCAGCCTTGCTCCCGGCCAGGACGTTCTGGTCCAGCCAGTCGAGTGTATGCTTGCCCGCGTTAGCACGCACACGGAAAGCGTGGAGCCCTTCCGCGCCCGGTACGGAGAGGGTGGCCGTCACCACCTCGCCCCGCGCCACCGAGCTTGGCTCGAGGGTGAGCTTCGGGGTCGGCGCCGCCTTGGTGCTCAGCACGAGGAAGTTGGCCCGGTTCGGGACCAACTGCGTCGACAGCCGGTCGCGCTCCCCGAGGTTCCTCCGCTGCCGCAGGTCGTGTACATGGCGCGCCTGCGGCAAGGCCACCGTCAGCCTCTCGTCTCCCGCACCGCCCTCGCGGAACAGCGCGACGATCTGCTGATCGCCGTTACGCCAGCGGATCACCTCGACGCCGCGCGCGCGCAGGTCGTTGGCTCCCGTGAGACGGACTGCGGGCGTCACCCGCGCCTGAGCCAGCAGCCCTTGCACCAGTGCCGCGGCCGCCTCCGGGGCATCGGTCGCGCTCAGCTTCGGGTAGCTGCTCGCCGGGAGGTTGAGCAGCACCGCTCGGCCTCTGCCGACGTCGCGGCTGATGAGCAGCGGCACGCCCTCCGCCTCGCCCGCCGCGGTGCCGCCGGCCAGGGAGACCGATGGATCGACGAGTGCCCTCTCGATGGCGAAGGCTTGCGCCCCTGAGCCGAGAGCCGCCCGGGCGGTCTTGGCCTCACCGGAGCCCTGACGGGTCACGCCGAACAGGTCGTCAAGCACCCCGCCGGCGCGCGGCCTGCAGTGGTCGTCGAAGAGCCCCGGCCGCACGTCGGCGATGACGGTACCGCCCTGCTCGACGAAGTCGCGGATGACCTGGGCCTCCTTGTCGCCCAAGGCATCGGCGCGTGGGAGGATGAGCACCTTCCAGCGCTCGGGGTCGAACTCACCCAGGCGAAGCTGCCGGTCGGTCACATAGCGGAACTGGAGGCCCAGATCGCGGATCATCGTGTGGACCGACAGGTGTGCGCTCTCATAGGCCCCGTAGCCGGCGCCATGCTCCAGCTTGTGGGCGAAGACGGAGGGGTAGGAGTACAGCACCGCGATCCCGTCGTCCTGCATCTCCGACTTCAGCAGCAGGTCGCCGAGGCCGTCCCGCACGATCTGCGTGTCCTCGATGATCTCCTGCACCGCCGGGTACGGTCGCAGGTCCGGCGCCAACCAGCCGTGGAAGGCCCCGATGCAGTCCCAGCGCCACCACCACACAGCGTCCATGCCCCGGGTAACCATCCGCCAGAACTTGCCGAGCAGGCTGGACGCATCCTTCGAGTAGCCCATCCAGTTCGCGTGCGGGAAGCCCGGCGGCGCGAGGGAGCGCAACACTTCATCGGCGGTGCCGGGGTAGGGCGACCAGAACTCGAGGCTGCGCGCGATCAGGTCGAGGTCATCGCCGCCCGCGAAGGTCCCCGCGCCCTCGAAACCGGTGCGTGACTCGGGGTCGATGGACCGGTAGGCCTCGCCGTACTTCCGGCAGTACTGCACGTAGTTCCAGGACTTGTAGGCCTGTCGATCGAACCAGCGGGCGTAGTTGCCCTGCTGCAGCGACGCGGCTTCCTCGTTGTCGTCAGCCTTCGAGAGGCCCACCTCGGCCCAGTCCGCGAAGGCCGTCCCCCAGGACGCATTCAGCGCCCCCAGGCTCCCATAGCTCTCCTGCAGGAACCGCCGATACGCGACAGCGCAATGAGGTGAGAGGCATGCGCCCAGCGTGTCGTTTTCATCGCCCAGCGAGTAGACGAACACGCCGTGCTCGCGCGCGGGGATGTACTCCTGCGCGAGCTTCACGACATGCTCCTGCACGGCGGCCTCATCGTTCCAGCAGAACGGGCGCATCACGCCGGCCTCGTCCCGGCTCTGGGAGAGGATACGCGTGGTGTAGGGCACCCACGCCACGTCGTAGGCCGCGACGTAGTCGGGCGGCGCCCCGCCGCGCAGTTGCAGGGTCATGCCCGTCTTCGCCAGGCTCTCCTCCGCGTAGGGCGCCAGCGTCCCCGTCGGCGTGTCCCAGATGAGGAAGTTCCAGCGGTCGCGGTTGCGCTTCGTGACGCGGAAGTACGCGTAGGCGGAGCTTACCTCGTCGTCGGCGCCATCGAAGAGGGTCGCCTCTACCGTCGCCAGCATCGGCATCCACGGCTCAATGGGGAAGTCGAAGCGGCGATCGTCGCCCGTCAGCGCCATGGCTGCCAGCTCGCGCCCCCGCCGGTCCGCCAGCGTGACCCGCAGCCTGTGGTTGGCGCCGGGCGTGCCCTCGAGGGTCACACTCCCCGCGAGGTGCTCGCCGACCTCCCCCGAGGGGTCGAGCAACGTCACCTCCGTGACCCGGACGGCCGAGGTGACGTGGAAGGGCTTGCTCACCCAAGCCTCCACACCCCTCGGGCTCAGCACTCGGACGTCTGCGTGCCAGCCGCCCGCTGCCAGGGGGGGAATCGCGCATCGCCGTTCACCGTCGGAGAGGGCCTCTTGCCTGGTCGCGAACTCCACTGGCGGACGCCCCGGCGTCCTCAGCCGGATCTCGGGCCGCAAGCCGGTCAGCCCCTCGGCTCCGCTCAGCCTCCAGGCAAACCCGCCGGCTCCGCGAAGCAGCTCCTCACGCGTGAACTCGGTCTTGTCGAGCGCGATCTCGAGCTGGACCTGGGGCTCCTTCCCGGCCGCCCAGAGGATCGCGCGCCCCAGGCGCTCCGCCCAGTAGTCGTAGTCGACCTCCCAACCCGGGTAGTACCCGATTGCCGGCCGCGCGGGCAGCCGCAGGCCGCGCCCCTGGCCGACCGCATGGGCCTCCCCCACCTCCTCGCTCGCCAGGAAGGGGGGTGGCTCGGTGAGGCGGTTCTTCTCTTTGAGCACGCGCGGGTCGTCCGTCCCGACGAGCACGAGCCCCGCGCCGTCGACGACCTGCCTCAGAAGCCTGTAAAGGGGTTCCGCCGCGAACTTGTCGAGCCCCACGCCCCCCATGCACACGAAGCAGTCCCACTCCTGCTCCAGCAGGCCGAGCATCCGCCGCTCCCCGACCTGGGCGCCGTGCCAGTGGGTCTCGGGGCTATCGACGATCGTGGCGTAGAAGACGGCCTGCGCGGCCAGGTCGAAGCGCTGCATCAGCTCGACGCACTCGCGCGGCTCCGTGTTGTGGCCCGTAGTGAAGAACAGGACCCGGGTCTTCCCCAACGCGTACGGCTGGGCCCAGTCAGTGTGCGGCGTCGCGAAGTCGGAGGTCAGCGCGTGATCGACCTCCAGCTCCTCGAGGGTCTGGCCGAAGGCGGCTGCGCACATCGTGAGCAGCACGGCAGCGACGATGAGGTCCGTGAGCCTGCGCATATCGTTCCGACCTCCACGTAGGGGCGCCCTTCCCGGCCCCCCATCACAGTCCCGCCAGCAACTCCGCCAGCTTCACTTCCCACATGAACCCGTGGTACTTGCCCACCGAGGCCAGCAGCTTCTCCTCGGCCTCAATGCTCAACGCGGTCCCGCCCTGTTGCAGCGTCGGCAGCGACTCCTGCAACCACGCCTGCACCTCGGTCAAGCGCTCCCCCAGGTGCGTTCGCACCGCCTCCGACTGCGTCGCGCGCTCCACGTCCGCCTGCAGGCCCGCGAGGTCCAGCCCGCGCACCGCCGCCGGGGTGAAGTCGGCGCTCTCCAGCTCGGCCTGCAGGGCCGTCCCCTCCTGCGTGAACCGCTCCAGCACCTCGGCGTTCTCGCAGCCGGGGAACTCCCAGAAGGCCAAGCGCAGCCGCCGTCGATCCGGCGGGTACACGATCCGCGTGTCGACCGGGTAGTTCGCGGGCCGGAACTCAAGCTCGAGCGCCTCCTGGGGCAGCAGCGCCAGGGCGCACGGCCCGTCACCCTCCCCGTTGGCCACATCGAAGACCTCGTCGTAGTACACCGCCCATCCGTTGCCCTCCGCGGGCAGCGTCGCGGGCTTGTCCTGCTCGATGAGGGCGCCGGGGGTCTGAACCCGGCGCGCCCCGTCGCGGTGATTCCACGCGGTGAAGTAGCTCGGGTAGCAGCGGGCCTGGACCTCGATGGAGGTGAGTTGCTCCTTGGCGTCGAGCGCGATCTCGCAGAGCAGCCCGTCATGGCCGGGCAGCCCCATGAACCGCACCCGGACGGTGGCGAGAGGGTGATGCCAGACCAGGTCGAGGATCGCGCGGCTGCCGCTCTCGGCGACGGCCATGCTGCTGAGGGGGGTGTTGCCGATGTCCTGCCCGTTCAGCCGGATGAACAGGAAGCCGCCGTGGTACCAGTTGGTGCTGCACGGCTGCGGCATCCCGATGTAGCCTTCGAGTGGGACGACCTGCTCCCCGTGAGCCGCATCGACACAGGCCTGGTACGTGATGCCGTAGGGCTGCTTCCCAAAGCCGAACTGCGCCGTCGTGGTGCGGTAGACGTGCCCGTCGTGCTCCCCGTGCCCGGGCAGCGCCCGGTCCCAGGGCGCGGACACGGTGACGCCGGCGCTGGGGCCCTCCGCCTGGAGCACGCCCGGGACCAACAGACAGCAGCTTAGTGGGAGCAACCAGCGAGGGCTCGCCGGAATCGCGGGCATCGGCGCATCTCTCCTCCGAGGCCGGATGCGACGGTGCTTCCCCGCGCCAGGGCCTTCGACCTCGGCGCAGCCGCCGCAAGGCCTGACCCCCCGCGGCGGCGAATGATCGATGCCACTGCTGTCGGCAGTCTCGCCCCGGAGGCCCCCATGCTTGCGTCCCGTCGGTTCGCCCTCGGCGCCGCCCTCGCGCTGTGCCGCTGCTTGCTCGCCCAACCCGCCCCGACGCCTGAGCCGGCCTGGACGCCGCTGATGGATGGCCAGAGCCTGGCCGGCTGGCATACCGTGGGCGACGGAACGTGGACCGTCGAGAACGGGGAGTTCGTCGGCCGCGCGGAGAACGAAGCCCTCTACGGGCTGTTGGTCAGCGACTGGTCCTTCCGCGACTTCGCGCTGCGGCTGAAGTTCCGCAGCTCGTCGGGCGACAGCGGGGTCTACATCCGCACGCTCCTGCGCCCGCCGGACCAGGCCCACGGGTTGCAGGTGCAGGTCGGCCCGCCCGGCACGGGCGCCGGCGGCATCTATGAGAGCTACGGCCGCGGGTGGCTGGCCCAGCCCACCGCCGAGCAGGAGCAGACCTACCTCAAGCCCGATGACTGGAACGCCCTGGTGATCGTCGCCCGCGGCGGTGACGTGCGGGTCGAGGTGAACGGCGTGCTCAGCGGCGAGCTGAAGGCCGACCCGGGTCGTCCCGAAGGCCAGCTGGCCCTCCAGATGCACTCCGGCACGAGCATGGAGGTGAGGTTCAAGGAGATCGAGATCCTGGAGAACCCGCCGCCGGAAGGCTAGGACGCCGGCTGCGTCGAATGGCCCCTCCCGCCCGCGGTCGAGGGAGACCGCTGCTGAAGGAGCCGCCACCCACCTTGTCGCCCATCGCAGCCGAGGCCGCGCGCCCGCTGGACGCCGCCGCTGAGGAGCCCCGAACCGCCGGGGCGGAGCGTTACGGCCTGACCGTGCGCGCGGTCGTGTTCGCCCTCGGGCTGACGTGGCTGTCGGGCTACTGGATCCGCCAGTCCGAGATCGTCGCGCTTGCCTGCCAGGGCACCGAGGCGGTGCCCTCGATCCCTGGCGTCGGAGCGCTGATCCTCGTCCTGATCGGGAACGCCGTCGCCCGTCGGACACGCTGGGTCCGCCCGCTGGCCCTGCCCGAGATCATCGCGATCTTCCTGTTCGTGACAGTGGCCACGACGATGTTCGGGTGCGGGATCGGACGCTTCCTCCTCGCCTGCCTGAGCGCGCCGTTCTACTACAGCAGCCCCGCGGCGCCGCTGGAGAGGCTGGCGAAGTTCATCCCCGCCTGGATGTCCCCGTCCGATCCCCTGGTGCACAAGTGGCTGTATGAGAGCGCGCCCACCGGGAACGTGCCCTGGGATGCCTGGCAGGTCCCGATGGCGGCGTGGACGGGCTTCTTCCTCATGTTCGGCGGGATGCTGCTATGCCTGATGATGCTGTTCAGCGAGCGCTGGGGGGGGGAAGAGCGGCTCGTCTTCCCCCTCGTCCGCCTGCCGCTGCAGATGATCGACCCCGAGTACTCCCGCGTGCCCTTCTTCCGGGACCGCGCGACCTGGATCGGCATCGGGCTGGCGGCCTTCCTGAACATCGTCAACATCGTGCGCGGGGTCTTCTTCGGCGGGCCGGGCGGGGGCCTGGCCCTCGACTTGGGCAAGCAACTCATCGGCGCGCCTTGGAGCGCCCTGCGCCCGCTCACGGTGAACTTCCGGCCCGAGCTGATCGGCCTGGGCTACCTCATCTCGACCGAGCTCAGCTTCTCGATCTGGTTCTTCCACATGCTCGCGAAGCTGCAGGCTTTCATCATCACCGGGGTGATGGGCCTGCGGCTCCCGGGGGCGCCCTATGCGCAGGAGCAGGGCATCGGGGCGTACGTCGTGCTGGGCGCGATCCTGTTCTGGAAGGGGCGCGGCCCGATTGTGGCGGGCTGGCGGGCCCTGATCGGCAGCCCGCTGGCCGCCCAGTCGCCGCGCGCGGGAGCCTACCGCTGGCCGCTGATCGGTGCCGCGCTCGGGTTCGTCGGGTCGGTGGCCTTCGGCCGGGCGGCCGGGATGGAGGTCTGGCTGGCGGTCCTGTACTTGGGGGTGCTGACCAGCGTGGCGGTGGTCTACGCTCGACTCCGCGCGGAGGCGGGCGCGCCATTGGTGTGGGCCTACCCTTACGGTCTCGCTCACCGCGCGGTAAGGTACTTCGTCAACTCGTCCGTCATCGTCGGCAGCGGCCCGGACTACCGCTCACCGATGATCTTCAACCTCCTCATCTTCCTCTCGCGAGGCTACTTCCCGACGGTGTCCGGCTACGGCATCGAGGGCCTGACGCTCGGCGACGCGGGGCGGCTCCGGAAGGGCTCGGTCTTCTGGCTACTCCTGGCGGCGATCGGTGTGGGGTCGCTCTGCTCCTTCTACTTCCACCTGACGCCGTACTGCGCGCGGGGCGCGATCGGGCTGCGCGGAGGGCTGTGGGGCTCCGGTGAGGCCCAGGCGCAGTACGCCGCCCTCTGGACCGCGATCAAGATGCCCGTGCCGCCGGATCAGCCGCGGGTCATCGCGACCCTCTCCGGCGGCACGCTGCTCTCGCTGCTCACCCTCGTTCGAGCACGGTTCTTCGGCTCACCCTTCCATCCACTGGGCTACGCCATGGCCTGCTCGTACGGGGAGCTGCTCTGGGGGCCCTTCTTCGTGACGTGGGCCCTCAAGTCCATCCTGCTCCGCTACGGAGGGCACAAGGCCTACCTCGCCGCCCTGCCCGGGTTCCTCGGCTTCGCGCTGGGTCACTTCCTGGTCGCTGGCGCGATCTGGGGCAGTCTCGGCGCAGCCCTCGGCGGCCCCTTCCTGCGCTACGGCGTGTGGTTCGGGTAGCTCCGGGGCCTACACCTCCACCATCTCACCCTCTTCGGCGGCGCGGTAGACGGCCTCGCCGATCTTCAGCGAGTGGTAGCTGTCCCACAGGTCCGGACCACCCTCCACGAGCCCCAGGCACCGGTGCGCGAAGTGCTGCACCTCGCCGAAGTAGCCGTAGCTCCGGTTGTTGCCCGCGATGCCCGTCCAGGACGGGTCATAGCTGTGGAAGTAGCGGCCGGTCTGCGGGACCGCGCCGCTGAAGTCCTCCTTGTCCATCCACTTCAGCCGCAGCATGTCCTCGCAGATGATGTGCGTCTCCAGGCCGGTGAGTTCGAGGGTCTCGGTGATGTCGCGGAAGCCCTGCTTGTTCGCGAGGCTGTTCAGGTCAAGTTGACCCACGGCGCCGGACTCGAACTCGAGGTTCGCCAGCCACGCGAACTGCGTGTCCGTGACGCCGCGGTACATCGCCTGCAGCCGCTTCACATTGCCGCCGAAGAAGCGGATGAGGTCGAAGATGTGGCAGAGCTGCCCGATGAGCATCGCCCGCCTCGCGGAGTCGATCCCCCAGATCTGCGGGTACGGGCCCTGGCTGAACTTCGCCTTCACGATGTGCAGCGGGCCGAAGTCCGGCCGCGCGACGATCTCCTGCGCCATGAGGTACACGTACGCGAAGCGCTTCATGAACCCGCACTGGCCCCAGGTCCCGTGGGCCTCCGCCAGCTCCGCCAGCTCCTTCGCTTCGGCCGACGTGTTCGCCGAGGGCTTCTCGACGTACACCGGAATCCCGCGCTTCAGCACGTGCGGCGCCAGCTCATACTGCTGCGGCGCCGGACCGATGACGAACACGCCGTCGAGCGCCTCGGTGTCGAGCATCTGGTTCAGGTCGCCATAGACCCTGCGCGCCCCGAAGTTCCGCGCGTTGCGCTCGGCCCGGGCTGCATCGAGATCGCACACCGCGACTAGGTCGATCTCGGGGACGAGATGGAGGTTCGGGAAGATGGACGCGGTCGCGAAGCCTCCGCACCCGATGAATGCCAGCCTGGCCTGTCTCTGCTCCGACATGGGGTCACCTCACGGTTTGGGAACGGCGTCGCGTAGGTTATTCGTCGGCGCAGAGGTTCCTTTGTCGTCCCCGGCGCATACTCGCGCTACCACGGTCGCAGGGGGGACGCGACATGGCCGAGGTTGCGCTGTCACATGAGCGCCTCATTGCCGAGATCAACGCCACCGAGTTGATCGACGGGAAGGCGGCCTTCTGGTGGCTGGGGCAGCTGAGCTTCGTGGTGAAGGTCGGCTCGACCGTGATCTACCTCGACCCCTACCTCGCCGAGAACCCCGCGCGCCGCACACCACCGCTCCTCCGGCCCGAGGAGGTCACGAACGCCTCCCTGTGCACCGGCAGTCACGATCACTCAGACCACATCGACCCGGAGGCGCTTCCGGGCATCGCGGAGGCTTCCCCCGGCTGCAAGTTCGTCGTACCCAACCCGCACGTTGACCGCGTCACTGCGCTGGGCTGTCACCCCGAGTCGGTGATCGGCCTGCGGCCCGATGAGACAGCGGTCGTTGCGGGGGTCAAGGTCACGGCGGTCAAGGCCAAGCATGAGACCTTCGGCGAGACCGACCTCGGCTTCCCACACCTGGGCTACATCCTCGAGGGCGCCGATGTGTGCTTCTACCACGCGGGGGATACGCTGGTCTACGAGGGGCTGGTCACGACGCTGTCTCAGTACGCGCTGGACGCGATGTTCCTGCCGATCAACGGGCGGGATGCGCGGCGCTTCCGCTCCGGCTGCCTGGGCAACATGACCTACCAGGAGGCCGTTGACCTCGCCGGGGACGTGCAGCCGCACCTCGTCGTTCCCGCTCACTACGACATGTTCGCGAACAACGCCGCCGATCCCGAGGAGTTCGCCGACTACCTGGACGCCCGCTATCCCGGTCTCCCCTGCTGGATCGGCCCCCCCGGCCGCAAGGTCGTCTTCGGCGGCCGCTGGTCCCAGAACGACGAGCCGGCGTGACGCGCCTGCACGCGGCGCCGGCGGGCCCTACTCGGGCTTGCCCGTGGCGGCGTCGTAGCGCTTACCCGAGACCTGGACGGTGCGCCCGTCGAAGTGCTCAAGACGCGCGTTGCCGGCCGGAAGCTCGATGTCCTCGCCCCAACCCGCCTTGGTGCCTAGGTCGAAGGCTGCCAGATGGTACCGCGTGGGAGGCTGCTGGTCCCACGAAGGCCAGTCGAGCCACACGAGCACGTCGCCGTAGCGCTTGACCAGGGGCTCGGCCCAGCACATCCCCTCATCTCCGGTGATCTTCACCCGCGCGTCCAGGTCGAAGCAGTCGCGCCGGCAAGGGACGTAGTACGCCGGGCTGGTTCGCTCAGTGCCCAGCGGCCGGAACGCCACGCCGGCGACGTCGCCGTAGATGGGGAGCCAGGTCTCATCGTTCACCTTCAGCGTCCAGCGCCGGCACTCGCCGGGTCTCGCCACGTAGAGCAAGTCCTCGGCGAGGCTGAACAGCACCGCGCCATCGTCGTACGCGGCCCAGACGCGAGGCGTCGCCGGGGTGGGAAGCCCATAGACCGGATGCGACCCGTCCCAGATCTCCTCGGTCGGCCCGCCACCCGTCGCGCGCCGGAACAGCTTGCGGACATGGGGGCCCTCAGCGTCGGTGATCATGTCATCGTGGAAGTCCGCCGAGATGATCCACCGCGCGTCCTTGTACACGTCCTGGGCGCCGCCGCCGAACGTAGCGTTCGTGACGAACTCAAGCGGGACGTCGGGAGAGACGATCGGCGGCTGGGCGCCAGCGGACGAGAAGG
>Ga0233425_10005919_pt1 | contig 18695 bp, 19 predicted proteins | sample Watercolumn_Towu_2_FD_181712 | JGI IMG/M metagenome (GOLD analysis project Ga0233425, IMG submission 181712) | Freshwater microbial communities from Lake Towuti, South Sulawesi, Indonesia - Watercolumn_Towuti2014_140_MG | ecosystem: Environmental > Aquatic > Freshwater > Lake | place... | reverse complement strand
GGCGATCCCCCTTTCTCCCCACGGATGAACTGATGACCTCGAAACCGGACAAACCAAAGGCAGAGGACAGCAGCAAGGACAAAGAGAAGAAAAAGGAAGGTGAGGAGACAAAAAAGGAGAAAGGTGTCGAAGTCGTGATCGACCTCGAAGGGCTCCAGGACCGCGTCACAGAAATCCCTCTTCCTGCCAGCCGCTATCGAGGGCTCTCCATGAACGACAAGTACCTGTTCTGGTCGGAGTCCGACGTCTCGGCAAATCCGAAGTCAAAACTTGTTGCGCTCGAGATTAAGAACAAGGATATCGCCGCCAAGACACTCGTGGAGGAGATTGACGCGTTTGAGGTTTCGCGGGATGGGAAGAAAATCCTTGTTCAGAAGTCGGGAGAGTTTTACGTGATCGACGCCTCCGGCACACCGCCGTCGGAAATCGGCAAGAGCAAGGTGAACCTGAGCAACTGGACGTTCACGGTCGATCCGAAACAGGAATGGCGCAAGATGCTCGTCGAGGCCTGGAGGATGGAGCGCGACTACTTCTACGATCCCAGTCTCCATGGCATCGACTACAAGGGGCTTCTCGACCGGCATCTCCCGCTCGTGGATCGCGTCACGGACCGCGACGAGCTGAACGACGTGATTTCAAGTCTCGTCGGCGAGCTTGCAGCGCTGCACATCTTCGTGAGCGGCGGCGACAGACGAACGTCGCCCGATCCCGTCCTTCCTGCCTCGCTTGGAGCGCGGTTAGTACGCGATGAAGCCGGCGGAGGATACAGAATCAGCCACATCTACATGTCAGATCCGGACTATCCCGAAGTTGCCTCACCTCTCAACAAACCGGGACTGGCGGTCCGGGAGGGCGACATCATCATGGCAATCAACGGTACGCCGACGCTCTCCGTCGAATCGCCCGCTCTGCTCCTGAGAAATCAGGTGGGGCTGCAGGTCCTGCTGAAACTGAAAGCTGCCGGCACCGGCAAGGAGTTCGATGCCGTCGTGAAGCCGATCTCGCAGGGTGAGGAATCAAACCTTCGCTACAGTGAATGGGAACATACTCGACGGCTCCGTGTCGAAGAAGCCGGAAAGGGCGAACTCGGATACGTACATTTGCGTGCGATGGGCGGTGGTAACTACACGGAGTGGGTAAAGAACTTCTATCCGGTTTTCAACCGCAAAGGTCTGATCATCGACGTGCGTCACAACCGGGGCGGCAACATCGATTCATGGATCCTCGAAAAACTCATGCGCAAAGCATGGTTCTACTGGAAGCAGCGAAACAGCATGCCAACCTGGAACATGCAGTACGCATTCCGCGGTCATCTCGTTGTGCTCTGCAACGAGTTTACTGCTTCCGACGGCGAGGCGTTTGCAGAGGGCTTCCGCCGGCTGGGCCTCGGCAAATTGATCGGCACGCGCACCTGGGGCGGCGAAATCTGGCTCTCCGCGCGACCGTGGCTGCAGGACAGAGGAATGGCGACAGCCGCTGAGACAGGCGTGTATGGCCCTGAAGGAGAGTGGCTCATCGAGGGACACGGCGTGGATCCGGACATGGTCGTGGACAATCTTCCGAGAGCTACGTTCGACGGAAAGGATGCACAGCTTGACGCAGCGATCAAATACCTGCAGGAGCTGATCAAGAAGCAGCCGGTCGAAGTTCCGCCTGCTCCGAAGTTCCCGAACAAAGCATTCGATTATAGATGACCCATCCGACTTCTGCTGGGGACCGGGCAAACGGCATCGTGCCTCAAATCACATAAGGCACAGGCCAAGGTTAAACCGGGATATATTCGCGCGTGTCTCACGTGCAGAAAGCCACAATAACGTATCCCCGAAGGTCACACATCCGTAGGAGGATTGAATATGAAGCGTACGCTGGTGCTAGGGCTCGCCCTGGTGTTCATCGGCAGCGCCCTGATGGCGCAGGAAGTGAAACAGGACGTCAGGGAAGTGAGAAAGGACAGGAAGGAAATCCGGAAAGACGCCCGGGACATCCGGCAGGACCGGCGCGAGATCAGACAGGACAGGCGGGAGATTCAAGGCGACAAGAGGGAGCTTGCGCGGGATGTTCGCCAGCTCCAGCAAGAGAAAAGGGAAGGCGACAAAGCCGGCGTAGCGAGGGAGATGCGCGAGATCAGGAAGGACAAGGTCGATATCGCCAAGGGAAAGAGGGAGATGCGCCGCGACGTGAAAGAGCTGAAGGGAGACAAGAAAGAGATGGGTGCGGATCGGAAGGAGCTGAGGCAGGACAGGAAAGAGCTCCGGCGTGATGTGGTCAAGAAGAAGCGCGGGCAGTAGATGCTGCTCGTCGTTGCCCTTCTATAAACAAAAAACCCTCGATTCGTCGGGGGTTTTTTATTGAGCGTGATGCTTCGCGGCCGATTCAAATCAAATCAAGGTGCCCTTCCCCCATGTACACAAGCGCCACCCCTGCTTCCTGGGCGTAGGAAGTTATCCGCTCATCGCGGTAGAACTCTTTGTAGTAGACAGTTTTGATGCCGCAATTGGCGACGAGCTTAAAGCACGCGAGGCAGGGAGATGCAGTAACGTAGATTTCCGATTCATTGAGGGCAACTCCGTTTTTCGCCGCCTGTGCAACGGCATTCGCTTCAGCGTGCACCGTTCTGACGCAATGGCCGTTGTCGAGATCGTGTCCGATCTCATCGCAGTGGGCCGCACCGCGCAGGCTGCCGTTGTAGCCGGTCGAGAGGATTGTCTTGTCCCGAACGATGACCGCACCGATGTGCTTCCGGTCGCAGGTGCTCCGGCTCGCGACCTGTTCGGCAATTTTCATGAAATACTCATGCCAATTGATGCGCTTGTCGATCATGGTAGAGCCTCTCTGAGCGGATGGAGTGGGTTGAGATACGATGGGAAATGGACGTGCAATGATATTGAAACATGCGGTGGAAGTCAAGCCGTGAGCAATCAGCAATCTGCTGTGTGGTGTGAAGCGAACTGAGGAACCACGGCAGCTGAACGCGAAAAGCCGAGGGCCTGCAGCCAAACAGCCCTGCCACCCTGATGTCCGATCACGGATCGGACGCTACTGCGGCGCTTGATTCTCATTCCGTAACCTGTGGGTGGGGGCCGAACCGTCCTCATTCCCAATCCGCATTCCGCAATCCACAATCCGCAATCACATTCCCCCTTCCATTTCAACTTTCCGACGCGTATCTTGTCACGAACATTGTCGACTACTCCACACCTTTTCCAATCAGTCTGGATTTATGGGACGCATATTCGAGAAACGAAAATACAAGATGTTTGCGCGATTCGCCCGGATGTCAAAAGCGTTCAACCGAATCGGTAGGGAAATCGAGATAGCCGTCAAGGCAGGCGTTACCGACCCGAAACAGAACCCACGGCTGCGTCTGGCGATTCAGAACGCGCGAAGCGTGAACATGCCAAAGGATCGGATCGAAGCAGCGATCAAGCGCGCCTCGTCAAAAGAGACGGCGGGGTATCAGGAAGTCACCTATGAAGCCTATGCGCCGCATGGAATTGCGATGATCATTGAGTGTGCAACGGACAATCCAACGCGCACCGTGGCGAATATCAGGCTCGCAATCTCGAGGGGAAATGGTACACTCGCGTCCTCGGGCTCGATCGCCTTCATGTTTGAGCACAAAGGCATCTACAAGATCGCCGCCGACAAGGTGAAAGACCTCGATGAATTCGAGCTGGAAATGATCGATCACGGACTTGAAGAGCTTGAGAAGCAGGACCAGGAGATCTTCATCTACACGTCATTCCAGGATTACGGGAAAATGCACAAGGCGCTGGAGGAGAGGGGAATCGAACCGATCAGCACTGAATTGCAATTTATCCCAACGACCACCAAGGAGCTTTCAGAGACTGAAGCGAAGGAAGTGCAGGATTTGATCGACAAGCTGGAAGAGGATGACGATGTGCAGTCGGTGTTTCATTCAATGGCTTGAACGCAAATCCGAAATCCGAAACCCTAAATACGAAAGAAATTCTAAGAACCAAATTCGAAGCGCGAATCCTGGATACCTTGCCCCGCCGTATCCTCCCCCTTAGTACCGTTCTTCGTGAATCGATTGGCATTTCCCGGATGCACCTGAAAATTACCGGAAATTGTCGTAGCATCGATTCGAGATGGAGCCGACGAAGCGAAACGAGAACACACCTCCTACCAGACATTACGATCTGGAAGATCGGACATTGCTCTTTGCAAAGGATGTCATGGCACTCGTCGACAGACTTCCGAGGACCATAGTAAACATCGAGATTGCGAAGCAGCTCGTCAGAGCTTCAGGATCTGTCGGGGCGAACTACATCGAAGCAAATGAGTCATTGGGGAGGAAGGACTTCCTGATGAAGATCAGGATTTCACGGAAGGAATCGAAGGAGAGTCGGTACTGGCTGAAGCTGGTAACAGTCGATGACTCGGACAAGCCGACTCAAGACAGGCTCACACAGGAATCTACAGAGCTAATGAAGATTTTTGGTGCAATCCTCCGTAACGCGACGAGAACGAACTGAGTTCGCCCTTGCGTTTCGTGCTTCGTGTTTCGAGTTTCCATCGGATTTCGGATTTAGAATTTCGGATTTACACCAGACTCTTCTCAGGCATTATCTTCAGCACCTCCAGGCCGTACTCATATCCTTTCTCAAACGCTGCAAAGTTCAGATCCTCTGTCCCTTTCGGCACTGACACCTTCACAGCATCCCGGGCGGCCTCACGACCAACAATGTTCGTGATGGCCGTGGCGAAGCCAAGCATGACAATGTTCAGCACAAGCCGTTTGCCGAGCTCTTCGGCAAACCTTGTCGCCGGAATTGAGTAGTGCTTGATGTCCGGCCGCAGATTATGCGTCGCCACCAGGTCCTCCTCGGTCAGCAGTATGCCTCCCTGTGCGAGCTGGGGTGAGAATTTCGTATAGGCTTCCTGCGACATGACGACCATGACATTTGGAGCCACAATGTACGGGTAGGTGATGGCCTCATCAGAAATGATCAGCTCTGCGCTGCAAGCGCTGCCTCGGGCTTCAGGCCCGAATGCCTGGATCATGGTTGCCGACTTGCTGTCGAAGATCGATGCGGCCCTGCCGAGAATGTAACCGCTCAGAATGACCCCCTGGCCCCCAAAGCCGCCGATTTTGATTTCCGTTCTAGGCATGGTTCAGTTTCCTCATTTCATCAGACGGGACGTACCGGTCACCGTACTTCGCCTTGTAGTGAGCGTTCATTGCTTCGATGTAGGTCGGACGTACTTTGTCGACAAACTTTCCGACGATGATCTTGCTCTGGAAATCGAGTCCCACCGTCTTTGTGTCCGCGCCGTTCTTGATCTCGCTGTGGTCCCTGTAGAATTCCATCTGGTCAAGTCCGTCGCCGAGTTTGTTGCGGCGGCTGAACAGCGTCGGACAAGGTGCCAGAATTTCCACGAACGAGAACCCTTTCTTCGCAATCGCTTCTTTGATCGATTTGGTGAGGTGTCTGACGTGGTGCGCCGTCCACCGCGCAACGTAGACTGCTCCGCACGATTCAGCCAAAAACGGCAGGTTGAATGTTTCCTCGAAGTTACCGTGAGGCGTCGTTGACGCCGTTGCACCAACAGGCGTCGTCGGAGCCACCTGACCGCCCGTCATTCCATAGATCATGTTGTTGATCAAGATGACGGTGATGTCCATGTTCCGGCGGGCGGCGTGAATGAAGTGGTTGCCGCCGATGGCCGTGAGATCGCCGTCGCCGCTGTACACGACGACTTTGAGTTCCGGGTTTGCCAGCTTCAGGCCCGTTGCAAACGGAATGGCCCGGCCGTGCGTCGTGTGAAAGGAATCGAGCCGCATGTATCCTGCGACGCGGCCGGTGCAGCCGATACCCGATACGACAGAGACTTTGTCGAGGTCCAGACCGCTTGTTTGCAGCGCGCGGACAAAACAGTTCACCGTCGTGCCGATACCGCAACCGGGACACCAGATGTGCGGGATGCGGTCCATCCGGAGGAGATCTTCAATCGGATTCGCCGGTATGTTCGATTCAACATCGTAGAGTTCTTCAGGCATGATCACTTTCCTCGCAAAGATTTCTCAATCGCCGCAAGAATATCTTTTGGCTGGTGCACGGTACCGCCCGCGTGGGGAACCGAAACAACATTGCATTGACCCGCCGCGCAGCGCTCAACTTCGTAGACAATCTGTCCCATGTTCAACTCGGGGACCACGATGGATTTCACCTGCCCCGCCAATTCCCTGATGCGTTTCTGGGGGAACGGCCATACCACGATAAGGCGCAGATGTCCGACCTTCAGACCTTTTGACTTCGCCTGTTCGATCGCCGGGATGGCCGTACGGGAGGTGATTCCGTACGTCACCACCACAACATCCGCATCCTTCACGCCGTCTTCTTTGTACATGATGATATCGTCGGCATTGAGGCGGATCTTGTCCATCAACCGCTGGACCAATCGCCCCTGCGCGTTGACGGTCATGTTCGGGTATCCTCGTTCATCGTGGGTCAGTCCGGTGACGTGAATCCGGTAGCCGTCACCCGCCCGGACCATCATCGGCACCATGTCGCGCCCCGCATCGAACGGCTGGAAGTTTTCCTTCGGACCTTCGTACACCTTCCGCTCGACAACTTCAATATCTTCCGCTTTCGGAATGACGACCCGTTCAATCATATGACCAACGCACTCATCCATCATCATCATCACAGGCACCCGATACCGCTCCGAGAGGTTGAAGGCATGAATCGTGAGGTCGAAACACTCCTGCGGGGAATTGGGTGAAAGGGCGATAGTCGAATAGTCACCGTGCGACCCCCAGCGTGCCTGCATCATGTCTCCCTGGGCGGGCATCGTGGGCAAACCCGTGGATGGACCTGCGCGCTGAACATCGACAAAAACACAGGGAGTCTCCGTCATCGCCGCGAGGCCGATGTGTTCCATCATCAGTGAGAATCCGGGTCCGGACGTCACTGTCATTGTCTTCTTGCCTCCCCACACAGCACCCTGGATCGCAATCGATGAAGCGATCTCGTCCTCCATCTGAATGAAGATGCCGCCGACGAATGGGAAACGCTCCGCCACACGCTCGACGACCTCTGTCGACGGCGTGATGGGATATCCCGCGACGAATCTGCATCCGGCTGCAATCGCACCTTCAGCGCACGAGTGATCGCCGTCGATGAAATGAGCGCCAGTCTGAACTCCAATTGGATCTGCGTGCACTGCTAGGCCTCCTTCGATTTCTTGATGATATAGCCGTAGATGGCAAAATCGGGGCACACCATGCCGCAAATATCACACCCTGTGCACTGATCTCTCTTGACAAGGACGGGTGGATGGTAGCCTTTGGAGTTGTATTCGGTCGCCAGCTCCAGCACTTCGGGCGGACAAAACTCCACGCAGAAGCCGCATCCCTTGCACCGCTCGGCCGCGATCACGACACTTCCTTTTGGTTGCTTTTTCGTTTGTTCTGCCGCTTGAACCATATCAGATATCCTTCAGGTTTTGAGAATCTTGACACTTGGCACAAATTGTATGCCGACCGGAAATTCTTGTTTTTGGACTATTTGAAGACGAAGATGTCGGATATTGGGCGGGAATTCTTATTTCTGGTAAGCAAATCTTGATTATCGGGTAAGAACGACGAGATGCTGAACGGTGTGAAACACTAGTATTAGCACACAGAACACACAGATGTTACGAGAGGTCCACAGATAGATTATTTAGGTCGAGAGCTCCATCATCTGTGTAAGTCAGTAGCATCAGTGTCTTCAGCCTGCCCGCCGAAGCGGAGCGCAGGCGGGTGTGCCATTCCGCGAACCTTGGTAGCCCTCTGAATTGAACACAGAGTACACAGATGTTACGAGATGACCACAGATACAACATTTTAGATGAAGAGCTTCATCATCTGTGTAATTCAGTATCATCAGTGTACTCTGTGTGCTATTCCCTGAACCAAGAAAAAAAGCTCAGAACTTATTCGTGTATTTCGTCCAGAGATCGTCTCCAAGCTGCCAATATCGCTCGACCGCATCGTTGGCGAGCTTGTGACTGTACATTGTCAACTCCTTCTTCGCTCTCACGGGATCTTTCTTGTGAAGCTCCACGATTCCGCTTTCAAATGCTGCCTGATTGTCAAATGCCTTCTTCTCCATGTCACGCCACACGAGCTCAACATCCTTTGTCATCTCCTGGAAGCGGAGGTAGCACAACTGGCCGACATATCGGAACGCCCACCACGCGCAGTCCCTTCTGAATTTTGCCCGGCCGTCCACCGAATAACTTTTCGGCATGCTCTCGATGCCGCAGTAGAACGGAGTGTGAGGCGTCGTCACCGGATTGTCATATCCGAACCACACGACGCCGCCGACCGGATCGGGAAGCCAGCTTCTCGACTGCGTAACATGAACGTAGGTCGCACGCTCGCATGCGATCGTCCGTTCCCGTTTCACCCCGAACAATTCGCGGTAGTCACTGTTCATGAAGGGATTCGCGACGGGGCTCTTCACCATCTTTCCGTCCATGTCTTTGACGATGAGACCATTGGTCATGTCGAACTCGGTGCCCTGGTAGTAGTCGCGGAAGATCTCGAGCACATCACTGACCGAAAGCTTCTTCTCCGCTTTCACGGAGAGGGGAAAGTTCTCCGAATTCGGATCGAGCTTCAGTGACGGCGCTGCAATGCTCAGTGCCCGCCATTCCCTTCTTCTGCTGTACAGACCGTTTCTATCGGCGTACGCATAACAAAACTCGAACGGCTGTCCGCTCTCTGGCTTCCACCACCCCATCTCCTGTGCCAGCGAAAACACGTTGTCTGACGCCATGACATTCTCCGTGTCGCGGATATCGATCTGGCGAATCCTGCTTGCGTTTGCGGAGACACCGACGTGATCGTCAGGAATCCTCACTGCTGCCCAGACGGCGCCCTTTTTGCCTTTGCCCGGACCCAGGATTTCGAAGTGCCACGTTTCCTTTGGATCCGCAAATGTGAAGCACTCACCGTAGTCATTGTAACCGAATTCTTTGGTCAGTTTGTCGATGAGCCGGATGGCTTCCCGGGCCGTCGTGGCCCGTTCAAGGGCCAGCCGATAGAGTTCAGGACAATCGAGGATTCCCTCGTCGCTCTTGAGTTCAGGCTTCCCTCCAAACGTCGTCTCTCCGATCGCCAGCTGCTTTTCATTCATCACGGGATACGCCGAATTGATATATGCGTAGGTCTCCGGCACCTGAGGGATCTCCCCGACTGAAATCGCGTCCGGGTCGTCAGGACCTTTCGTCTCTTTGGAGCTCATATAGACAGGGGTCATCGCACCCGGTTTGTGCTTCTTGCGGGGGACGACCGTCGTCCATGTTCTGTCCGTGCGCGAATCACACGAATGCGATGTCATCGTTGCACCGTCGACGGAGGCGGTTTTTCCGACGATGATGCTCGTGCAGGCATCGAATTCCCCCGACTCCGGCGTTCGGATAGATTCACCGGACGGAACGCTCAGATAAAACGACAAAGAGAAGAGGGAGAGCGAGAGGACGAGTAAGAGGCGCTTGTTCATGGGCGGTCCACCTGTTCAATGAAGAGAAATTGAATCACTTGATGAACTCCAAAAAACACGGTTCACGGCGCGAACGACTACTTTTCGGCGACAACAAGCATTTCAAAATCTTCAGTGGTAAGGATGTCTTCTCTCGAAAAAGCGCCGAGCTTCGCACCGAAGATGTCGATTCTCAGGAATCCGAGGGACTTCAGAAGCCATGTGATTTCACTCGGCACGTAATACCGCTCATTGCATTTCAACACACGCTTGTTCCCTGAATCATCATCCACTTCGGTGACGTTGTGGTCGCGAAACGTCATCAGGTCGAACGTATTGCTTCGGTAGGTGGCATTACCCGGCTCCGACGTGGATGCACAGAATTGTTCCACCGAATGATAGAGCGGGAAGAGCCCATTGAGCGTCGTGAAAATGAACTTCCCGTGATTCTTCAGCGACTTCGCGGCATTCCGGAGGATCTCGAAGTTCATTTCGTCCGTTTCCATCAAGGGGAAACCACCTTCGCAGAGCATGATCGCAAGATCGAAGGCCGTTTCAAAGGGAAGCGCTCTGGCATCGTGTTTCTGAAAATCCACCGTGAGGTTCTGCTCTTTCGCTTTTTCCATAGCCCGCTGAAGCTGCGAATCCGAAAGATCGACCCCTGTGACCACGTAGCCTCTTCGTGAAAGTTCGATGGAATGCCGTCCGGTACCACAGCCTATGTCTATAATCCTCTTCGACTTGTCATGACCGATTTCCCGTTCAACGAAATCGCACTCGCCAATGGTCCCGTGAACAAAATGCTCACTGTCATACTTGCGCGCATAGTTCTCGAAGAGCGTTTCGTACCATTGCTTCATGTTGTCTCCTTGCTTCAAATCATGCTGCCGTCGGAACGCTGTCAGTACCCCAGTTCCTCTCCCACCAGAACCACGTGCATCCGGTCTTTCACCCTGATGGATTCGATGATGGTGATCTGACTGCAGAGACGTGCCGGGGCGCTGCATCCGTCGTCATCGCAGAAACCCGTCCGGGCACATGGTGTGTCGACTCCTAGCCGGATACAATTGAGGGGAGCGGCGATTTCCTTGATGCGTTTTAATCCGTCGTCCGCGGTGCCAACGATCTTGTTGATCCCGGCAACGACGATAACTTTTCGGGGACCGAATATCATTGCTGCGACACGATTTCCGTTCCCATCTTCGTTAACAAGCTTCCCGTCCGCGGTTACGGCATTCGTACCAGTCACCAGCACATCGGCTGTCATCCCGCGCAGACCCATTTCCTCAACCTCCTTGCTTGTGATTCCGGGCCGGTACCGGTCAAGAAGCTTGATATTCAGCTTGCGGAGAGCATCGAGAAGTCCAATCTGCATGAGCGTCACAGATCCGCCGAGCGCCACGACAGATCCATCGGGAATCATCTTGCAGACCGTTTCGACTGCCTCACTCCTGGTCCGCACAAATATCGCCTCCATGCTTCTCTTCATGAGATTCTCGACAACGGTCTGAGCTTTTTTGTGAAAGATCGCTTCCTTTGGTTTGGTGATGATGTCATCCAGGTTCATCAAGATTGTTGACATGGCGTTCTCCTCCTTGTTACAGGTGTTTTCGTCCACGTTGACAACGGGCTAGGCACTGTCTCCCTTGCGCAGCAGAACAGTGAGGCTCTGCTTGATATGAATCGCCCCGGCTTCTTCGAGACCCATCGACCGTGCAAGGTTCACAGACGCCCGAAATTCCTCCGGGGTCACGTGACCCGCCGGCTCAGAGAAAATGAGCACTGCCCCCGGCTTAAGGGATCGGGCGATTTGTTCGAATAGCCGGACCTGATCGGGCACTTCGTGAACGACTGCAAACGCGAGCGCAAAATCGACCTTGCCCGCGAGCGTGTCGATGTGAAGTGAGTCCCTGTCCGCCAGGACCGTCGAAATTCGCTCCCCGAGCCCCGCCTTTGCCGCTCGCCGCCGCAAGGCTCCCAGCATCTTCTTTTGGATGTCTGCACAGATCACGCTGCCGGATTCTCCGACGAGGCGGGCAAGGGTCAATGTGAAATATCCCATGCCGGGGCCAACCTCGAGAACCGTCATGCCACTACGGACGAACGGGGACAGAATCTTCTGCGGGTCCTGGGCGAGTTTCCTGAAAGGAATCAGGAGAAAATAGCCAATCCACCAAGGGCACACATGTTTCTTTTCCAGGTCTTCAGCCATACAGTTGTACCCATGCAGAATGTAAAACTTTTTGCAGAAACATCCCCGCGAAAACCTGTCCGAGAATTGAAGTCAGGAGAAAGTGCTAGTTTTGGGAAAGGGATGGAAGGGAGCGAAAGAGTGCCGGGAAAAACGTGGTTCTGGAATGGCGAGAAAATGGAATAGTGGGATAATGAAATGATGGAATAATGTAAACGAGCTGTAACGTCCGATTCCCAATCGGACCCGCGAGGACAATGGAAATACGGAGGGCGGGATGCCTGGAGAAGCACTTCGCCCAATCGAAAGCCGCAATTCAGGTGAGGATTTTCCTGAGCCCTACCTCAACTAGAGATCCGGCGAAAAGTAAAGCCATCGAGTTCACCACGGATGGCACACCGATTTTCACCGATATTTCTCTTTTCGGTGACCATCCGTGTGTCATCGGTGGTAAGATGTAGGGTTTTCACACAAACCTTTAGTGATGCCCTCCGTGACCGTGAACATGCCCGTGGTCGAGTTCCTCGGCCGTCGCGTCACGAATTCCGACGATCGTCACATCGAATGTCAGTGTCCTTCCCGCCAGGGGATGGTTTGCGTCGATCGTCACAGTATCTCCCTCGACTTTGGAGACCGTAACGACCTCCTCCCCCGCCTCGCTCTGGACGCTGAACTGCATTCCGGCCTCCACGTTCTCGACGCCGCTGAACTGAGACCTGGGAATATCCATCACCTTTTCCTGATCCCAAACGCCATAGGCCTCCTCCGGGGGAACCGATACCTTCAGAGAAGCACCGGCGGACTTCCCTTCGAGCGATGCCTCGAGGCCCGGGATAAGATTGCCAGCCCCGTGCAGGTACGTCAGCGGTTCCTGCCCCTCCGAGCTTTCGAGAAGGCTGCCGCTTTCGTCTGTCAGTGTATAGTTGATCGTGACAACTTTGTTTCTCTGGATCGTCATGGGGCTCCGTTCTGTTGGCGTGAAGAGAAAAACACAATGAGAAAAGATAGAAAGAAGCGTACAAACCGCAAGCTTTTTCAGGGTTGTTTGAGCATCCCAATCGAAAAGTCACGGTTTGCATTCTGGAGTGAGAATTCGTACGATTGAGTGCACACCGTTGCAGGTTGACTAGCTCCCCCCTAATGTCACCCCACCGCATGGAGGATTATTGCCATGTTCGTCTGGATGAACCGATCGATCTCCTTTCTTTCTTTGATTCTGATTCCCTTTCTCACCCCACACGAAGCGTCAGACCAGGGGCGGTTCGGGCAAAACAAGCCGGTCAATCAAACCGACGTTCGCTCCATTGACAACCTTCTCAAAACGTTCTATGAGTCTCTTTCCTTTCCGGAGGGGGGACAGCCTGATTGGGGCCGGTTCCGCTCGCTTTTTGCGTCGACGACGAGTCCCTGCGTACGGATTGTCGGCGACAGCGTGATGCAGATGGATCGCGAGAGTTTTATTGCGTTCTTTGGCGGAAGGATTCAAAAAGGAACGTTGAAGAGCTTCGCCGAAAAGGAGATCGGCCGGACAGGCGACTACTACGGAAACCTTGCTCAGGTCTTCAGTACATATGAGAAAAGAATGAATCTCGCGGACGATGGAAAACCAATACGCGGGATCAACAGCTTCCAGCTTTATATCAAGAACGGCCGCTGGTGGATTGCTTCGGTGACCTGGCAGGATGAATCGGCCGCGACACCCATTCCTCCAAAATATCTCCGCTAGGAATCAACTCACGATCATCGGGAGCCCAGCCGGACTGAGTCCTTCGGTCAGGCCGTTCTGCTCCCGATGACCGTGCAGCCCCCTACCGCTGGAACTCATTGCCGATATCGAGTCTCTCCATCTGCGCAGTCCGCCGGAAGTTGTTGAAATTGTAGGTGAGCGTGAGATTCACCACCTGATGCTCAGGCCTGACAAACTGCGAGAAGCGGAATGTGTCGCTCATGCTTGACACGGTGAAGTTCGCCGTGTTCACAAGGTTTTGGGCATTGAGCGTGATCGAGAGCGATTTGCTCATGAACTCCTGCCGGACGCTCACTCCAAGCATGAAGCGGGGATCAATATCGAATTGTCCCTGCACCTGCTTCCCCATGTAATTCGCTGTGACCTGAATCCGTGTATCAGGCGAAACGGTCGCGGTTGCATTGAGACGTGCCGTCCATGAGGTTGTGCTTGTCGTAAGCTGCTCGTTCTGCACCATGCCGTCTTGCTCGTAGGAATAGACATTGAGCGCAGGATCGAGCTTGAGGATGGCGCTCAGCGGAAGGCTCGCTGACAACTCTGCCCCGGCAGTGCTCGAAGACGCGAGATTCGCCAGTGTGACAAGCAACCGGCCGCTGTTTTCAACAGCGGTTGTCTGCACAACAAGCCCTGAAGACTTCCGCAAATAGGTTTGGAGATTCACGAAGAGCGGACCAAACAGTTTCTGATAGTTTAACTCGTAGGAATTGATATACTCGGGCTTCAGATCAGGGTTGCCCATGAACCGCGTATACGAATCCGAATACACCGGCACGGGATTCAAGAGCGCTTCATTCGGACGGCTCACTCGGCGGCTATAGCTGAACTGAAATGTGTGGTCGCCGAGCTTCCTTGTCACGCTGGCCGAAGGGAACAGGTCGAGCCGTTTCAACTCATACCGGCGTCCAAGCGAGGCAAGGTCGAGCAACCGGTCCATCTGCTCCGCCCGGACACCTGCCTGAAAGTCGAACTCGAAGACCGAGTTTGAGTACGTGACAAAACCCGCATAGACGTTGCTCTTCAGGTCGAACGCGTTCGTGAATTCAGGATCGTCGGCCCAGGCCGATGTCGTCCAGGAATAGGAAGCGAACGTGATATCGAACTCCCTCAACGAGAGATTCGATTGGAGTCCCGCTTCAAAGGTGCTCTTGGGATGGATCTTGTTGTTGTAGGTCAGTTTGACGCGGCCTTCGTTGCGGTCCGCGACGTTGTCGAATTTCTGGAGCTTTGGATTGGCGAATCGCGCTGCAAAGGCTGCATCCGTGCCGAATTCATCCGTCGTTTGAAGGTTTGGCAGCCTGACACGCGAATAATTCGCTTCGAAGGAAATTTCCTCGACTGAAGGCTTCAGTTTGTAGGTCGAGAATGCCTGCAGATTAAGCAGTTTGGCAGAGGCATCGAATGTATTCTGGACATACGCGAACGAGACCGCGCCGTTATTCGCATTCCTGACCTTCATGCGCCAATCGCCAAGGAAGGCGAGCGAACCATACGAACCGGACAATCCCGCCGTGAGCTTGTCGTTGAACCGGTACTCCGAGCCAAGCCGCAAGTTGAAATTCTCTCGCTGGCCGACACGATTCATGTCCGTGAAGCTGCTCAATGTTCCGCCGGTTCCTGTCGACGTCCGGTCGATATTTCCCGGAAAGTAGTTCTTCTGGTTTCTGTAATCGATTCCACCGTTGACCGTCAACCCGTTGTACGATGCGTTGAACGAGGCATCACCGTTGTACTTGTTCCTCGTACCGAGCCCCGTGTTCACCATGCCGCTCATCGTGTATTCGGCCTCAATCTTCGTCACGATGTTGATGATGCCTGCAGCCCCTTCCGCGTCGTACTTCGCCGACGGATTGGTGATGATCTCGATGTTCTCGATGGAGCTTGCCCGAATCTGACGCAGGGCATCAGTTCCCTGCAGCGGACTCGGCCTGCCGTTGACAAGGACTGTGTAGTTGGAGCTTCCACGCAGTGTCAGGTTGCCGTCGGAGTCGACCTGAACGGACGACTGGTTCTGAAGCACATCGACCGCCGTCCCTCCGACCGCCTGGAGGTTCTTTGCCACGTTGATCACCTTCTTGTCAGGCTTGAATTCTTCCGCCGGACGTTCGGCAGTCACCTGCACAGCGTCCATTGTCACGGACGATTGGTCAACCTTGATCGTGCCGAGGTTCACCTCACCGGTCTTGCGCACTGAGATATCCGACACTGTCTTGCGCGCATACCCGACATAGGTGACCAGGAGATAGTACTCGCCTTCCCCCACGTTCGACAGGATGAATTCCCCCGTCGTTCCTGTCGCCGTCCCCTTCACAAAGGAGGAATCTCGTTTGTTCTTCAGAACCACATTGGCGTACGGAAGGGGCGATTTCTCTTTCGAATCGAGGACTGTGCCTTTGATGACACCGGATCGGTTCATGGCCAGCGTGGCCTGACGTGCGAACGCCGATTCTGCAACCATCACGAGCGCAACAAGAACAAGAATCCTTTTCATACTCTGCTCCGTAGAAGGTGAAGGTGGCTGGTATGAGCTATTCGCTTCTGTCCTACGGGCGTCTAGGCCGGATTTCTTCGTCGGTGGGACGAACCGCCGAAAGAACTTGACGAACGCCGTCAAACGGCTGACATTGCAGGTTGAATCGGTCTGGAAAATTGTGTTACGTACGTCATCAGAATCGGAGCAAGTGTGTCCAAGGCTCTCACTTCCAGAATCGCCCTTCATATTTACTTCTGGTTAGTCCTCTTCCTGTTCTTTTTTCTCTACAGGGTTGGGCAAAGCGGTTCCTGGAATCCCGACGTGCGCTGGGCGGTCCTGATCATCGCATCGTTTGTCGTCCCCGTTTACTACCACTTCTATCTCTTCGAGAAACTCTTCTCCGCCCGCAGATATGTCTGGTACATCGCACTTCTGGCTGTCGGCATAGCCTGCTGGGCGGTATTCCTGGTTCAGATGATGCCGACCTCCAAGAAGTCACTGATGGAAGTGTTCGGCTTTTTCTTCTCAATCTGTCTTTTCATCGGCGTGACGACGGCGCTCAAGCTTCTCCGCAACGACATGAAACAGAGGCTGCAGCTCCAGGAGCTGAAAGCTCAACAGCTGCAAACCGAACTCCATCTCCTCAAGTCCCAGATCAATCCACATTTCCTGTTTAACACGCTGAACAACTTGTTCAGTCTGGCGAGAAGGAACAGTCCGGGCACGGCAGACGGCATTGCGCACCTTTCGCACCTGATGCGGTACATGATTTACGAAAGCTCGGTCGAACGCATTGGCGGCGACAAGGAAGTGGAACAGATTCAGCGGATTATTGAGCTTCAGAAACTGCGGTACTCGAAAGACGACCCGGTGCGTATCGATTTTGACGTCGAGGGAGATCCAGCGTTGGTCAGACTTCCGCCGATGATTCTGGTGCCCTTCGTGGAAAACGCGTTCAAGTACGGGCTCAATCCGACAGCGCCGTCGTTTATCACAATTCGTTTGCGCTTCGGCGTGAATTCATTCGAGTTCTCCATCCAAAACAGCGTTCATGAAGGTCACGAGCAGAGCGGGAACGGCGACAAGGGGCTTGGTCTGCAAAACGTCAGAAGGCAGCTCGAAATCCTCTACCCGCAAAAGCACGAGCTCCTGATTACGCGCGAAGCACGCACGTTCTCCGTCACCCTCAAAGTACTCTCCTTGTCGTGAGAAGCCGATGAAATGCATCATCCTCGACGACGAACCGCTCGCGATTGACATCCTGCAGGACTACGTCCGGAAATTGCCCCTTCTTCAGTGGACCGGATCGTTCCGAGACCCGGTGGAAGCGTTGACGTTTCTCAATCAGCACCATGTCGATCTGATTTTCCTCGACATGAACATGCCCGGACTCAATGGCATTCAGTTTCTCACATCTCTGCAAGTGAAGCCGCTCATCGTTTTCACCACGGCCTACTCCCAGTATGCCGTGGAAAGCTATGAACACAATGCCGTCGACTATCTTCTGAAGCCGATAGAATTCGACCGATTCTGCCGTGCGGTTGCGAAGGCGCAGGAGATACAGGAGCTCAAGAACAAATCGAGCGAGACCGAACAAAAGAAGACGATCCTCATCAAAAGCGGAACCGGTTACCGCAACCTTCACTTTGATGAGATTCTGTTCCTGAAGGGAACAGGCAACTATGTGACGTTTGTGCTCCCGCAGCGGAAGGTCTTGTCGCTGTTGAGCATGAAGCAGGCATGCAAGATCCTGCCCGCGGAGATCTTCGTGAGGATTCACAAATCGTTCATCGTGAACGTCGAACGCATTGAGTTCATCGAGAAGGAGCGGGTGAAAATCGGAGAGCATTCTCTGCCGATGGGAGAAAGCTACCGCTCGGCGTTTCTCAAGACGATGAGAGAGAGAAACATTGCCTGATGAGTGCACGGCGGTAATCGAAGCGAAAGGAATCGAATCATGAACCTGAAGGGGCTACTCATCATCACGTGTGTCGCCGTGGCAGTCATCGTCCTGTTCAAGATTTTCTGGGACGGGAGCGGGAAGGAAATGAAATCAGGCCAGGCGGATTCACTCACAGCTGGAGCAACAAAGTCATTAAAGTCCGGCTCCGGAGAAGCCGTTACATACGGTGAGTCAGTTGCCGATGCGCCGACGCCGGCGAAGTTCGTGCAGATCCAGCCGATGGAGGTTGCAGACTTTAACCATCATGTGGAGATGATTGACGCCCTGGGGTACAGAGAAGTTCGCGTGTTTGTCCATCTCTCGGCAAAAGAGTACCGCACGAATCCTCTTCCAAAAGAAGCTCTTCTGACAGTCGGATTTGGACACGAACTCGCGGGAATGGGGACCGGCTATGGCGGAGCCACCTTCAAGCGTGAAGCAACGTCGTATATTGAGGGATTCGTGACCGAGAAGATATACGGCAAGAAGTTGAAACTCGTCATTGACGCGGACAATCTGCCAAAGGGGAAATACACGCTGCAGCTGTCGTACTACCTGCTGCCATGAGGAGGATCTTCCTGGATCATGGAAGCGGTTTCGAAAAACGCCTTCCCGATTCGTGCTACGGTTGCACTGCCGGCAGGATGCGGTTCATGATAATCTCCATCGTCTGCATCCATTGCTCATCCGCCGTCCTGCCTGTTCCTCCCCAGTCACTGCGCGCAACAACGACGAGTCTTAATGCGGGGACATTGAGGATGAATTGTCCGCCGTAGCCATTTGCGAAATAGTAATCGTAGGATCCGTATCGCCCAACCCACCAGAGATACCCATAGGAGGGTCCATTC
>Ga0233425_10005918_pt1 | contig 18696 bp, 9 predicted proteins | sample Watercolumn_Towu_2_FD_181712 | JGI IMG/M metagenome (GOLD analysis project Ga0233425, IMG submission 181712) | Freshwater microbial communities from Lake Towuti, South Sulawesi, Indonesia - Watercolumn_Towuti2014_140_MG | ecosystem: Environmental > Aquatic > Freshwater > Lake | place: Indonesia... | reverse complement strand
TCCCCCATCACCTGGTAGCGGAACAGGTTCCGGAAGGTCTGGCCGAGGCCCTTCTCCTTGAGCATCGCTTCATACTGCCGCTTGGCCCACGGCTCGGTATCAATGCGGCGGCGGATGGCGGCAGCTTCGTCCTTGTTCCAGAGCAAGAAAGGGCGTTCCGCGTTGACCGGCGCGGCCGACGCAATGCTTGCGCCCGCGAACGCAGGGGCGAACGCGACACAAACCAGGACACCGGTAAGGCAGCGAGGTTTCATGGCAGGGCTTCCCGGGTTGAGCTTGACGGAGGAACGCGCGTCTCGACTACTCTCGTGGGTCACGATTGGCCGGAGGACGCGGCATCCACTGAAACGACTCCCAGTATCGCTTCTCGGTTGCGAACGGATCGGTTTTCCCCTCCGAGTCCGTCACCGGCGTCACGCTGTACCGGGTCATCTGGTCGGCCCACCGGTCGTAAACACCGTAGTGTCCGTAGAACGTGGCGCCGACCTCGATCCACAACCGGATCGTGTCGTATTCCACTTGCGAGAGCTTCGCGTCATAATGGGAGCCGTCGACGAACTTCAGCAGCCGGCTTGCGCCTGAACCGAGCGTCCGCGGCGGGTAGTTCCCGGCGGCGTTCGGAGCGAAGGCGATGTAGAGCGGTTCGCCGGCTTCTTGCTTGCGGGCGTCTTTCCGCCGTGTAAGCGCCGCGTAGCTCCGCGTCCAGTTCTTCTCCTTGCCGTCGGGGGCCGACGTGAGATCCAACTCCCGCCCTTCCGGCTTCTGGGGATTGTGGCAGCCGGCGCAGTGGCGGTCGAGAACCGGCTGGACGTCGCGGCGGAAGTCGAAGATGTCGGGCACGCCGGCCGCCGCCTCGATGCGGCTCGGCCCGCGGCGCAGAGCCAGCAGACCGGCGGCGGGTCTCGGCGTCTCGGTGCGGTGCTCGTGGCAGCCCACGCAGCCGGTCGTTTCGCCCGGCATGAGCGTCACAAAACTCTGCATCCGTTTCACGCTCCGGTCGTTCTCGTCCAGGGCCACGAAGAACAGGCTCCGCATGGCGGGCGCCTCGAAGTAGGCCGAGCCGTCGGCCTCGACGGGCACCGTGCCCAGCACGCGTTTGACCGAGTAAGCCCCGCCGTTGCTCATGCAAGCCTGCGTGCCGCCGGTGTGCGCGGGCATGGGGGGCTGTTCGAGCACCAGCAGCCGCCTGATCTCACCCGGCCGAACGCCCTGCATGTTGCGGCCGCGGGTCACGTCCTGAAGCACCAGACGGCCCGTGCCTTGCGTCAGATCGACGCGCGGCGGGACGACCGCCTCGCGCGGCCGCGGCGTCAGGGGTTGTGGATCGTGAACGAAGAACGGCGGCAGCGTAACGACCTTTCCCTTGTTGTCCTTGCCGAACTCCTTGACCCCGGGATAGAGATCGTAGAGCACCTCGCGGCGGCCGTCGACGTGGACCAGCAGGAGCCGCGCTTCGTGGGCCACCAACAGCCATTCGGACGAAAGCGGATACGGATCGCGCCCCTCGACTTCGATGCGTTTGGCCCGTCCGCGGTCGTCCTGCCCGTCGTACTCGATCTTCCGCACGTGCGCTTCGTCGTCGGGCCCGTGGCTAAGGTCGATCAACCGGACGTAACCGTACTGGTCGATCTTCGTATGCGCGCCGAAGACGGCGACGATCCAGGACGTGCCGGGCATCGCACGGGCGCTGCAGATCGTGCGGTCGCCGAGGTGGTGCATGTTACCGAAGAGCGTCATCGTGCCCGTTCCGTCAGGATTCATCGTCCACAACGTGTGGAAGCCGTTCTCCTTGCGGTCCACGTACTCCCACCGCGTATAGACGATGCGGCCGTCGGGGAGCACGGCGGGCGTGTTTTCGGTGAAGGCGCCGCTGGACAGCGGCCGCAGGTTCTGCCCATCGCCGTCGCAGCGGAACAGGAGTAGCGACTCGACGTTCGTGCGGCAGCCCACGACGCGCCGCGCGCGGCTGGAACAAAAGGCGACGCCGCCGTCGGGCAGGTAGGTCGGCTCGATGTCGTGGAAGGGGGCGTCGGGCGTGATCTGCCGCAGGCCGCTGCCGTCGGCGCCGATCTCGTAGAGCTTGGAGAAATGGCCGACGGGACGATTGCCGTAGCGGGCGTCGGCCGTGGCCGCGCCCTCGCGCGCGAAGCCAAAGAGGATCTTGCGGCCGTCGTAGTGGACCTGCGCGTCGCGGATCACGCCCGGTCCGGCGTCGAGGATCGTCGTCACCTTGCCGGTACGGAGGTCGAGACGGCAAAGCCGTCCGCCGCCCAACTTCGGGAAGGGATTATAGTAGTGCCCGTCGTCGGCGTGCGCGCGAACGACGAACGCGATCTCGCTCCGCCCGGCCATCGCTCCATCCAAGGCCTCCTTGAGCAACGGCCCATTCACGAACGCTTGACCCGTCGGCACGGGCGGATCTGCTTGGGCGAAGAGAACTCCGGAGCATGCAAACGTCAAGCCGAGCACGGTCGAAACGGCCGTTGCACGCGGTAGAGTGAGCCCCTTGCGGTACAACTGAGTCGATGCGGCTGCTACCAGGTCGATGCTCATGCGATTCCCTCACGACTCATTCACTGCGTTGCGAGGCCACGGCGCTCGTGCGCGACGGGGCCGGTGCCGCGGGGACGAAGGCCGCCGACCGTTCCACGCCCGTCGGATTCTCTGGATCGACGTCCAACAGCGGCCAGACCAGTTCGCCGGCCTTTTCGCGGTTGCCGCCGTCGCGGGGATAGACGCCGTATTCGGGACTGCTCAGGTCGAGCCACAGCGTCAGCGTGCGCAATTCGTCCTTCGAGAGTACCACATCGTAGTGGGACTCGTCGAGGTACTTCGAGAGCTTTGCCGCGCGGGCGCCGATCTTGCCCGAAAGACTGCGCGTGCCGCCTTTGCCGACCAACTTGCCGAGTTGGCTCTTCCGCGGCCCGGCGATGTCGGACATGAAGTAGAACGCGTAGGGTTGCAGGCTCGCGTAGCTCATGTCGGGGGCCTGCTTCTTCTCGACGTGGCACGCGGCGCACTTGGCCTCCAGGATCGGCTTGACGTGGCGATGGAAGCTCAGCGGCTCGACGCGCGGCAGCTCGGCGGCCAGCTTCGACGGCGGCCGGCGCATGGCCAGCGGCGTTCCTTGCGGTTGGCTCGCGGCCTTCGACGGGCTCTCGTGACAGCCGACGCACGAGAGGTGCTCGCCCGGATGGACGTAGGTCGCCGAGCGCATCGTCTGCACGGCCCGCCCCTTCTCGTCCAGCGCCTGGAAGAGGATCGTCTTGCCTACGGGCGCCTCGAAGTGCGCGCTGCCGTCCGCTTCAACCGGCACGACGCCCAGCGACATGCGCGCGAGCTGTTCGCGGTCGTAGCCGATACCCGTGTAGTCGGCGCTGCGGGCCGGCGGAGAGACCTGCACCACGCGGACCGCCGCGATCTTGGTTCCTTCCGGCCACGCTTGGTCGGTTTCGTAGACGTTCTGGATGCTGATGGCCGCCTTGGGCCGCGGCTGCCCAGCGCCGTCGCCTTCGGCCGTCTGCCAGGGGATCGCCGGCGGTTTCGGCCGCGGACGCAAGGGGATCGGGTCGAGCAAGTCGAAGTCGTTGTCCAACTTGCCGGGGACTTCCGACTTGGCAAGGATCAACTCGCGGTTGCCGAAGCGGTCGACCAGCCACAGACTGCGGCGGTAGTTGCACAGATAGAAGTCCTCGCTCAGTGCCCAGGGCGTGGCGTATTCGCCGGCCGCGGCGTGCCCCTCCGATTCCGGGAACTTGGCGTCGGGCGTGATCCGCTTGACTTGGGACATGAGGTAGTCGTCGGGCACGCGCGTGTCCAGCAGCACCAGCGAACCGAAGGCCCAACCGTGGTGCGGCGCGGCCGTGGCCACGTAGCGGTGCGAACCCGGAACGGCGCGGATGTGCAATTCGGCGTAGGGCCGGCACTTCACGCCGTGGATGTCCTCGCGGCTTTCGCTGAACGGACCGGACCAGTCGGCCCAGCGGCCCCAGGGAAAGGCGTAGTTGCCGTGCGGGGCGCGCGGGTTGCAGCCGTCGGGGAAACAGGTCCACAAGTGGTGCGCGCAGTAGAACGCCCGGTCGACGTAATCCCACCGCGAATAGACGATCATCCCCCGGTTGTCGAAACTGGGGTGCCATTCGTTCGTCTCGTGCCGGCTCAGGCAGACGACGTCCGAACCGTCGCCGCGCATCGAATGCAGCGTGTAGGTGGGCGCGGGCGTACTGATGCCGCAGCGGCTCTGCCCGCCGCGGCGCTCGGAAATGAAGACGATCCGCCCGCTGGGATCGAAACACGGATCGAGTTCGTTGAAGCCGCCGTCGGTAAGCTGCACGAGCGCCGAGCCGTCGGCGCCGACGCGGAATACGTGATACGCCCGATCCGGGTGCCAGCCCTTATCGTAGGTCCAAGCCTTGCGATTCTTGTCGCCTTGGGCCGATTCGTCGGCCGCGGGCCCGCCGGCCGGCGTCCAGGAGAAGAGAACTTGCTTGCCGTCGAAGGATACGTCGGGGGCGAGAAACGCCCCGCCGGCCAACGGCTTGCCCGCGTAGCGGCCGTCGCGCGGGCGGGCGCCGTTCAACAGGTCGGCGACTTGCGGGGCGTCGGAGAAGGGGTTCCTCACGACGTACAGGCCACCGCCCGCCTTCCCCACGCAGCCGTAGAACTGGGTGATAATGAGTTGCTCGTGGGCCTTCTGGTTGATGCCCGCGGCCACGAAGAGGAGCGAGTCGAAATCCAAGAGCGGATTCGAGAGGGCCACCTCCCGCCGCAATGCGCAGGCCTCGAAGTAGAGCGACTTGAGTTCCTCGCCGCGCTTGGCCGGTTCGACCCGCGCACGCAGGGCGTCCAGGCGTTTCTGGAGATCGGCGCGGCCTTTGCCGTCGAGCGCTGCAAGGTGCGCAATCAGGGCCTCGGTCCGCCGCAGGACGATCGTCGCCGGGTTGGCGTCGCCGGCCAGGATCAGCGCCTGCCGGTCGAGCGTTTCGGCCAACATCTTGGGAAAGTGCTCGTCGCGGTGCTTGTCCTCGTCCTTGGGCGCAGATTCGAGCTTGGCGTACTCGGTCTCCCACGCTTGCCGCACGGCCGGGCGGACGGGGCGTGCCTCGCGCGGCATGGCGATTGCCGTGGCTGTGATCAGGACCGACCATGCCAGCGCCGAGGCCAAGGGTATGAGTGTCGAATTGGGCATTGAATTCCTCGTTGGTATTGGAGTTCAGTCCCTAATGCAGTCCTCGGTTGCGGCGGACTCCTATTGAACCAGATCCAGACGATAGAGCCGTGTGCCGCACTGGTCGAACCGGTCCTCGAACTGGTCAACGCCGCGGGCGATGGCGCTGCCGGTCAGGGCATCGTAGACGTCGGTGCGTTGGCGGAGGCGGATGCGCTTCTGCCCGCCGCGGAGCGCGTGAATCGCCAGGAACCGCGAATTGGCGTATACCACGTCGTCTTCGTCGGCATAGACGTGGCAGCCGGCGAAGCGGGCGATGTTCCGCAACAGGTCGGACGGCAGGTTGGGCACGGCGCAGAAGATCGATTTACCTTGCGTCAACTGTTTGACGGCGAACCCCGGCGGACCCTCGCGCTCGTGCAAGGGAAGCAGCTTGCCCAACACCCGCGCATCGGGATCGTCGACGAATACCATCGGCCCAATGGCTGCATCGGTGCCGAAGACGGTTCCGGGCCGGATGCCGCGAGTGATGGGATGCTCGAAGTCTGCCAGGCATTGCTGCAACGGGCCGCCGTCGCCCCAGTCGCCCCGCAGCGCCATCTTCACGCGCATGCCGGTCAGTTCCGCCACGTGTTCGATCCGGAGGCCGTCGTCGCCGATGATGCCGGGGGCGAACACCCACAGCGCGGTCTTGCCGCGGCGATGGACTACTCGCCGCAACAACTCCCGCTCCCGGCCAGTAAGGTACAGCGTGTCGAGAAACAAGTATAGTCTATAGTCCGGCACGTCGGACCGTTCGAGGTCGTTGTGTAACCGCAGGTCGAACGGCGCACCAATGCGGCACAGATGATACATCACCTGCGCATAGCGGAGCGGATTGAGTAGTTCCACGCCCGGCTTGAGGTGGTGGGGTGTTTCCTCGTCGATCAGCACGCAAATCTCCGCGTTGCGCCGCACGTCGAGATCGGCCGCGTTGTGCATGAGGCGTTCCATGCGCCCGACGAGGGCCAGAATCTCCGGGTGCTGGTAGCGGCAGAAACCGCGGTCCTGTTCCATCCACCACAGGCCGTATCGCTGAATAAAGCAGTGCGCGAAGTCGCGGGTCATGCGGTCGAGCGTCTGCCGTTTGTCCGGCATGGGCGAAGGGAACGGCCGCCGGGCGAAGTTCCGCATTGTCGCTTCGCTCCGCCCGAGAAATGTGAGTTGGTCCATCTCGCTCATCCACAGCTTGCCCGCCAGTTGCACTGAGTCGGGCACGGATTGCGAGCCGCCGTAGCCCCCCGGACCGGTCCACGTGTAGTGGTTCGGCGCGCAGAGGAAATCGATTTCCGGGGCCGCGAGTACGCGGCGGAGGGCGTTGTGTCCCCAGTTGACGGGCGCGAGTCCCTTGCTGTATCCGGCGGCGGCGTTAAGCAGGTATCCATAGAAGGCCCCGGCCAGGAACCGCCCTTCGCCGGCCCGCTTGACGATGCGGCAGAAGTGGATCACCGCGTCGGCATTGGCCTCGGACAGGAATGCGAGATAGTCGGCGACGCAGCAGGAAGCGGCCGGGTCGCGGAGCAAATTGTGCGTGGTCCGTAGCCGTTCTTCGCGGGCGGGCGGTCTGGCGGTCTCGAACTGCACGGCCGGCGCCTTCCACGCCCGCCGCAACGCCGCCGCGTCGTCGCCGTACTTCGCTCGCAACCAAGCGCGAAAGGCGGTAATTGCCGGCGGACTGAAGTCGGGGAACTTCGTGCCGAAGTGGTAGAACCATTCGTTCATCCCGCCGGTCACCTGGAAGCCGATCACCCGCGTCCCGTAGGACCGGCCGCGGACGTGGCGGATCAAGCGAGTCAACGCCTCGCCGGCCTCCGCTCGCCACAACAGGGAGGCGGGCGAGGTCTCGTTGGTCTCCTTGCCGTCTTCACCTACCGTCGTGCCGTCGTGGAACCGCACGCGGTGTTCGGGATGCAGTTCCAACCACCACGGCGGCGCCGCCACGCCGATCCGTGGAACTAGGTACGCTTCCGGATCGGCGGCGAGGATGGTCTCCGCCTCGCGGTCGAGTCTGACGAAGTCCTGACGCCCCGCTCCCGTCCAGCCCATGTCCATCGAGTGGTTGATGTGCGATCCCCAACCCCAGGTGAACTGGTGAATGCCGGCCCGCGCGAAGCCGGCGATGTGCTCCTTGACGGGCAGCGGGAAGTAATAGAAGTGCGCCGGCCGCGATACGCCGTCGATGAACAGCGTCGGATAACCGTTGCGGTTCCGAACGACCGCCGCCGCGTCCTCGGCCGCCGAAACGTTGTCGCGGGCAGCGACGGCACATCCGGCGGCAGCCGTACCCAGCAGGAATCGTCGACGGTCGATGGAATGTGCGTCGTTCATGCGGGATGGTATTCATCAGTTCTCGATGCAGATACGCTTACCGTCAAATGCCACGCGCCGCTTGCCGATCTTCGCCCGCGCAGCTAGGCCGGCACCCGACGCTTCGAGCTTTGGGGCATCTCGCTTCTGCACGGTCATTACGACGAAGAACTCGCGGCCGCCGGTGGCGGTCAGGCGGCCGCCTTCGGCCGCCAGTTTCACCCCGGCGGGGGCGAGGAACGTGCCGCGGAGCGTGGCGTTGTCCGCGCCGGCAACGGTAAACGTGTTGCCCTCAACGGACAGCTTGCCGCCGGTGTGCATCTGCCAGACCGGCTCGCCGCCGGGCAACTTGCCGCCGGGTTCCAACGCGATGCGGTCGACGATGGCCGCGAGTGCCTCGGCTCCGCTTTGGCCGCTGTAATCGACGGCAAAGCCCCGCAGTCCGCGGATGCCCCAGTCAAGATAGCGATCGGCAACCAGCTTTGCCCCGGGCGGGGCTTCTTGGAGCACTTCGCTAGCCGAGCCGCCTTTGCCGTCTGGCCGGGCAAGATAGATGTCGCTGGTGTCGAAGGTGACCGAGCCGCCCTCGGGCCGCGGCTCCCAATGCGTGACGCGACCGCCGAGCCAGCCGTTCGTGCCGGGGATCACGACAACGTTTTCGACGTTCTGTCCGCCGTCCTTGTTCGTGCCGCCCTTGACGACCCACATCGTCCCCAGGCCGAACAGCCGGAAGCTCGCGCCGTCGGCATACGACCAGCCGCCGCCGGTGGGCTCGCTCTTGCCGTAGATGCAGGCCGTGAAGTCGTCGCCGTCGCGCCAACGGTTGCGGAACTGGCAAAAGCCCTTCTCTTCGTCGCGGAGGGTTTTGGAGAAAACGGCTTCCGGGTTCTTCGCCTCGATGCCAAACGGATAATGCATCAGCGCATAGGCCGCCTGGTGCGGCTCGTAGAGCCCGAAGGTCTTGTCGCCTTGAAGTCCCCAAATGCGGTCGAAGACCCACTTGCAGGCCGGCATCAACTCGTCGGGCACGAGCGCGAAGCCCAGGGCGAAATCGCCGCTGCGGAAGTGGTCGTTGCTCCACGCGCCGCCGGGTCCGAACCACGGATGCACGGGCCGGCCACCCCAGTTCAAGAGCCGCGCGGCCCACAGCGGCACGTACCAGCCGCAGCCCGGCTGCGAGCCGCCGAAGCGCTGGCCCATCGCCGTCCGCCACGCGACCTCGAAGGGCAACGTGCCGGCCGTGTGCGCGTAGCGGCTGTAGCCCTCGCCCTCGTTGTACCAACCGCGCGAACCGACGGCGTAGACCGCGTGCCGCCACATCCGATGTTCAGCGAGGTTCACGAGCCGCGGGACGGAAGGCATGTCCTTGCCGCGGGCGAGCCACTGCTCGCGGCCGCTTTCCCATTCGGCCAGGTCGCGGGCGTAGCGCGCGGCGGCCTGCTTCGCGTGGTCTTCGGCCGCTTCGACGAACCGCGGGATGGTCCAAATCTTGCCCCACGGCTCGGTCTCGCCCACGCGGACCTGGAGAAGCAGCGGGAACCGCCCTTTGCCCAGCCGCAGGAATCCGTTGTTGACCAGCGGCTTGCCGGCCAGAAACGCCCGCGTCCCGCCGTGCTCGCAAACGAACTGCAAGAGCCCCGGCCGGTCGTTCTCGACCACCGTGTAGTAGAAGACGGTGCTGTGATAGTCGCGGTTGATGGGCGTTACCAGATCCAGGGCATCCATATTGTTCGTGTGGCGGGAGTTCCAGATGCCCTTGGTCTCGTCGAGCGGCTCGAAGGAGACCGTGCGCCCCTCGGCGGTGATCTTCGTGCCCACTTCGGGCCGGGCCTTTTCGCGTCCGCCCAGACCGGCCAGGAACTCGCGGTCCATGTCCTCGGGCTTGAGCGGCCCGGCGAAGAGCCACTTCCGCGGCATCTGCCCGAGCTCGAGTTTTACCACGGGCACGCCCTTGCCCGGCCGGTAGTCCTGCGGGGCCTCGATGGCCGTTTCCAGTTGGGCTGTCGGCGACGGAGGTTTGGGGAAGTAGTCGCCCGGCTCGCCCAACACGGCCAATGCGACCACACCGCCGCCGCCTTGGCAGATGGCCACGTGGTTGCTGGGATAACTGTCGTTGTACTCCTCGCGGCCGAGCCCCTCGACCAGATCGCGGGCCTTCCATTCGAGCTGCGCGGCGACCTTCGCGCGGAAGTCGGCCGGCCAGGCCGCGTAGCAGAAATCAAAAGCCAGAGCAACGCCCACGCCCAACGGCGCGCGGAGATGGCGTTCCTTCTCTTGGCCGCGGTTCCACGGATTCGCGCCGCCGTAGCCCGGACCGAAGACCACCCGCTCGACGATCTCCTGGGCCTTGCGGGCCTCGGCCGGATCGTCGCGGAGCAGATACAGCAGCCCATGGCCGGCCGCGTGATAGCCGGCGCTGGGGTTGCGGATCGGCTGGGCCAGCAGTTCGTCCAGTCGGGCGAGGATCGCCTTGCCCTCGGGCGTTTTGGCGTTCTGCCGCAAACGCGCCAAGTCGGCCTTACGGAAGACCAGCCGGGGATGCTCTTGCGGATCGAGCGGGCGAAAGCCACCAACGGGCGTCGAGAACGGCGGCGCCAAGCGGCCGTGGGCCTTACCCTGCACCGGCCGGCCGTCGAACGTGCCCGAAAACGTACCGGCGAACTCGTCGCCGCGGCGCGTCAGATTGAGGGCATATTCGGCCGCGACGCCGCCGGTGCCCCAGATGTCGCGCGGGATCTTGACCTGTACGTTCACACGCACGCGGCCGTCCCTTTCCTCGAACGACGCCAAACGTCCTTCGACTTCCGTCTTGTTGTACGCCTCGCGGAAGGCGTAGCGGGGATCGAAGAACATCGTCGTACCCCAGACCTCGTCGGCCCACTTGCCGTCGCGGACGGTGAAATCCAACTCGATCCGCTGCGTCCGCGAGTGCCCGGCCTTGTCGACAACGACGATGCCGCCGTCGAGAATCGCCGGCAAGTCGGCGCTGTGCACCGGCTCGGCCGCAGACGCTTCGGTCCACAACAGCCCGAGGACAACCGCTGCTAAGAGCAAGCTATCGGGTCCACCCTTTGAGGCAGACCATTGCCGGAAGATGAACCCCCATCTGCGTGAGACACTACAGTGGCAGCGCATGGCCGTGCCCTCTCAGCGTTTTTCAATCTGAATGGTCTGCTCGACCGGTTTGGCCGTTTGCACGAGCGGCTCTACGCCGCGTCCGAACTGGCAGGCAACGACCTTCACCGCGATGGGGAAGGTCGCGCGCGTCGGCCATTCGGCAATCGAGAGCCGGCCATCGGTAATGGTAGCCGGGCCGTGCGCCACATAATACTCGACGGGCAATCCCGCATCGCTCGTGGCCTGCAGTTTGACCGGACCGCTCCGTGTGGTGAGGTTGCCGATCGGCGGAAAGGCAATGGCCTGCGGTTTTCCGCGCGTCAGCCCCGAGAAGCCGCGCGGGAGCATGCCCACGTGCTCCGTGTAGCGGTACTGGGCGTCCCCGACGCTGTAGGCCATGAACGTCGACCGCACGCCTTCCGTGGCCGGGGCAAGGGCATCGTAGCGGATGCGGAACGTATTGGCCGAAGCGGCCACCAGCGGTCCGCCGACCGGTTTGACGAGGATCGGCGCGGCGGAGCGGCCGGCCGGCTTGCCGGCATCCGACCACCGCGGGCCGCCGGTCGGGTGCGGCGTGGGATACTGGTCGGCGTAGAACGGATGCACCTCGAACGTCTGGCCGTCGCCGACCCACTGGACGTTGCTGAAGAAGTAGCGCGCGCCGGCATCGACGTTATAGGGATCTTTCCAGCGGATGAACTGGTCTTTCTTGCCCAGGCCGACGTGGTACGCCACGGTGGCCTCGGCCATCTCGCGGTCGAAGTGCCAGGCCGCGCGGGTCGTGTCGCCCGCGTAGTCGGCGCACGGCGCCGACGCCGACGGCCGCGGTGTCTTGATCGTCACGTCAGAAAGCCAGCCGCTTTCCGGATCGACCGGCTTGCATTGCACGGGCGTTTTCGCACTCGGCGGCCCATCGGGGATGCGGGCCTTGGCGGCCTTGCGGATGAACGTGGCCAGGTACGCCGCGTTCCGGTCCGACCAGGCGAAGTGGCCCGCGCCGGGCTCGACGACGATGCTCGCCAGGTTGCGGCGGTCCTTGGCGCGGAACTCGGCCAGCGCGTCGCGTCCCCCTTCCCACGTCTCGCGCCCCGATGCGCCGCGCATCGTGCCGCCGAACTCGTCGAACTGTCCCAGCATCATCAGCACGGGTACGCCGGGCGGGGCCGGCCGCTCGCCTCCCGGAACGCCGCCGCGATACTGCACCAGGCCGAAGCAGCGGTCGGCCATCTTGACGGCCAGCGCCTTAGCCTGCGGGCCGCCGGCCGAGTGGCCGACGAACATCAGCGGCGCCGCGGGCAACTCGTGGTAGCCGGACACCTTGGCCAGCTCGCCGAGCACGCCGGGCAAGTCCACGTCACCAAGCCCGCACCTGAAGATGAGGATGGCCAGGCCCTCATCTTCGCAAGCCTTGCGGATGACGGCATCCTTGGCAAAATCGCTTTCCATGAGCGTCGTGCCGGCCACCACGATGCCGCGGACTTGCTCGGCCTTGGGCGGAATCCACAGCAGGGCCGCGGCGGACTTCTTCGGCGTCGTCACCGGCACGGCGTATTGAAACACCGCACCCGACGCCGAAGCGGCAAGCGTTGCGAGTACCATCGGTGCCCAGAGGACGTGTTTCATGGATCTCATCGGCGCGACCCTTTCGACCGCGAGAAACGCAGGCGTTTGCCGGATGAATGAGGTCGGACGGATTGTGAGGCGAAATTCCGCACGAAGTACGATTGCCAGGCCTCGATGTGCGCGACCATCGCGTCGCGCGCCGCCGGCCCATCGTGGGCTTCCAAGGCATCGAGGATGGCCAGGTGCTCGATTAGCGCCCGCTGCAAGTCGGCCGTTTCGGTCCGCATCTTGTTGAAGCCGCGGTGCAGGAGGCGGTAACGCGTGATGTCTTGCCAGAGGCGACGATTGCCGCTGCCGCGGGCGACCACCTCGTGGAACTGCTCGTCAAACTCAGCCCAACGAAGCGGCCAGTCTGAGGTGCGACGCGACGTGCGGAGCGACTCGGCGGCCATCCGCAGCGGCGCTAGTTGCCGCTGGTCCATGCGCCGCGCCGCCAGTTCGGCGGCCGGTCCTTCGAGAAACTTCCGCATCTCGAAGAGTTCGAAGAGATCGTCGGCCGTGAAATTCGCCACGCGGGCACGGCGCCCGGCCTGCTGCTCGACCAGTCCGTCCTTGGCCAGTTGCCGCAGGGCGTCGTGGACCGGCGTGCGGCTGACACCCAATTGCGCGGCCAGCGCAACCTCGCTGAGGACCGTGCCGCTGGCCAGGCGGCCGGCGAGAATGGCCTCCAGCAGGGACTCGTAGACCGATTCAACCAGGGGGTGGCGGGAGGTGCGCAGCATGAAGGGATTCTCGTCGTTTCATGCGACTATAGCAGAACTGCATGCATAGTACAAGAAGCGCATGCATTTCACTCGACGCGGACCCCGCCGCGCGGATAATGGGAAGCCTACCGGCCCCGGTCCCCCCGCCCCGGCCCCACGCCGCGATGCGGCGCACGCCTGCGTTTCTCACACCTGCAACTCGGGAGGCACTGTAATGCTCAAGTCCTTCGTAGCGGCGGCCTGTTTGTCTTGTGGGGCGTTATGGCACCGTCTGCCTCCATGCCAAGACCGCAGCACGGAGTCGTTTGGCCTCATCGGGCCTTTCGGCGGCGAGGTTCTTGGTTTCGTTGGAATCGGCGGCAAGATCGTAGAGTTCAGTGCCTGTACCGTCGGCGTTGACGAGCAACTTCCATTTGCCGTCGCGAATCGCGAGGTTCGGACTGCGTGCGCCGGGCTCGCCAGGGAAGAGGTAGTCGGCCTGGCGACCGTATTCCCAGAACAATGGCTTGCCACGGGACATCGGAGTCCCGAGAAAGGCGCCGCTGGCGTCGAGTCCGTCAACGCCGGCGTCTTTCGGCAGCGCAACGCCCGCCAGCGCGCAAAGTGTTGGGAAGAGATCCACGGAGCCGAGCACCGTTGTGGAGTCGGTTCTTCCGGCAGGAACGTGTCCGGGCCAGCGTACGAGGAATGGTTCGCGGATCCCCCCTTCATAGAGGCTCCACTTCATGCCGCGCAGACCGCCGCACGGCGAAGATGATGCGGGTGGATCTGAAGGCGGCCCGGAAGAAGTGGATCGAGGAGGTGAAGAAGCCGGAGGAGAAGACGGAGCGGGAGCAGTCGGACTTCCTGAAGTATCAGGACAGCCGTGGGCTGTTCGCCGACTTCCACTCGAACCGCCACACCTTCATCACCAACCTGGAGCGGGTGGGCGTATCGCCACGGCGGGCCCAGTCGCTTGCCCGGCATTCGGACATTCCGCTGACGATGGGCGTTTACACGCACATTGGCCTACACGATCAGTCGGTGGCCATCGAGATGTTGCCGGCGCCGCCGGAGATCAAGAATTCGAGCAAGGGTTCGGCCAATGGCAAAGTGAACGGTTCTTCGCCGGCCGTGCCCGACCTTGGTGCGGCGTGGGCCAAGCTGCCGGAGAAGGTCAAGGCCGAGATCGTGGCGATGGTGAATGGGGCGGGGAAAACCTAGCCCCGTAGGCGGCGGAAGGTCAACCAACCCAGCAACGCGGTACCGATCAGCACCCACGTGCCCGGCTCGGGCACGGCGTTGCCGGCTGTCGTCGGCCGGATCGTCACGCTGCCGCCGGCGCCGATGGTCAGGGTGTCCTGAACGATTGAGTTGGCAGTGAGGCGACAGCCGGCCGCGACCGACGTGCTGCCAGTGCCGCTAATTACGCCGATTTCCTGGTTCCCACCGGTGACATTGAGCACGCCCTGGGCGGAGATGTCGACCGAGGGCAGTAGGACGCTGCTGCCGGGATTGGACAATTCGAGAGTGCCGGCGGCATCGACCGTCACTCCGCTGGTTCCCGAGAGCCTTCCAACGACGGAAAGCCGGCCGGCGGCGACGCGCGTGGGACCGGTGTAGGTGTTCACTCCGGACAACAACAGTGTGCCGGCGCCGCTCTTGGTCACCGGCAAGCCGGCTGTGGCGCCGTCGGCGATCACGCCGCTGACCGTGATGTTGCCGTCGCCGGTGAACTCCAGTGAGCGGCCGGCGGTGGTCGCGGAAATGCCGCCGGCGAGAGTCAGCGTTCCGGCGTCGCTTTGGATCACCGTACCGCCGCCCCCAGACGTCAGGCTGATCGAACCGTTGAGCGTGCTGTTGCCGGCCACGTTGACAATGGGCGCGGATGCCGGACTGGCGCCGCCGTTGTCGGAGCCGTTGTTGCTCGTATTGAAGCTGATGCCGGAGGCGAGCGTCAGGGCGCCGCCGCTGCCGTCCAGTTTCAAGGTCCGGCCGTAGCTGGTGATGTTGACGATCTTGATTCCCGCGCCCAGCGCGTTGCTGTGCGTGATTGTGAGGACGCTGGGCGTCGTTGCGCCCGGCGCATTGATAGTGACATTGCCACTAAAGGTATTGTTGCCGGTCAGCGTGACGGTTCCGCCGCCGGATTTGGTCAGGCTGCCGCTTCCGCTAATGACGCCGCCGAAGGTGAAACTGCTGCCGCCGCTGCCGATGGTCAGCGCCCCAACGCCGAGCGCGACGCTGCCCGCGCCTTCGAGTTTGTCGAGGGTCTGCGTCTTTCCGTTCAAATCCAGCGTGCCGGAGGAAAGCAGCACGTCGTTGCCGGAGTTGATGGCGTTGTTCACGCCCAGACGCAGCGTCCCGAAGAGATAGGTCAACCCGGTGTAGGTGTTGGCGTTGCCGAAGACGACCGTGCTCGTGGACGGCCACACGTCGAAGCCGTAGCCGGAAGGCGAGGAGACCATACCGCTGAGGGTCAGCGTGTCGCCGGCGGTGGCGCAGCCGAAGTCTAGATTGTTGGTGGCCGTGGATTGCGAACCCAGGACGATGTTCCACGGAACGGCCATATTGCCGGCGTTGGCGGTCACGTTGATGCCCGTGCCTCCCGAGTTGCTCAGGGTGAGCGAACCGCTGCCGGTGGAAACTGCCCCGCTGTAGAGATAGAGCCGTTTGACCGTATCGCTCTTGCCGTTGAGGTCGATGGTGCCGGTGGAGTGGACCGTGGTTCCGTCGGGAAGGACGTTGCTGGCGCCGAGTTGCAGCTTGCCGCTGCTCTGCACCTCGGTGATGCCCGAGTAGTCGTTGCCGGTATTGGTGAGAACCACGAAGCCGGGATTGGAATCCGAGACGATCCTCAGCGCGCCGGCGCCGGTGATCTTGCCGGCGATGGTGAGGTTCTTGCCCCAGCCGGCCTGCAATCGCCCGTCGCCGGTCAGATTGACCTGACGGCCGGAGTTCAGCGTCACTGCGGTATCGTTGTTCATGAGGATGCCGCTGCCGCCGCCCTCGAAGGTAAAGTCGCCGCCGGCGGCGCCGAGGCTGCCGTCGGCGGAAACGCGAAGGGTTCCGGCGTAGAGGACGGTGCCGCCGCTGTAGGTGCTGTCGGTGGCGGAAAGCGTGAGCCGTCCCGAGCCGATCTTCTTGACCGCCAGCACGCGGCTTCCGCTGGTGGCATCGTTGAGGTTTCCGGAAAAGGTGCCGTCGCTGGTCTGATTGATGCGCAGCGTGCGCGTGCCCGTCGCGCTGCCGTATTGCGGATCCACGAGACCGTTGCCGGTGAGATTGCCGATCGTCGCCGTGTTGCCGACGAAGGGCGCCCCAACCGAAAGCGTGCCGCCGCTGGCGATCCATACGTCTGGCTCGTTGTCCTCGCTGGAGATGCCGTTCAGCGCGACTTTGCCGCCGTGGATGAAGATGCCGCCGGTAAAGGTGTTGGCGCCTTCGAGCGTCATTTCCCCGCTGCCCGACTTGATGATGCCTTTCGCTCCGCCGGTTTCGGTGATGGGGCGTTTGAAGAACAACCCGCCGCTGCCGTCGTGATGAACGGCCAGATTGGCTGCCAGCACGATGGAGCCGAGCCCCGAGCCGATGGAGATGTTGCCCGTCGCCCCGCCGCGCACGAGGACGTGCGCGTCGGGCCCGGCGAAGCCGTGCTGGTCGGTGTCGAAGGTCAGCGTGCGCGCGGTGCCGGAGTCGCTGTTGTCGCTGCTGAGGAAGATCGTGGCGGCGCTGTCCGCCCCTTCGTCGAACGTGATGCCCCGGACCGTCCGGTTGCCGCCGCCGAGGTTGCTGTTCTGCATGGCGGTTCCGGCGACGAAGAAGGTCACGTCCTGCGTATTGCCGAACGACGGTAGGGCGTTCTCGGCCCAGTTGGACGCGGTGCCCCAACCGGTGGCGGCGGTGGAGTCCCAGGTCGCCGGCGCGCCCGTCTTGGTCGCGCGGAAGTGAAGGTACTCCTCCAAACGTGTGTACCCGGCCGCGTTGGTGAGGTTGCGGTCCGAGGCGTTGTTGGGGTTCAGCCCGTTTGCGGTTTCCCAATAGTCGGGCATCCCGTCGCGGTCGGTGTCGGCCGGCGCCGGTAGCGACGCCAGGGCCTTCCAGCCGCCGCGGTCGGCTTCGTCGTCGATGATGCCGCCGGCGCCGCTACGGACCTCCTGGACGATGCGCGCATCGACCGTGTCGCGCGAGATCGACGCGCCTGCGCCGGCCAGCACGGCGCTGTAGGCATCCGGCGCGGATTGCGTCGTCACCGGCGCCGTCGCGAGCGGACTCGTGAGCCGGTAACTTCCTCCCGTCTGCCCGGTGACCAGGCTCCACTGGTCGGCGGGCAGCGAACCGTTCATGTAGTTCCCCGCGAAGTACGCCTGGCAATGGTCGTCGAGGGTCTGCTCGAACGCGGGCGTTCCTGAGTCGGGGCCGCGATTGTAGTAGTTGTTGACGAAGTTGTATTTCGAAACGCCGTCGGTGTCGAAATTCGCCCCGGCGGCGGCTCCGCCCCAGTTGTAGACGACGTTGTTGCGGAAATCGAAACGCAGGCCGGTTGGGTCTTCGGCGGCGGTCAGATAGTTCCCCGGCCTGGGATTGCGCGAGTTGTTGTGGGCGAAGAGATTGTGGTGATAGGAAATCTCCGCGCCGTTGGAACCGCGGATCAACGAGCCCATGCTGTGGCTCAGCAACCCTTCAGAGATGACGCTCCACTGCACGGTGATGTTCTTTCCCTCCGCCGAGAGGTTCTCGTCCGTGCTCCAACTCGCTGAGACGTGGTCGAGGATGACGTTGGTCGTGCCCTTGTCGGATCGGCCGATGGTGATGGCGTCGCCGCCGCCGGCGTTGTTGCCCGTGCGGGAACGGATGTGGCGAGCGATGACGTTGTTGGCGCCGATGAGCCAGGGCTGGCCGGCAAGGCAGATGCCGTCGCCCGGCGCCGTCTCGCCGGCCACGGTGACGTTGTATTGGGGGGTGTAGAGCGGGCTTTGCAAGTTGATCGTCCCGGACACCTCGAACACGATGGTTCGGGCTCCGCTGGCGGAGAGCCCGTCGCGCAGGCTGCCCGCGCCCGAGTCGTTGAGATTCGTGACGATGTAGACCGAACCGCCACGCCCGCCGGAGGTGAACCGTCCCGCCCCCTCCGCCCCCGGGAAGGACAGGGTTTGCCCGTGGGCGCTACCCGCCAAGAACGACAGCAAGACCGCTACGGTCCAGCGCAACGGTCGAATGAAGTCGGGGCGTGCCTTCATAGTCGCCTCGCGGAAACACGGAGCCGCAATCCGTACTGCAATTATACCCTCCGGCCGGTCTACTTGTCCGGGTTATCCAAACTCAATCCTTGGTCGGCAGCGAGATTCACTTCGGTCGGGCTCATCTTTAACGTACGGACGTTCTTACCCAATACTCCGTCGCCGAGGCGGTTCCCGCCGACGACAACCCGCTTGCAGCCCTCGAAGGTGAGCATGGCCTTGCGCCCCTGCCACGGCTTGTACTGCTCGTTGTGCTCGATTGTATTGTCCTTGAAGGTCAGACCGTCGACGCTCAGCGCGTAGAGCACCGAATAGTCGAAGACATCGAAGCGGTTCCCCTCGATGCGGATGTTGCGGTGGAAGGGCTTTTCAGGATCCACCTGCGGAATGATGGGGAAGATACTGATGATTCCTTCGCCGAATTGGTACCAACTCGTGAGGCAACTCGGGTGGAAGCGGTTGCCGCGGATCAGCACGTCCCGCACGGCGCCCGACTCGTACCAGCCATTGGCGTCGCCGG
>Ga0233425_10005917_pt1 | contig 18703 bp, 9 predicted proteins | sample Watercolumn_Towu_2_FD_181712 | JGI IMG/M metagenome (GOLD analysis project Ga0233425, IMG submission 181712) | Freshwater microbial communities from Lake Towuti, South Sulawesi, Indonesia - Watercolumn_Towuti2014_140_MG | ecosystem: Environmental > Aquatic > Freshwater > Lake | place: Indonesia... | reverse complement strand
CCCAGCGCGCTGCCACAGCCGGTGGCTCCACGCACGTCGAGAACCCAGGAGGATAAATCTCGTCGGCGGGCGGCACAAACACCAGATTCGTAGCGCAATGTGCCAGTGCCTCCAGATCAGCTTCCAGAGTGCGCGGATATCTCTGAAAGTCCTCGTGCGGTCCGAACTGAGTTGGATTCACGAAGATGGTGGCGACGGCCACGTCGCATTCCGAGCGCGCTGCTTGCGCCAGGCTCAGGTGTCCCTTGTGTAACGCACCCATCGTCGGAACAACGCCGACACGCTGCCCTCGCGCGCGCGCTTCGAGCACGATGTTTCGGATCTCCTGGCAACTCGCGATGACTCGCGGAATGGTCGACGTCAATCGCGGCTGGTCCATGTGTCTTCAATTCAAACGGGTAAGCGTTGACGGGTCGGTGGGGGATTGGCGCGTTTTTCGGCGTTGACGGTATGCCGTCAGTACCAGGCATTGTCCGAAAACACGGGCCGATTCCCGTCTCTTCACCGGCCCGTGAACGCTTACTCAAATGGAATGTTTCCTCATGGCGTTGATGGCAGCAATAACTTCCACCAAGGCCCAATCGAGATCGGCTGCGCTGAGCCGCAGCAACGGCGCTTGCCGGAGTTGGGTGGCCTGATCAAACAACGCCTCTCGCAGCCCAAGCACCACCGGATCGAACTGCGTCGCAATGTGGCGATCCTCCCAGGTAACCGGAAGTGGATCGAGAAAGACCAGGAGGCGGGGCTGCAGAACCGCCCCCTGCAGATCCCTCCAGCACCGCTCCAATTCCGCATAGTCCAGGTCGTTCAAAGTGCCACGGGCATAAACGAGCACCTGTCCGAGCCAGTAGTCACTGACCACGGTTTGGCCCGGCATCGAGCCGCAGCGACGGATGCCGTCCGTCCGCAGGCGCAGAGATTCTAACTCGGATGGCCCAGCGAAACCAGTTCGATCGTCCGTGGCTGCGGCGGCCCGCGCCAAGGGAACGGCCATGGTGACCAGGCGTCCCTGAACAGCCTCCGCCGCACGGGTCGCCACTTGCGTCTTGCCGACTCCCGGCGGGCCCGTGACAGCCACGTAGTCATCCGCCGTATCAAGATGGTGGAGCAGTTGCCGGATGGTCCAACCCATGTCCGGATGCACCATGTCGCCCGCAATCTCGGCCGCGGGCTCCAGCACGAACCGTCGAAAGGCCATGCGCGGATGAGGCACCACCAGCTGACCGGTGACGAGCGACTCACGTCCGTAGAGGAGCAGGTCGAGGTCGAGCGTGCGCGGAGCCCAGCGATGTATTCGCGCACGGCCGAACTGCAGCTCCGTCTGCTGCAACGCACGCAACAAGGCTTCTGGCCGGAGATCGGTTTCGACGAGCGCCGCTGCGTTCAGGAAATCTGGTTGTTGGCCCTGGCCGCCAACCGCCAACGTTGACCGCACCTGACTCGCCGCAACCACTCGTATGCTCGGCTGCTGTCCGAGCGCTGACACGGCCTGCCGAATGATGGCGGCCCGATCGCCGACGTTCGACCCTATGCCTATCAGGCACTGCACCACAGTATCGGTACCCAACTGGCCTGACGGTCAATCGCCTTCCCGATGCATTGCGCCACAGGAGACGACGGCGGCGTCAAAGCTCAACCTTGGGGTGGTGTGCCACGGGCTCCGTCCGTGTTCAGGCACTGGCAGAGCCAGTGGCACCCCGATATTTCGCCTTGACGAAGCACTACTCCCGGCAAGTCCTGGCTCATCCGCGCCCGTGTTCGCAGCCAGACATCGGCCGCGATATATCTGCGGGGGGAGCATCCGATCACCGACATGCGTCGTCAACGGTCGCTCCCGTCAGTTGTTGCCCCCCGAAGAGCTGCACGGTTCGCCGATCAGTCTCTGAGCCCCGTGTTCTTTGCTCCAGCCAGTCGCTGCCTCCTGGCGATCAACGGATTCAAGCTTGGTTCGCTGGCAGTGTAGTGTCCAGAACAATTCGATCGATCGAGAAGACGCACACGAGACCCCAGAGACGACTCACCATTTTGCGAAGCAGTGAGGAAATGTCAACCAGCCCTGTGCCATCACAGCGACCAAATTTTTCGCAGCCGCTAGCAGCGAACGAATCGCTCCGAGCCATCTCGCGGCGCAACGTCGAACGGTGTGCTGCGCCGGAAACGGTCGCCCCTTGGATGTACGCCCGGCCATATCCCCGCTCCGGAATGACTGAGATATCGATGTAGCCGTAATCCCGCGCATTTGCTAACTTCCCGCTCCCGTTCCAAGGAGCGGCTTTCGCCAGCCTATCGTCCGACCGGCGGACCTCGACGAAGGAGCTGAGTGGTGCATATTGAGAAACTCCGACTTGATCGATTCGGCACGTACGCTCACCTGCAGATCGATTCACTAACGGACGGACTGAACGTGTTCCTCGGTTCGCCGGGGACGGGCAAGAGCACGCTCGTGAGCTTCCTGCGCGCCATGCTGCACGGCTTCGAACCGGATAGCCGGCGGCGATTCCTACCCGCTGGGCCGCATCTGTTCGGCGGTTCCGTGACCGTCATGGGACCAGCGGGAAGAGCGGTCATTACGCGTTACGACGATGGCACGGCTTCCGGACGTTTGACCGTGCACCACGATGACGGCCGACTCACGACCCCGTCTGACCTCAGCGATATTCTGCCGCGCATTTCATCGGCGGCTTTTGCGCACATCTACGCTGTGGATTTTGCGCGGCGGCCCAGCCTCAAGGAACTCTGGGAAGTAGCTCGACGGTGCGGCATTGACGCGCGTGCGCCCTCCGCGGAGGCCGTGCGACTCGAACATCTCAACTGCCTGCTGCGCAAGCAGCGCGATGAGTTGTCCGCACTGCCCCAAGTGGACGAACCGCTCGAATCGCTCCGCCAGCGGCGCCGCAGCCTGGTGGCTGACATGGAGACGCAGATCGCCCGTGCGGAGGCGGAACTGGCCGAAGCCAACCGAGAGCGCGGCATGTTGACCGAGGAAGCCGCCACCATCCCGCGGCAGACCGAAGCGCTGCGCCGTGAATGGAACGAACTCCAGCGGACCATCGAACTCCTGGAGTCCAAACGAGCGGCGATTCGCCAGGCGATGCAACGCGCCGACGACGTGCCATCCCCCGGCGATCGGCACGCGCTGCTCCAGGATATCGACGCACAGCTCGACCGTTGGCGCGGCGTCCTGCGCGAGATCGGAGTGCGCCGGCAGTCGCTGCAGGCTGGCTCGGACGACCAAGCCATCCGGCATGCCGGGATCGTCAACCGTCGTGTCGACCCGCGGCAACGACTGCGGACGATCGAATCCCGCTTGTCACAATTGCAGGCAATGGCCCAGGACCTGAAGAGAACCGGACAATGCCGTTGCGACCAGATCCGAAACTCGCTGGCAGGCATTGTGCAGGCGGCAAGCGATGAGGTCCACCAACTTTGCCGCGAACTGAACACCTGGGAGGCAGATGCCCGGCAACGCGAATGCTCCGGCGAGCTGGCGCAGTTCGCGCGGTGCGAATCCGAACTCGAGGCCGTGGTCAGCAGCCTGGTTACGCAACGTGCCGCGCTGATCGAGGAGATCAAGGCAGAACAGGGCGATTCTCCCGCACTGCAGCGTTGGGAACGGGGATTCTGCGGATGCGCGGACCACCCGCTGGCCGTGCGGGAAGCGGCCGTGCCCTCCGCCGCGAGCCTGGAACTGACAGCCGTCGAAGACGAGTTGGACCGACTTCTTCGCCGTCAGGAAAAGATACAGCACGACCTGGATGAACTGGAGATTGAGGCGAGCGACGTGCAGGACAGGATCCGGGCCATCGATCTGCGGCTCAGCCGGCGTGACGAAGACCGGTTGCAGGCGCAACGCATCGAGTTGAGCCGAGTCGAAGCCGCGTTGCGGTTGGCGGAGCGGCGGGAAGAAATTCGTCAGGCCATTTCGGGCGTGGAACGCGAAATCGAGCAAATCACCAGTTGCGGTTTCGGAGCCGATCTGCTGCAGCACGCGGCCGCCCTGCTCCGGCGGATGTCGGCCGGCAATCTGGTCGGCCTGCAATTGTCGGACGCGGGAGCGCTGTCCGTGGTGGACGAGCACGGCACGTGTCTGGCATTTGATGTCTTGACGGAAGGGCAACGGAACCTGGTTTATCTCAGCCTCTGCCTGCAGATGATCACCGTACTCAATCGTCGCGGACTGCTGCTGCCCCTGGTCATTACCGGACTCTTCACGCATCTCGAATCCCGAATCGTACCGGAAACTGCCGAAGTGCTGCGGAGCTTCGCCTCACTCGGACAACAAATCATCGTCCTGACGCGGTTCGAACGGGTCGCCAGCGTCTTTCGGTTGCTGAATGTCCGCGTCCGGCAGCTCGACAAGCCGAGCCGTTCGGCCGTTGAGCCCGTGCTGGAAGTCCAGGACGGTCCCACCCGAACTACCATGCCTCCCGTCGGCACCCCCGATCGCCGCCTGGAAGCGCGCCCCTGGGATGCAGTCGAGACCCCCGATGAACTGACTGACCGCGTACGCCTGGCCCTGCAGACTGCCCCTGGCCCAGCCGGCGGCGATCCACTGTTTGATCGCGACCTGCCCTGCTCGCCTCTGCAGGCCGCGGAAGCCGTGCGCGAGGCCGCTCCTGACTACTATCTCACCGAGAACGAGGCCATCGAACACGCCCCGTCCATCGACCGAGCTAATGCGGACCGCCTGAAAAGAATCGGTATACTTCGCGTGGGCGACCTGCTGCGCGTCTCGGTAGCGGCCGCGGCCTCCGAGCTGCGCCACACCGGGATCACCGCCGAGATGATCGGCAATTGGCAGGCCCAAGCCCGCCTCGTCTGCCAGGTCCCCGGCCTGCGTCCCTACGACGCGCGGATTCTTGCCGCTTGCGGCATTACGACTCCCGCCACACTGCGTGAGACCGCGTCGCGCGACCTCCGGGAAATGGTCCGCGATTTCGCGGCGAGTCCCGACGGCCAAGCGGTCCTGCTGTCCGGAACCGAATACGAATTGGCGCGAGTGACTGAATGGATCAAAGCGCCGCGCGCGAGCAGTGCCAATGGCCCTGCGTTCCATTCCCGTGAACCTCAAGCAGCCGGCAAACAGCGCGAGGGGGAACCGCGAGCGGAGGAATCCGCCGCGTCCTCGCAACGTGCGACGCGCCGAACCGGCCATGAATCTCGCAGAAGCCATTCTCCCGCCGTGAGTACGTCGCAGGATGAAGACCGCATTCTCCGCATGCCCGACCGCTCGGAGTGGCGGTTCTACCTCGACCAGCGGTCCCCGATCGTGGACGCTCCGTCCATTGGCTCACGGACTGCAGAACAGCTCTCCGCTGCGGGTATTGCCACCGTCGGAGACCTGCTGCAGGCCAACCCGAACGAGTTAGCGGCCAGACTGCCTAATCGTCGTATTACGAGTGCCCTCATACGCCAGTGGCAGCGCCAGACCGTCCTGGCCTGCTGCATTCCCCAACTGCGAGGGCACGATGCACAGATTCTCGTGGCGGTGGGAATAGACGAGCCGGAACAACTGCTCCGCGCCGACGCGAATGAACTGCATCGCAAAGTAAGCGCGTTTGTGGCCACCAAGGACGGCAAACGCGTCGTCCGCAACGGCAAAGAACCTGACTTGGCCGAGGTTCGCGCATGGATTGAATGGGCCTCCGCGGCGCGCACTCTCAGCGCCGCCTAGAAACTTCTCTCTGTCTCGTGTCCCCTCTCGCGCGCTTCTGCATCCTCGCGAACTTCACCGTTCGGCGGTGATGCAGAAGCGCGACTCGTCTTGCCAAGTGGCCGGACACGTTCTGCTGCAGTACATTACTCGCGTTGCAGCAATCTTCTACCGTTCGATTGAGGGGAGGACCGTCATGACGATCTCGCGATGGGCGTTCGAAATCCTGCGTCTTGCCTTACTTGTGTTCGTGGTTGAAATCGGCGTCGTCCAAGCTGATGCGCCTCCGGCGCAAGGCCTGCCCAGCGGCGACCCGGCCGCCGTCGGCATGGATGCAGACGTGCTGGCGGGCATTTCCCCCGCAATGCAGAAGTTCGTCGACGACCGCCAGATCGCCGGCGCCGTGACCCTGATTGCCCGCCGCGGACAGATCGTCCATCTCGGCGCTGTCGGCCTGGCGGACATCGCCCAGGGCACACCCATGACCGCCGACTCGCTGTTCGTGATCGCTTCCATGACAAAACCAATAACCGCGACGGCAGTCCTGATTCTTCAGGACGACGGAAAGCTCTCGGTCGACGATCCGGTAATCAAGTATCTTCCCGAGTTTGCCGATGCGAAGTTGAACGATAAGCCGCCCGCTCGGCCGATCACGATTCGCGACGTCATGACGCACACAGCCGGCTTGGCAGGTGAACAGCGCACCGAACGTTCGTTGGAGGAAACGGTATCAGCCATCATCCGCCGGCCGTTGGCGTTTGAGCCCGGGACGAAGTGGCAGTACAGTCCGGGCCTGAATATCTGCGGGCGGATCATCGAGAAGGTGTCGGGACAGCCGTTCGACGAGTTCCTCACCGCGCGCATCTTCCGGCCGTTGGCCATGTCCGACACAACGTTTCGGCCCAGCGAGGAACAGCGCAAGAGGCTGGCACGCATCTACAAGACCGACGCCGCGGGAGCGCTCGAACCAGCTTCGCATTGGTTGGCCGACGACTGGCAGGATCGCGCTCCCAACCCCTCGGGTGGTCTGTATTCCACCGCGGCCAACATGGCGCGCTTCTACCAGATGGTCCTGAACGGTGGCGAACTGGCAGGCACGCGCATCATTTCGCGGGAGGCCGTCGCGCAAATGACCAGCGTGCAGACCGGCGAACTGAGAACGGGATTCACGGACGGTAACGGCTGGGGACTGGGCTGGTGCGTGGTGCGCCAGCCCCAAGGCATTACGGCGATGTTGTCTCCGGGAACATACGGACACGGGGGAGCGTTCGGTACGCAGGGTTGGGTGGATCCGCAGCGTCAGATGATCTTCGTGCTCATGATTCAACGCGTCGGCTTGCCCAACAGCGACGGGTCCGACCTGCGACGGACACTGCAAGAGTTGGCCGTGCGCGCGGTCCGCGATCCGTGATGGATTCTAGTCCGCGCCGCGCGCCGCGACTCATTTGCGGCGGTACTTGCCATTGCCGCCGTGCTTGCCGTTGGCGGCAGGCTTGGCGGTAATGAGCCGGATATTGCCGGGACCGAGCAGTTGATCGAGACGGTCTCGCAGTTCAGCCGTGACTTCCACGTGGACGTTGTTCAGCTTGAGGTGGACGCGGCTGCCGTCCTGAAGGCAGATGACCAACCGCACCTCGCACGGCCCGGGATAACCGCGGATGATCTCCCGGACGCTGCTGAGCTTGTCCGCCGACTGGCGCGTTTCATCAAAACGGATGACGATGCCCGTCGTGTAGCGCGATTCCAGCTCGCTCAACGGGATCAATTCGCTGACAATCAGATTGGCTTCGTCTCCGCCGCCGCGCCGGTCGATGGTTCCGCGCACCACCAGGATGGCGTCGGGTTGCACCAGGTGGCCGCATTCGGCAAAAGCGTCAGGCCAGACGATACAGCGCAGTATGCCGGATTTGTCTTCGAGATCGAAGTTCGCGTACTTCGTCGGCGCGTTAGGGCGAGCGTTCTTCACGTGGCGGAACGTAATGGCGGAAAGCATGCCGCCCAACACGACCTCCTCGCGGTCCGGCAGCGCGGGGATGTCCGCGATGGCATGGGAACAGTAGCGGGCCAGAGTGGCTTCGTGTTCCGCCAGGGGGTGGCTCGAAAGATAGAACCCCAACACCTCCTTCTCCATCAGCAGTCGCTCGCGCTCACTCCACTCCGGCACATCGGGCAGAACGTGGCCCGAATCGGCGGCGGCCGAATCTGACAGATCAGCGAACAGGCTTTTCTGGCCGCTCCGGCGGTCAGCCAACACGGCGGCTCCCGCCTGCATGGCGCGGTCCAATACCGCATGGAGCTGCGCGCGGCGTTTGCCCAGCGAATCGAACGCGCCCGCTTTGATCAACGTTTCAATGCAGCTGTGGTTGCACGCGGCCGCATCCACGCGCTCGCAGAAATCGAACAGGTCGCGGAACGACCCGCGTCTCTTCCGCGCTCCGACAATTGCGTCGGCCGCCGTGTCGCCGCAGCCCTTGATCGCCGCCAATCCGAAGTGGATCTTGCCGTCGCGTACGGAGAATTCCGCCTCGGAATGATTGACGTCCGGCGGAACAACCTCGACTCCCATGCGCTGGCAGTCTTCGAGGTGCTCCACGAGCGCGTCCTTGCGCTTGAAGTTGCGGCCGGATATGTCGCAGGTGAGCAGTGCTGCCATGAACTCCACGGGATAATGGGCCTTGAGATAGGCCGTCTGATACGCGATCAGTGCGTAGGCTGTGCTGTGCGACTTGTTGAAGCCGTAACCGGCGAACTTGATGATCAGTTCCCAGATGTCGTTCGCATCCCGCGCGTTCATCCCGCGCTCCACCGCACCCTGGATGAACTGCTCGTAGTTCTTGGCGATCAACGATTCCTTTTTCTTGCTGATCGCCTTGATGCAGGTGTAGGCGCTGGCCAGCTCAATGCCACCCAGGCGGTTAAGGATGCGCATGACCTGTTCCTGGTAAACCATCACTCCGTGGGTTTCGTCCAACACCTCGCGCAGCACGGGGTGGCGGTATTCCGCGGGCTTGCGGCCGTGCTTCACGTCGATGTAATCGTCCACCATGCCCCCTTCCAGCGGTCCGGGGCGATAGAGGGCATTCGTGGCGATGATGTCCAGGAAGTTGTCGGGCCGCATGCGCTGCAACAGGTCGCGAATGCCGCCGCTTTCCAGCTGAAAGATCCCCTTGGTTTCCCCGCGCCGCAAGAGAGCGAACGTGGCCTCGTCGTCGCGCGGGAACTTGTGCGGATCGATGCGTTGTCCGGTGGATTGAGCGATGAGCTCGACGGCTTTCGACAGAATGGTCAAGTTGCGCAAGCCCAGGAAGTCCATCTTCAGCAAGCCGGCGGCCTCCACGTCGCCCATAGCCCATTGCGTGATGATGTCCGTCTTGCCGGTCACTCGTCCCAGGGGTACGTAGTCGGTCAGCGGCTTGTCGGCGATAACCACCGCCGCGGCATGCGTGCCGACGTTGCGCGCCAGGCCCTCGATCTTGATGGCGAACGAGATCAGTTCGCGCACCTCGCCGTCCGACTGGAATGCCTTGCGCAAGTCCTCACTGATCTCCAGCGCCTTCTCCAGCGTGATGTGCAGCTGGTCGGGAACCATCTCCGTAATCTGGTTCACGCGCGGCAGCGCAATGCCCAGCGCCCGCCCCACGTCCTTGATGGCTGCGCGGGCGGCCAGCGTGCCGAACGTGCCGATTTGCGCCACGTTGGCCTCGCCGTACTTCTCCTTCACATAACGAATGACTTCCCCGCGTCGGTCTTTGCAGAAATCAATGTCAATATCAGGCGCCTCGCGCCGGCTCTCGTCCAGAAACCGCTCAAACAGCAGATCGTACCGGATCGGACAGACGTGGCTCAGGTAAAGCGCGTAACAGACCAGCGCCCCGACTCCACTACCGCGGGCCGTGGCGGGAATACCCTGCTCCCGCGCATAACGGACGAAGTCCCAGACAATCAGGAAGTAGTTGGAAAAACCCAACTTGTTGATCACCGTCAGCTCGCGCTCCAGCCGCTGCAGGACCTTATCACACAACTGTCCGTTAGGGCACATTTCCGGATCGTCGGCGTACCGTTGCTGCAAACCGGCCAGGCACAATTCGCGCAACAGCTGTTCGGCCGTCTTCTCCGGAGGCAAGGGAAACGTGGGAAAATGCCGCTTGCCCAGTTCCAGGTCAATGGCCACGCCGTCGGCGATCTCCTGGCTCCGCGCGACGGCATCCGACAGGCCGGGAAACGCCGCATACATTTCTGCGGGTGTCCGCAGGTAGTACTGATCTCCGTCCATGCGCATGCGGTTCGTATCGGTGCGGAACTTGCCGGTGTTGATGCACATCAAGACGTCCTGCGACTCCGCATCCTCGCGATCCACGTAATGGGCGTCGCAGGTGGCAACCAGCGGTATGTCCAGTTCGCGTGCCACGTGAACGGCGGCATCCAGAGCCTGGAGCTGAATGTCGGCTCCGTTGTTCATGATCTCGATGAAATACCGGTCGCCGAAGACGTCGCGAAACCAGCGCGCCGTCTCGATCGCCTCGTCCAGGTGCTGCTCGCCTCCATGGCCGCGTAACAAGGCCCGCATGAATTCGCTCGAGGCACAGCCGCTCAAACAGACCAATCCCTCGCGATGAGCGACAAGCAGCTCCTTGTCAATGCGCGGTTTGAAGTAGAAGCCTTCGAGCGACGCTGCCGAGGCCAACTTGATGAGGTTGCGAAAGCCCGCACGGTTCTGGGCCAGCAACGTCAGATGGAAACTGGCTTCCTTGACGCTGCCGGCTTCCTTGGCAAACCGACTACCCGGTGCAATGTAGGCCTCGTAACCCAGAATCGGATTGATCTCGGCCTCGCGCGCCTTGCGATAGAACTCCAGGGAACCGTGCAAGTTGCCATGGTCGGTCAGCGCCAAGGCATTCATGCCGTGCTGCTTCGTACGTGCAATCAGCTTGTCGATAGGGCTGGCGCCGTCGAGCAGGCTGAAGTGACTGTGGCAGTGCAAATGCGTAAATGGTCGTGTCATCGTCGGGGCGATCCGTCGTCAGTTCAGAATCCCATATCGTAGGGTCGCCGCTTCGCGGCTGAAGTGGTTCTCGCCTGATGCGCAACAGAATATACCTCCGCATCAATGCGAGCTGTTGGCTAGCTGACCAATTTCCCCTCAGCCCCCCGGCGCTGCCCAACGATTCTAAGGAACCTCGCTAGCAACAGCCAAGCCGACTCAAATAGAGACTCGATCCAGGTAATCTGGGGTGACTAGGAAAAGTACCGACGGGTCAGGCAAAACGGGGGGAGGCACTCTTCCCGCTGCAGAATGGGCGCTTTGTGGTGTCTTGTCCTGCCTGCCGGCCCGCGGTGTTGCGTTTCCTCTTCATCCCTTATCATTGGCTGCGATGAGGGATGGGCAGATGGTTGCTGCTGTGCAGGCAAACCGAATGGCGACGGGGATGCGAGACCGCGAGAGGCTATTACCGCGCGCGAGGCCATCCCGCCCACGGTCACGCTCTCTCATTTTGGAACGACTGGAGGAGCGACTGTGCCTGGCGCTGCCTTCCATGTCGGTTGCCGAACAGCACCTGCACGAGCTGATCAACTGGGCGCGCGCCCACCCGAGCGAAGCCGCGGCGCGCTACGGTGTAGAACTCAACGAGGGGCTCCCTTCCGGGACGATCACGGCGGATGCCAAGTCGCCGCTGGCACGCAACGACCTGTTGCGGGCAGCCGTAACGGGCCATGTTCGGGACATGGTACAGAACGATTTCTTCAGCCACACGGGATCGGACAACTCGCAGCCGCGCGACCGCATCGTAAAAGCCGGCTATACGCCCTATCGCATGGTGGCGGAGAACCTCGTCTGGTGGGGCGTTTCCGGCGCCAGTCTGCCGGACCAGTTTCAGGTCGTTGAGAATCTCGTTCGCGAATGGTTCAAGAGCGCCGGCCACCGCAAGACGCTGATGAACTCGGACTACCGGGAAGTGGGCACTGCCCTGATCATCGGCCCGTTCACTCAAAGCGGCACGACATACGATGCGGGGGTCAGTGGCCAGAACTTTGGCACGAGGAACGTGGATCAATTCCTGACAGGGACCGGCTGTATCAGCCGCCGACCGGATGTCGCCGTCTGCGATGTGACCAAGCCAATTCCGGCAGCCAGCGTCACGGCCACGCGAGCCAGTGACCAGCTGACCAGACAAACAACCACGGGACCCACCGGCGAATACGACCTGCAGCTGCCCGTCGGCACCTGGCACGTGCGCATCGCGGGGGGTGGCTTGCCAGAAGCCATCGACGTTTCAGCCGTCACGATCGAAGACCGCAACGTCAAATTGGACTTCGTACCCGTGGTTTCCACGCGATGGCGAAACGCGGCCAACCCGCTCGATGTGAACAATGACCGACTGGTCACACCGCTGGACGCACTGGTCGTCATCAACGCGATCAACGCCCAAGGTCCCCGACCGCTGCCGCCCATCACCTCGCCGCCGACCTTTTTCTTCGACGCGGACGGCGACAACTATTTGTCACCGAAGGATGCGCTGCTCGTCATCAATCGTTTGAACTCGCCCGCAACAGGCGAGGCGGAACGGGCCGCGCCGATCGCCGGTGTACTTGTGGATCGCATGGCCGCAACGCCTGACACGGACGAAGTACTGGACGCGATTCTTGATCTGCCGGAGATGCTCGCGCTATCGGCAGCCGCGATTGATGCGCTATTGTTCCAGGAAGCGGCAATGCAGCATTTGTATTAATGCAAGCGTTCCAGGTCCTGCGCACGGGCGGCCGGGCCAGCCTCCACTGTCTGATGGGAATGGGGGTCGTGCCGGAATCCGAAAACGGACACGACGGCCCCAAGAATCAACAGGAACCCCACCAGATAATTCCACCGGAACTCCTCCCGCAGGTACGTCACCGAAAAGGCGCCGAATACCACGAGCGTGATCACTTCCTGCATGACCTTCAGCTGAGCCGCCGAGAACTGGTAGTGCCCCAAGCGATTCGCCGGTACCTGGAAGCAGTATTCCACAAACGCGATCCCCCAGCTGGCGAGGATGGCAATCCAGAGCGGGCTGGTTTTGAACTTAAGATGACCGTACCAGGCAAACGTCATGAAGATGTTCGAGATGGTGAGCAGAGCGATAGTACGCATTGCAGTTCCTGGAATTCCGTTCGAAAAGCAGGCAGCCGCGCGGCCGGACGCGATTGACATCGGCCGATTCCACAAGAAACAGCGCTGCTTGCCGTACTGAGCGACGGGCCGACAGACGGTGGCAGTCCCGCAAGAACGTATCATCGGCGCGCGCCGGGCCTCAGAATGAGCGTACCGGCTCGGGGATTCGTCAGCTGACGGGCGTTCAGCCGAGTCCATGCTGTCGGTGTCTGGCGTCCCCGACGTTCTTGCACGGCTGGGTTCAGCGCTGACCGCGGCACCTCAGGGATGTCCAGATTGCCTCGCCGAGCGATTCCCGCGCCCAACTGGGCCTTACCTCCGTGATCGGCTCGTCTCGCAGCAGCAATTCAATCCCTCCTCCCAACTCCATTTGCAGGGGAGAACGAAAGTCGAACTCCCGCTTCGCTCCGTGATAGCAGACGGCATCCACAAAGGCACAGTCCTGGTCTGATCCGGGCACCCAAGCCACGTCCGCGTCGGCAAACCGGCCTGGCAGCGGGTGGATGACAGCCCGACGCTCACCGGCGACCAGCGCGAACCGATGTTCCCCCATCGATTCCACGCGTACTCCCTTGCCGCGCAATTCAAAACGCAGTCGCAGATCCTCGGCCAGGAAGATGCCGTCGCGCGGGCGGTCCAGCGTCGGGTGCCAGTCGCCGGCGTTGCGGAGCGCGTGGACTAACACCAAGGCCCGCATCTGCTGTTGCGAGGTTCGCACCGCCATCGAGGCAAAATCCCGCCCGTCGTGAAAGAACCGGATTCGGAACACGACTGCCGGATCATCGCCGGTCCGCCAGTAGGCAATAACGGGGCGTTGCTGCGTCCAGAAACTCCCGCGATTGATTGTTCCCAGACAGGCATCACCGGTCACGCACGTGATACCCACCAAGGAATCATCCTCGGATTGGCCGCGCAGGAATGTCCGGCGGGTTTCGCGAAGATCATCCCGAGAATCCTGGAACGCTTCGCGATACGACTCCGGACACGGTAAATGCGGCAGGATCTCGGCCAACCGCATTCGATTGCCGGCTTCGGAGGGATGCGGCACAATACGGGTCCCCGTCTGCTGCGTCAGGTATTCCGCAACCGACGCGAACAAGTAGTCCGAATAGGATCGGGCGTGCGGTCCGGCCCACTGCTGGGTACCCGGATGAAAGCTGACGGAAATCGTTTCCCAGGCACGCTGGCGCAAAGACTCCGCTGCCGCACGTGTCGCCTCGTCGCGCACCAGATGCAGTGTTCTTTCGGTCTCGTACAACGCTACCATCGTATAGGTGGGACTGTTGTACTCCTGAAACCCGCCGTTGCGCGCCGCAAAGTCCACGACGCCCTGCAGGCGCTCCCGACCGTAGGCCAGCAACACATCATCCGGAAGCAATTCCCCGGCAGCCGCACAAACCCCGCCACCCATGATCGCGATGTTCGTGTAGTCGGGACGCACATTTCGTTTGCGGATTGCTTGTGCCGCGTGCCCCAACCCCGACTTGATGTTCTGCAGTAGTGGCTGCGGCAGGATCGCCGCGGAATCGTGGAGTATCATTGCCAGTCGAGCGCCGCAGAAGTCCGCCCAATTCCAGTCCGGCGGGGACATCCGACTCAACGGCTCCTCCAAAACCCACGGCCAGATGCCATAGGTTCGGCTATTGACGTCGGTATCCTGCAGCGACAGGACTTTCTCCACGATCCGGGCGGCACGCTGCGCATCGGTCCCGGCACGACGCTGCAACAAAGCCAAAGCGTAGTCGAGCGACTGACGTGTTGGATGAACCCATGTTCCGTCGGGGACTGTCGTGTGGTAGCCAGGACTGGTGAACGATGTTCCCAGCATGGCATGCTCCTCGCTGAAGCGGCGGTCGCAGTCCGCCAGATAGGCGTCGAGGGCCGACTCCGCAGCGACGGACTGTTGCGAAAGCACCCAGCAGACCGCGCAGATACCGGTCAGATTCCATCGCATCTCAGGACTCCTCGATAACCGCCCTGTTCGGGACCCGAGGCGGATTATGGTCGAATCTCCCGGCGAACCATAGCAGGCAAGGGGCCACAGCACATTCATTGCCGGTTCCCATCGGCCGCCCGACGAACTCGGCCCAACAACAAGTCGGCGGGACTGCTCCGTGGAGGAAAGCAGTTCGGTTCCGAGATACACTGTCTGTGACGCCGCGGGTTGTGTGCCCCGCCGTGCGCGCCCACGGATATGTTGCGGGTCTATCGGCACGGCCTGCAATGTCCGGTCGGCGCTGGAAACCTGCCTTTTCTTTCGAGAGGGATGCCATGAAGACCCTGTCAACATTGGGCCTAGCCAGTCTGGGATCGGTCCTCGCGGGAATGGTTGCCTTTTCCGCCGTTGACCCAACGCCCCCGCAACCGGCGGGCCGACTGCCCGGGGCGCGTGCGACCATCGACGCTGCCCAGTATCCCACTTTGCAGGCCGCCTTCGATGCGCTGCCGGCGGAAGGCGGGCTGGTGCGTCTGCCTGCCGGCGAATTTAACATCCATGAGCCCTTGATCGTGCGCACCAGTGACGTCTGCATCGAAGGCGCGGGTACGGGCACACACATCAAGAATCTCAATGAGTCGCAACAACCGGCGTTGATTCTGGAACACCCCGGCCAGGAGAAGAACCGGCAGACCGAGCTGTGGCGAATTCGCCTCAGCAACTTCCGCATCTCAGGCACCGAGAAAAGCGGCCACGGCATCGAAGCCCGCCGGATCAACGAACTCTTCATCACGGGTGTCACGGTGAGTTACCACGGCGGCGATGGCCTGCGTCTGGACCACTGCTATGAAGACCCGCGCATCTGTGACTCGCTGATCACCTACAACCGTCAGACGGGAGTGAACCTGATCGGTTGCCACGACATTGTGGTCGCTTCGAATCAACTTGAAGAAAACCTGGACGCACTCCATTGCACCGACGGATTCAACCTGACGATGTCGGGGAACAATCTGGATGACCACCTCGGACAGGGTGTGGTGATCGAAAACACGTACGGCAGCGTCGTGGCCGGCAATATGATCGAGGAGTGTCAAAGCACGGCGATCGTATTGGACCGCGACTGCTATGGCATCACACTCAGCGCCAACGTGATTGCCCACAATGGCGGCGGCATCGATCTCCGCGACGCGCACGGCTGCGCCGTCTCCGCGAACACATTCACCTTGATGAAGACCGCCGCGCTGCGGATTGCACCGTCGAGCGGACGAATTGCCGTCACAGGCAATAGTTTCTGTGACAGTTACGTCGGCGAGGGACAAGTCAAACGCGGCACCGATGATCTGCAGGCCGACGGCTTGATCCTGGCCGGTGCCAGTGACGTGAACATCAGCGGCAACACGTTTTCCGGACTGCGCCCCAAGGCCATCGCGCTCGAGCAGACCGCGTCGATACGGCGCGTGTTGTGCTGTAACAACATTCTGGCCGACACCACCAGTGACCTGTCGCAGTTGCGGGAAACAGCCGGCAGCGTCGTGTCCCAGAACGTGACGGAACCGTGAGGCCTGCACGGAAAAGAGGTGAGGGGGGGATCCGTTCGCGCTCCCGACCGCCGAATGCTCTCGTCACGGAACCTGCAGGGGATGAACAGCGCAGCGCCGGCACACCTAGGCCCCGCACCCGGATCCTGGTGTGCCGGCGCTCGCTGCGCGAGCTTGTCACACCCTACATCGCACATGTCAAGTCGTGTTCTTGCTCGTGCTCAGCGCCGTAGTGCTCGTGCTCGCTGTCGAAGCCGATCGTCATCGTCGCAAGACTGATCGAGCACGCAAATGCTCTGGTCACGGAACCTGTAGCGGGTGACAAGCGCAGCGCCGGCACACCGTGGCCCCGCACCCCGATCCTGGTGTGCCGGCGCTCGCTGCGCGAGCTTGTCACACCCTACATCACCCCCTCACCCTCTCACCCTCTCGCTTCCTCACTCCCTTCCGCCAGCGCGGCTACGCGTCCTTGGCCAGCGCGGCGCTGTGAGCGTGAATCTTCCGAATCGCCGCGGCAATGTGGTCCATATGGCTGCGTTCAGCAAGCAACAGGTTTTGCGATAAACCGACGGTTGTCTCACAAACGCGCTTGTTGCCGGCCAGCTCACGGAAGCTCTCGCGATACGCCTTCAACCGCTCGGCACTGAAGAGCCGCTTGTATCCCGTCGAGTTGATCGCCTCGTCGATCATCCCGTCGTTGTACTGCTCGGAATAGCCATCGCCGCAAGGGATGCCTTCGGCGCCGAGTGCCTGCATGAAGCGACGACGGGAAAGGCCGTTGAACTGCTGAGCGTCATATCGCAAGGGATAGAGGTGCCAGACTGCTCGACTGTTTTCCGGCAGTCGCGCGGGCGCGACGCCGGGAATCTCGGCGAGTTGCGCGCCGAGGTAGTCCGCATTGGCGCGCCGAATCGCCGTCTGCTTGACCAGCTTGTCGATCTGTTGCAGCAGCATGGCGGCCTGGAAATGCTGCATCCGGAAATTGCTGCCGCGGGCAAAACAACCGTTGCCGCGGAAAGTGCCGACGGACCGTCCGCAATTATGGAACGAGTGGCAGCGATCGAGCAGTTCGTCGCTGTTGCCGGTCACGGCGCCGCCTTCGCCCGAGGGAATGTGCTTCGAATTCTGGAAGCTGAAACAACCCAGATCGCCAAGTGTACCGCACATGCGTCCCTTGTATTCTGCCAGCCAGGCCTGGCAGGCGTCCTCGACAACCATCAGCTTGTGCTTCTTCGCAAGGGCATTGATCGGGTCCATGTCGCAAGGCATGCCATAGATGTGCACCGGCAGAATGGCACGCGTGCGCTCGGTAATCCGGCTTTCGATCGAAGCCGGATCCATGGTCAGGGTGGCAGGGTCCGTGTCCGCGAAGACCGGCAAAGCCTTCTGGATCAGGATGGCATTGTACGTGGCGCTGAACGTGTAAGGGGACACAATCACTTCGTCGCCGGCGTCCACTCCCGCCACATACAGGCTGGTAATGAGCGCTGTCGTGCCGCTGGCCGTAGCCAGGCAGCGCTTGGCGCCTAGCAACTTCGCGTAAGCCACTTCGAAATCCGGGACTTCCTTTCCGCCTCCCGCGCGGCACCAATCCCCGCTCCGCAACACCTTGATGATCGCGGGTTCCCAGGACTCGCTCCATTCCGGCCAGCCGGGCCAGCCTCCGGTGTGGGCGCGCGAGCCGCCCAGCAATGCCGGCTTGGAAGCATCCGCCGCAAAGGCCCGCGGCGCTCGCCCCGCACCGAGCCACGACAGTGCCGCGGAACCTGCAGCGGCCGCATGAATGAAACCCCGACGTGAAAATTGATACTTCATGATCTGCATCCTCCAGTTGTTGGCGGGGAACGCGTACGTTTCCGACAGCGGCGCTGCCAGCAGTGTAGCTCTTCCCGCGAGCTATTCAACAGTCGGGACCGCCGCCAACCGTCGAGATGGATGCCGATCCTGACAGGAAAACCAACACGGCGCAGCGGCATTCGGCGACGGCGAAGTCGCTATCGGACACATCCCCGATTGACCGCCCAGACGCGATTGGCCCACAATCTCCGCTGCCCAGGAATCATTGCGTTGCAGCTCACGTTGGCCCGCTGGACTTCTTCCATGAGTATCCTCACGATTTCGTCGTGCCAATCCTCCGACTCTCTGCGAACAGGCTTGCGGCTGGGACAGAGGATCACGCGAGGAGGAGTTTTCGTCGGATTGTCTTGGATCCTGCCAATCATACTGCTCGATGTGAACTCACCGCGCGCGACTGCAGCGGAGTGGCAGACGCCGGAATTCGCTCTCCCGCAGCCGCTGCGCCATCCGGTGATCGCTTGCACGACCGATGAGCTTCAGCGGTTGCAGGCTGCATATCGGAGTACCGGCGCCGACCACGATGTGGTGGCCCGTGTGGTCGCGGAGGCCGACGAGGCGTTGACGCGACCGTT